>OIZP01001157.1_pt1 | contig 14237 bp, 10 predicted proteins | sample 1588531 | NCBI WGS metagenome assembly OIZP01 (sample SAMN03283283) | human gut metagenome | biome: human-associated habitat; material: feces | host: Homo sapiens | place: Peru | collected 2012 | reverse complement strand
ATCGGCTTCGTTAGCGCGTCGGTCAGCGCCTTATACATAGCCTTGTAAATAAGGCTGTCATCACTGAATTTGATTTCACTCTTCTGCGGATGCACATTAACATCAACGCTGGCTGTATCAACTGTTATATTGATAACAGCAAAGGGAAAGCCGCTTTTGGGAATCTGCGACTGATAAGCATGGTCCATCGCCTTGGAAAGCATCTTGCTGCCGATGCAGCGGCCGTTAACGAAGAACGTCTGCCACTGGCGCGTTCCCTTCAGCAGCGTAGGCTTGCCGATAAAGCCGCTAACTCTTACCTTAGGATCGTTCAGCGATACCTCCAAAAGATTTTCGGCAACATTCTTGCCATACAGCGCTTTAATCGCATGCTCCAAATCCCCGTCACCGGGAGTGCTGAGCACCTCTTTATCATTATTCACCAGCTTAAAGCGCACATCAGGACGCGAGAGCGCCAGCCTTGTCAAAAGCTCGCTGATATAACGTCCTTCAGTGCTCACTGTTTTCAGGAATTTACGGCGTGCAGGCACGTTAAAGAACAGATTCTCTACAATTACGGTAGTACCCGTACTGCCGCCGCTTGCTGTAACCTCCGTATTTTCACCGCCGTCGATGTGTACAGAGGTAGCGAATTCCTCGCTCTCCGGACGGGTAAGCAGCGTAAAGTTAGAAACAGAGGCAATACTGGGCAAGGCTTCACCGCGAAAGCCCAAGGTATTCAGGCTCAGTAAATCCTCAGCTTTCGTAAGCTTGCTTGTGGCATGGCGCAGCACAGCCATTTTGGCATCAGCTTCACTCATGCCGCAGCCATTATCAGTTACTCTGATATATTCCGTACCGCCGGCAAAAATCGTTACTTCAATTTTATCAGCACCGGCATCCAGTGCGTTCTCAACCAATACCTTTACTACGGACGCAGGCTTTTCTACAACCTCGCCGGCAGCAATCTGGTTGGCGGTATTCGTATCCAACAATCTGACGGCATGCTCTTCTGCCATTATTTACCCAGCTCCTTTCTTGCTTCATCCTGCAATTTATACAAGGCGCTCATCGCCTCAATCGGTGTCATGCTCATAACATCGAGCTTCAACAGCTCATTGGCAATAGAACTGCCAAACAGCGAGCCCATCTTATTACCCTGCGGTGCTGCAGCAGCTGCAGGCTGTTGCACACGGCCGTTATCATTATCATATTCCTTCAGCAGCTTATTTAGCTCCGCATTGAATTCCGGATCCTTTTTATAATGCTCATAGCACTCCTCCAGATGGATCAGTTCATTCATCAATGTCTCGGAGATATATTGTCCTCCGTGGATTCCGTAACGTCCTTTGCTCATGTGTTCTTCCTCTTTTCTTTATTCCTAATTTTAATTTTGATTTCTAATTTCTGATTTTAATTTCTGATTTATAATTCTTCTGTATTTTCAATCTCTATTCTTCCGATACCGTTCTACCAGTTCCATAATCCGGCGCATCTTCTCCGGATCCTTTTTGCGATCGCTCTCAATGCCGGAGCTTAAGTCTACCGCGTAAGGTCTTACCGCTTCCATGGCTTCGGTGAGATTCTCCGCCTGTAATCCTCCTGCCAGGAAAAATTCCCTGTCGATCCCACCAAGAACGCTCCAGTCAAACGCCTGTCCCGATCCCATTCCGTTGTCGAATAACAGATAATCTGCACTGCTGTCCAGCCACGCTTCCACATCGTACCGGTCTCTTACTTTGACCGCCTTGATCACCGGTTTGTGGCAAACCGCCTGCAGGTACTGGATATCCTCCTCCGTCTCATCTCCGTGGAGCTGTGCCACATCCAGAATACCTTCCTCCAGCAGTTCTATAATATTCTTCGGATCCTCATTTACAAACACACCCACCGTCCGGATTCCCGGCAGAAGCTTTTTGCGATATTCGGCTGCCTGCTCCTTCGTAACCGCCCGATGGCTCTTTTCGTAAAATACAAATCCCACATAGTCCGGCTGCACCTCATTGGCATAGTCAATATCCTCCGGACGGTAGAGACCGCACATTTTTACTTTCATAATAATTTACGACCTTTCTATAACTTATCCGCGAAGCTCCTGCAAGGCCGCTTTCTTATCCACGCTTCGCATCAGCGTCTCTCCGATGAGAACAGCATTGGTACCGTTCTGCTCAAGTCTCGCGATATCCTGTCTGGTCTTCATACCGCTCTCAGATACGAAGAGGATGTTCTCCGGTACCAGTTCCCGCAGACGCACGGAATTATGGATATCCACCGTAAAGTCTTTCAGATTCCGGTTATTGACACCGACGATCCTTGCGCCGGCTGCAAGCGCCATCTCCACTTCTCTCTCGTCATGAGCTTCCACCAGTGCCGACAGGCCAAGTTCTCTGGCAATCCCCGCGTACTCCGACAGCTGCATAGGAGAAAGAATGGCACAGATCAGGAGCACTGCATCCGCTCCAATATTTTTCGCCTCATAGATCATGTATTCGTCTACCGTGAAATCTTTTCGCAGCAGAGGGATCTGTACCGCCTGACGTATCTCCGTCAGATATTCGTTCTTCCCCTGAAAATACGCCGGTTCCGTCAGCACCGAGATTGCATCTGCCCCTGCCGCTTCGTATTCCTTTGCGATCTGCACATAAGGGAACTCCTTTGCGATCAGTCCCTTGGAGGGCGACGCCTTTTTCACCTCGCAGATAAAGCTCATTCCCGGCTTTGCCAGTGCCTGTTCAAAAGAAAATCCCGTATTGCTGTCTGACTCTCTTGCTCTGGCGATCTGTTCTGTAAGGGGCAATGCTTCTTTAGCTGCTGCCACCCGCTCCTTTGCAGAGGCTGCAATAGTATCCAGTATCATCCATTCATCCTGCCTTTCCATTTCATAATCATAATCCTTGCGCCGCAGGTCAAAAGTAATCGTAACACTTTATCATGCATTGCTCTGCTGGATAAAACGCTCGAGCTGTGCCTTTGCAAGACCTGTATCGATGACCTTCTCTGCCAGCTTCACGCCGTCAGCCATGCTGTCTGCCTTGCCTGCCACATAGAGGGCTGCTGCCGCATTCAACAGTACCGCGTTGCGTTTGGGTCCTTTTTCCCCATTTAAGATAGCTCTGGTGATCTCTGCGTTCTCCTGGGGAGTTCCGCCTACCAGGTCCTCCTTCGTGCATCTTACCAACCCAAAATCTTCCGGTGTGATCACATAATTTTTGAAGGTGCCGTTGTCAATCTCGCAGACTGCGGTAGGTGCACTGGCGGAAATCTCGTCCAGTCTGTCCTGTCCGTAGACTACCATGCCTCTCTTGACTCCCAGATTGGACAATACCTTTGCCATGGAAGGCAGCAGGCTTTCATCGTACACACCCATGATCTGATATACCGGTCCTGCAGGGTTTGCTAACGGTCCTAAAATGTTGAAGATCGTACGGATGCCCAATTCCTTGCGGATGGGTCCCACATATTTCATGGCAGTGTGATATTTCTGTGCAAAGAGGAAGCAGATACCGATCTCTTCTAACAGCTTCCTGCTCTGCTCCGGCTCTATGGTGATATTCACCCCCAGTGCTTCCAGGCAGTCTGCCGCACCGGATTTGGAGCTGGCTGCGCGGTTGCCGTGCTTGGCTACCGGTACACCCGCTGCAGAGATCACGATGGATGCCGTGGTGGAGATATTGAAGGAATTGGAGCCGTCACCGCCGGTTCCCACGATCTCCAGCGCTTCTACATCTGCGCCCAGCTTTCTGCCGAACTTCCGCATCTCTTCTGCGGAGCCGGTGATCTCTTCGATGGTCTCACCCTTCTGACTTAATGCTGTTAAGTAAGCACTTTTTAAAATATCGCTGGCTTCCCCGCTCATGATCTCATCCATAACGGTTTTTGCCATATCGTATCCGATGTCCTCATTTTTTACCAGTTTAGCTACTGCTTCTTTGATCATATTTCTGCCTTCTCCCTTCTGTGTCTGTAAAAAATTAACGATGATCTGGCGTCCGTCCGGTGTCAGTACGGATTCCGGATGGAATTGTACTCCGTAAATCTGTTTTTCTGTCTGTTCTACCGCCATGACCTCGCCGTCTTCGGTAGCTGCGGTAACTTTCAATTCTGCGGGAATCGTCTGAGGATCCGCTACCAGGGAATGATATCTTGCCACAGTGATGACTTTTTTCATCCCACGGAACAATACGCTGTCTGTATCCAAGGTTGCCAGGGACTGTTTTCCATGCATCAGGTGGGACGCATAGGTAACGGTAGCACCTGCTACCTCACAGATTGCCTGATGCCCGAGACAGATTCCCAAAATAGGTATCCTGCCCCCAAGTTCCCGGATCACATTTTCACAGACACCCGCCTTGTCCGGTCTGCCGGGTCCCGGCGATAATATGATGTGGGAGGGGTTCATGGCGCGGATCTCATCCACGCTGCATTCATCATTGCGGATCACCCGGATATCCGGGTTCACACTTCCTACCAGCTGGTATACGTTGTAGGAAAAGCTGTCGTAGTTATCGATCAGTAATATCATACTTCCATTCCCTCCTGTGCTTTCTGAAGTGCCTGCCGGACTGCTGCCGCCTTCTGAATACATTCTCTGTATTCCTTCTCCGGAACGCTGTCCGCCACAATACCGGCGCCGGATCTTACGAATACTTTTCCATTCTTGGAAAAAGCAAGTCTGATGGCAATGCAGGTATCCAGATTCCCGGTAAAGGAAATGTAGCCGATGGCTCCGCCGTAGATACCTCTCTTATTGTCTTCCAGTTCATTGATGATCTCGCATGCCCGCAGCTTCGGGGCTCCCGACAGAGTTCCTGCGGGAAGGATGGCATCCACCGCATCCAGAGCATCCGCATCCTCTCTGATCACTCCTCTTACCGTGGATCCGATGTGCATGACATGAGAATATCTCTCAATGGACATATACTTTTCCACTTCCACGGTGCCGATCCGGCTGATCTTGCCAATATCATTCCGTCCCAGATCCACTAACATATTGTGTTCGGAACGTTCCTTCTCATCTGCTAAAAGCTCTGCCTCCAGCGCCTTGTCCGCTTCCTCGGTGGCACCTCTTGGTCTCGTTCCGGCTAAAGGGAAGGTATGTAACACGCCGTCCTCTAACTTTACTAATGTCTCCGGGCTGGCTCCCACGATCTCACCATCACTTCCGGAGAAATAGAACATGTATGGGGAAGGATTTGTCGTGCGGAGTACCCGGTAAGCATCTAAGAGGCTTCCTTCCATCTCCGCCTCCAGGCGATTGGATAATACCACCTGGAAAATATCTCCCTCTCTGATGTAATGCTTGGCTTTCTCCACCATGCTGCAATAGGCTGCTTCGTTGAACAGTGGTTGAAAATCCGTCCGGAGCTTACAGGGAATGTGCTCTGCCTTTTCCCCGTTTAACAAAAGCTCCTTCATGTTGTTCAGTTCACGCTCTGCTCTATGATAATTGATCTCCAGATCCTCGGTCTTGATATTCAGGATCAGGATCAGCTTCTGTCTGTAATTGTCAAAAGCGATGACTTTGTGGAACAGCATCAGGTTCACATCCTGAAATCCTTCCTCGTCCTTCGCATCCAGCCGCAGGGTCGGTTCGCTGTATTTGATATAGTCATAGGAAAAATATCCTACCAGGCCTCCGGTAAAGGAAGGCAGCCCCGGAAGCTTGGGACTTTTATTCTCTTCCATGACATTGCGGATGATCCCTCTGACATCTCCGGAATCTGTCCGGCTGGTCAGTTCCGATTTTATTGTTGTCTGACCGTTATAGCAGGTGATCTCAAGCAAAGGATCATATCCTAAAAAGGAATATCGTCCCCATCGTTTATCCGCCTCCGCGCTTTCCAGCAGATAGACATGACCGCTGACCTTTTTTAAGATGCGCAGCACTTCGATGGGTGTGGTCATATCCGCATACAGCTCTGTGCTTATGGGAATCACTCCGTAGCTTCCTTCCGCTGCGATGTTTTTACATTCTTCCAGTGTGGGTGTGATCTTCATTCCGGTACTCCTCCTTAATCAAACTGTTGTAATCTTTCATAGCCCCATTCGCAAAACGTTCCTTCGGAACTTACTTTTTGCTCATTGGGGCTATCTCGCCATAGGCTCTGAAAAGATTACAAAAAAACCGCCCATGACAGAATCTGCTTCTGTCAAGGACGGGTCATTTACATTTCCCGCGGTGCCACCTTGCTTCACAATTGCTTGTGCTCTTACAGGATACCAACATATCCCCGGCAACTGACGTATGCCCTCACGTCGCAGAATACTTGAGGTCTTAGATTTCTGTGTGTCCTCTTTGACTGCGCCCTCCGTGGTCCATTTAACAACCTGCGTTCCAACCTTTCTCAGCATCCGGTCTCTCTGTAAGTGCACGAACTGTTTTTATCTCCACATCAATGGTTTTCTTACCGCTGTATTTAATTTTTATTTATACTATCGCTTTAGTGTGTTAACGTCAAGTAGTGATTTTAATCTTTTTTATAAAAAATCTTTGCGTATTTTATTTTTCTATCTTCCTACTTTGAGGAAAAGCTCACGAATTCCTTCATAGTAACCGATGGTCACCGTGGTACTGCCTTCCTCCTCCCCCGGGAAAGTATACTTGGCAAAATACGGTGTCGTCTCCAACAGCGGATTTTGATCCTCATATTTTTCACGACCGGTCAGTTCCAGATATTCCGCATACCGGTCGATCATGGCATCCGTGTCGATATCTTCCCATTGCTGTCCGGTCCGGACATAGAATTCATAAATTTTGCCGGTATCAGCATCCAGATAAATATCCAGAAAACGGTTGCTCTTATCCGCATTCCTTACGTCCGTAGACAGGCTGATCTTCCATACAGAGAGATTATTCCTCGGCTCCAGCACATCGATGGCCGAGCAGATCACCGCTTCGTAAGAGTCTTCCGACACTTCCTTTACTTCCCCGGGAAGAATCCCCTGCTCCTTCAGGGTCTGAATCTCCTTGTTGCACGCTTCATATACCGCTTCCTTCTGAATCTGTCCCTCTCCCGGTTGCTGACGATTCTCCACAAACGCGTAGGTACCCGTCATTTCTCCGTAGCTGCCTGTCTCATTGTCCACTCTGGTCAAAAAGCGCAGTTCACTCTCCGGCAGGGTCTGGCTGCTCAGACATCTTCCCAAAAGATACAGCTTCTGATTGCTGCTCATGCAATAACGATATCCTTCCGCACCTTCCACTGCCTCTGTGGTAATACTGTTTAAGAGTCGCTCATCCCTTCTTTCCGCGATCCATTCCGGACCCCACAGCGCCGCAAGAATGACCACAACCGCTACCGCAAAGCCCAAAGAACAGCTCTTCCATCTATTCATCCGACTTCACCCCCTCGTCCGGAATCAGAAAGCTCATGCAGCTTCCAAAACCCAGTGTACTCTCGATCTCCAGGCGGCTGTGATGCAGTTCCAGAATAGCGGTACACAGCGCAAGCCCCAGTCCCGCTCCGTTATGAGCCCTGGATCTGGATTTATCCACCATATAAAAAGCTTCCGTGATCTTATAAAGTTCTTCCTCGGGGATGCCGATTCCCTCATCACGCACCTGAAAATAATAACCGTTCTCCATGCGCCTTCCTGTGATCTCCACAGTCTGCCCTTCCTCGGAGGCTTTGATGGCATTATCGGTCAGATTGATCAAAACAGTCTTCAACAAATTCTCCTCGGCATAGATTTCTCCCTCTTCCCAGCATATGTTAACCTTCACCCTGCCATCTTCCGGGTTCTTGGTCTCATCATAGATTTCCTGCAGATACGAGAAAATACCGGAGACATTTGTGGTCTTACGATCGATCTCCTTACGTCTGGTCACAATAATGTCCAGCAGTCTGAGTGCCATAGTCTCCAGACGTTTTCCCTCTGTATAGATATAATTGGCACACAAAAAATGCTTCTCATCATCCAATTTCCGGGAACGCAGCATATCCGCATAACCGATAATTGCAGTCAGTGGTGTCTTCAGTTCGTGGGAAAATGCGGCAATAAAATCTTCTCTGGCTCTGACTTCATTTTCCAAATTCTGAATATTCTGCTCCAGTGCCTCTGCCATGCGGTTGAAATCCGCAGTCAGCTGTCCCATTTCATCATTACTGATCTGCTCCGCGCGATAGCTGTATTCTCCCTCCGCCATTTTGCCGGTGGCACGGGTTAAAAGTCTGATAGGTCTGGTCAGCCAACAGGCAATCAGCGTCATGACCGCTCCACTGCATAATAATACGATCACCGTAACCTGACGATACATCCGAAATCCTTCCGTCCTCTCCGTATATACCGCAGTTACATTTTTCATGGTCTCTAACGTCAGCAGACGGTCGGACACATTGATCCTGGTCTGTGTCTGGATATAATAGGAATCCCCCGACTGCAATACCCGGTACACTCTCGTATTTTCTCCGCGTTCTTCCCACAGAGAAGTATCCCCGGTAAACCCTTCGCTGGCATACAGCACCTTACCGTTCTCATCACTGATCCGCAGCAATCTATTGCCGTGCTGTCCACTGTTCTCCAGGTATACTCCGATCTGTTCCACCGTTCCGTCCGGAAGCACATCATATTTGGACGGAATATTTAAAGCTGCCGTTTCAAAAGCGAACCGCAAAATACTGCTTTCGTCAAGTGCCTGTCTGGTCTCACGCTCCATGGAGGTCTGAAATACATAATTTACAAAAAAATAACCGCTTGCTCCGCATGCCGCTGCCATGATCAACATCGTGCAAAACAGTATTTTCCAGGAAAATTTCATACATCTCTCCTTTTACCCGCTCCGGGTCATGCGATCTCCAACCGGTAGCCCACCTTATAAACCGCCACCAGCTGACGCTCCCAGCCCATCTTCTTGCGCAGGCGCTGCACATGAAGTTCTAAGGTTCTGCTATCGCCGTCATACTCTTCGCCCCACACTTTTTCATACAGACTTTCCTTAAACAGGGCGATGTTTTTGTTCTGGATAAACAACACCAAAAGTCCATACTCCTTATTGGTCAGCACCACGGGAATTCCTGCCTTGGTCACCATTCTGGCATCCATGTCCACCACCACATCACCGGCGGACAACTGCGCCCCCATCTTATGGAATCTGCGCAATACGACCTCCACTCTCGCCAGAAGTTCCACGACATCAAAGGGCTTCACCAGATAATCCTCTGCGCCAAGCCGCAGCCCCTTTACACGATCCTTCACATCTCCCCTGGCTGTAATGAAGATCACCGGGATCTTTAAAGGTCTGATATATTCCATGATGTCAAAGCCATCCACTCCCGGAAGCATAATATCCAACAAGATCAGATCAAATTTTTCTCTCTCGATGTATTCGATTGCTTTCATGCCGTCCTGTACGCTTTTGCAAAAATATCCTGCTGCCGACAGATTCAGATCGATCAGATCACAGATCGGCTTTTCATCATCCACGATCAATATTTTTATCATTATGTCTGCCACCCCCAGTAGGCACGTATCTTCCCAACCAGTGCCTCTAAAGTGTCCTCCTCCGTGCATTTATAATTTGCGGTAAAATCTTTGTCTTTTTCAAATCCGGCAGTCCGCTGATAATACACGGTACACACGGTGTCTACCAACAATTCCCCAAAGTCTCCCTCATAACTGTATTTTGCAAATACCACCAGATCCTTGAAACCATCGCCGTCCAGATCCTTCCCCTGGATTCCCTTCAGCGCATAGAGATTGTCGTAATCCTCCATCGGCTGGAAACTCCACACAATATTTCCCTGCTCGTCGATCAGGTAGATCATAAACACATCATATTCCGCCATCCGGTATACTCCGGGCACTACCTTCATTTTCCCCAACTTTTCAAAATTACGGGTATAGCTTTGTTCCTCGATCACCCGGAAATTATGACTGAGCAGTTCTCCGTATGTCTCCGCAGTATAGAGAAATTCTGTGGAACGGCCATCTCGTACGAAATTCAAGATACACGCCGGATTTTTATTCATATCAAAGCGGTTGATCTTATCCGAGATCCGATAGTCTCTGTAAAAACTGCCATCCTCCTGGAACAGAACCTCTCCCACTTTATAAGATTTCTCCTGGTAATCTCCTCTGTCATTATGGCACTGGGCAATCAGAATAATATCCGTATCGCCGTCATTGTCCACATCCTGAAAAGATACCGATGCCAGCTTCTCTATGGGCTGCCGCAGTTCTCCCGGATAGCAGTAATTCGCCTCCAGCTGGTCCGTCTTGTACAGAATCTGTCCATTATCATCTGCGATAAAAACTGCCAGTCTGTGATACTGCTTGTCCAATGCCGCATAGAACCAGACTTCATCCACTTCGTCCTCCGGCGTATCCTCCGGCAATTTCTGAAGCGGCATGGCAAATACCTGATCCTCTAACAAACAATAATTTTGCTGCTGTAAATCATAAATGTTTTCAATCTTCTCAAAGCGCTCTCTATAAGAACTATACAAATCTGTAATTTCAGGGGAAGCAGCCCATGCTGTTCCCCCTGCATTACACAACAATATTCCTACAACTAAAATGGTACAAACACCTTTTAGAACTATCTTTTTCCCTCTACCAGTTCCTTTTTTTTGAAAAGCAGATATCCCCACCTGCCCAATTGCCATGAGGAAAACACTACACATAAGTGCCGCATATCCTCGTCGCTTCTTTGATTGTACAACAGCATGATAAGTAAATGCTCCCAGAGGTTCCTGATTCTCTAGTTTCTGACCGTTCACTTCCATATCTCTGTATTCATTCAGCGGTAAATTTCCCGACTTTGTTACTAGAAAACTTGCCTTTCCATTAATTTCTGTCAAAGTAATCTGTATTTTATATTTCTGCTTCTTTTCAAGTTTCCAGTCGATTTCCACGGGATAATATGACTTTCCATCCTTTAGTTCCGCATATTCGGTATACAATGTATTATCGTCCTGAAGAACCTGAATCTCAATTTTCCCCGTTACTTCTCCATTTTCCGGAAGAACACAAATACCAATTCCCTTTACAGACAAAAATGTCGGTTGAAAAGAACAGGTAAGTGTGTCTCCCTCTTCTGCCTTAATTTCGTCGTATTCTTCGCCATAAACAGCTGTCACATTTTCTGCCTCTAGCCCGGACACGCACCAACCGATCGCCAAACACAAAATCCATCCTGCTGCCATACCCACTCTTGTTTTCCAGGATATTGTTACATTTTCCTGCTTTTCATGAAATGCTTCACAGATATACAACAATAATGCAAGTATTCCCACCGTATAAATACGATGTGTAAAAAAATGATGAATAATCGTATGGTTTGCCAAAACAAAATACCACATCGGACTAGACAGTGCAATCAGTAAATACGCACAGCCTTCCGTCGATTTTTTCCATCCAAATCGAATACTACGATAAACTGCCCACAACATCCAGCAAGTAAGAATCAGCATATAAATGCCATATTCAAAGTGCCGCCAGTTCGTATAAAGGACCTCATATCGTTGATAAGCCCCCATAACTTCCTGTACTATATTGTCAACTTCTCCTGTTCGCATGAAAATCTGCGAAAGTGCTTCTTTCACAACATTGTATCCCAGTACCGGACTGGCAATCAACCACTTTGCCCCCCACATTCCACCATAGCCCAAAAGCCACGCGAAACCGGAAAACACAGTTTTTTTCAGTCGTTCCCTTCCCGACATCTTATCGCCACATGCTGCAATCCACCATAAGAGTGGAAATCCCCATGTTAATAAAGGAAAAGTCAGGTAATCAAAATATGCTGTCAGCATTCCCAATAGCTGAAACAGATAAAAATAACGCGATTTTTGTAACAGCCACTCTTTTCTCCAGATCACCAGACATATAGATAAAAATGCTATATAAATAATCCAAAAATACTGCAACGAAAAGAACAATGCAAGTGGAGTTAATAATGCATAAGAAGTAAGTAATCCAAAGACATATCTTTTCCTGCCAAATTCTTTCCAGACCAAAAATACAGTCATTACAATCAAAGTAATTTGAGCAAGGCAATTCAACACACGAAAATCAAAATAATTTATCAGTTGAAATAAAGGTCTCAAAATCACCACATATCCATGCCAATATCTTGCATAGTTCTGCATATCCATAATCTGAAACAGTTTATCACTGCCACAGTTATAATATATCCGTCGTAGAATCTCATAATCCGTAGCATTGTCCAACACTGTCGGTTCATAACTTCCAAAATTCAATGCCGCATTATTATGTAGACTACTGGCATTGGGATACTCTCCTTCTAATTCCATCATCTGCATGGACTCTTCTGCTTTCTGCATATTTACCGGTATACAGTATGCTCCCAGTAAAAGTAACGTACCTATTACAATTCCAAGCAGTAACAGTATTATGCTCTTCCCAATTTTTTCCCCAGCGTTTCTCATATGTCTTCTGTTTCCCTTTTATAAATTAATCAATAATAATGTGTCTGGGCTGCCCTGTGATCATGATCGGGGTCAGTTCCGCCTGAATCAGAGGCTCAATATAGTTCTTCATCTCTGCGGTCACATAATCTCCCTCTTCCGTAATCCAGGAACGGGGAACCTTTTTCTCCAGATTTGCCACCTTATGCACATCGTAGAGATCCGTGGTGCAGATATAGGGATCCTGGGATACTCTTTTCAGGATCACCATCTGACCGGTCTTGCCCTCAAAAGCTGCTTTTACCGCAGTACCGCCTACCTGATAAGCCTCAGTGATATCCACACGGGAGGTCAGATGTCCTGCACAGCGTTGCAGGGTAGACAGTTCGATAGCTCTGGACTTGCAGCCTAATTTCTCGATGATCAGGTCGGACAGATATTTACCGGTACCGGATAACTGCACATGACCGAAGGAATCGGTCTTGTCCGAGTGTGCGGACAATTCGCAGACATATCTGCCGTCTGCCGTCTTGATACCTTCCGATACGGCGATGACTATGGACTGTTTCTCAGCTACCAGTTTCTTTACTTTTTCCAGAAAAACATCCACATCGAAAGGAACCTCCGGCAGATAGATCAGATCCGGACCTTCGCAGTCTTCACTCTTGGCAAGTACTGCCGCACCGGTCAGCCAGCCGGCATTTCTTCCCATGATCTCGATGACCGTCACGCTCTGCATCTCATAGATCAGACCATCACGTACCAGTTCCTTGGTAACGGTGGCAATATATTTTGCAGCACTGCCGTAACCGGGCGTATGATCCGTACCCTCCAGATCATTATCGATTGTCTTGGGCACACCGATAAAACGAATCGGGCTGTCAACTGTCTGGGCATAATCGGAAAGCTTTTTTATGGTATCCATGGAGTCATTGCCACCGATATAGAAAAATGCCATGATCTCCAGTTCTTCCAGAATTGCAAAAATTCTCTCATAGATAGTCTTATCTGCACTGATCTCCGGAAGCTTATAACGACAAGATCCCAGGAAGGATGCCGGGGTTCTCTTCAGAAGTTCCACATCCATATCGTTACGTATCTTCTCTCCAAGGTCTACTATCTTTTTCTCCAAAAGTCCCTGGATGCCGTAACGCATACCGTATATGGTATCTGCCCCCATATCCTTTGCTGTCTTATAGACGCCGGCAAGACTGGCATTGATTACCGCTGTTGGTCCTCCGGACTGTCCTACGATCACATTTTTCTTCATAGCATTTTCTCCCTCTGTTCATTCCTTACCATAATAGAACACCCATCAATCGGAGCCTCCGCTTGATGGGTGTTCTCATTCTTAAGGTTCCGTCGAACCTATTTTACCAAACTTACTGTCTCTCTGGCAATAGCAAGTTCCTCATTCGTAGGAATTACCATTACAGTGGTCTTGCTGTCAGGAGTGGAAATAGCGATTTCCTCGCCGCGCTTGTGGTTCGCATCCTCATCAATGGATACGCCCAGGAAGCCCAGATGCTCACATACCAGGGAACGAACCAGAGGTGCGTTCTCACCGATACCTGCGGTAAAACAGATCACATCTACACCATTCATTGCTGCTGTGTAAGAACCGATGTACTTAGCTACTCTGTAAGCATAAGCTTCAAGAGTAACCTTAGCAATTTCGTTACCATCATTAGCTGCAGCGTTAAGATCTCTGAAATCGCTTGAGATTCCGCCTGACATACCAAGTACACCAGACTTCTTGTTAAGGATATTGAGCATCTCGCTTATTGTAAGGTTCTCATGGTTGCATAAGAACTCTAAGATAGCCGGATCAAGGTCACCCGAACGTGTTCCCATGATAAGTCCTTCAAGTGGAGTAAGTCCCATAGAAGT
>OIZP01001152.1_pt1 | contig 14279 bp, 23 predicted proteins | sample 1588531 | NCBI WGS metagenome assembly OIZP01 (sample SAMN03283283) | human gut metagenome | biome: human-associated habitat; material: feces | host: Homo sapiens | place: Peru | collected 2012 | reverse complement strand
TGAAACACAGCAGTTTGAGGACTTCCGGGGCTGGCTTTCTGTGCCAATGGACAAGTCAATCGACTTTCATGTGGTTTAGATAAACCAAGGATTCAGCAAAAAAGCCGGAACGTTGCGTGGACTACACTTCCAAGAAGGCGAACACGCGCAGGCGAAGCTGGTCTCCTGCTTGCATGGGTCGATTTTAACGTGGCTGTTGATATTAGACCGGGAGATACTTTTGGATACGCCTATGGCGAGACTCTTTCCTTTGAAAATCAGAAACAGATGCTAATTCCCCGTGGATTTGCGCATGGCTACTTGACACTAGAAGATAATACTCTGATGCAGTGGTGTGTGGATAATGACTTCTGCGGCGAGGCAGCCAAGGCGGTTCGGTTTGATGACCCGGACATCAAATGGCAGACAGTGCCTTGGCCGAAAGGTGAGTATATTCTATCAGATAAAGATAGAAATGCGATGCTCCTCAAAAAATTCTGAAAATGAACGATGATAAATGAAATGTGTTCATTCTGTTTAGGACAATCAGCCATGTGCTCACATGGCTGCGCTGCTCAGACGTGCTGCCTCTTCGTGGCGAGCAGCAGGCAACGAGACCCTGTCTCGGCTAAAGCATGATTTTTGAAGCGAAAGGAGATTCAAGCAAGAGCCATCCTTGTAAAAGAATGGCATAGCAGAATGATCTAAAACCCAATGAACGACTTCGGCCCGAAGCGCCCGATGTCAGAAGATGCAACTGTATCAACTGACACCGTAAAAGCGAAGCGCGGCCGACCGAAGAAGAAACCTGGATATGACAGAGCTGAGGTTATTGACGAACTGTTGGTGAAAACTGTCGAGCTCTTTGGTACACCCTTTGATGATCGGAAAGAACGTCCAGAAGATGCCCCGACCATTGTGTCCGTGGCAGACGCATTGCAGATAACTCCCATCAAGGTTCGCAAGATGCTGATTACGGCCGGATATTATAGCACAGCAATGAGTCGAAGGATTCAAGCTCTGCGAGACAAAGGCTATTGCATCCAAGAAATCATGGATGAGACTGGGCTGGGGAAGGCATCTGTGAATGGCTACTTGCCATATACAAAAGGTGCCTACAAGCTGGACAGTCCAACTCTCTACGCAGAGCAGGGGAGGCTGTTTCGTGTCAGAAAAGCCGCCTGTGAGAGTTTGTGGGAGCACATGGAAACTGAGAATGCTGAGATATACTTGTGGAAAGCAATTGAAGCTTTCTCTAAGTATCCGTTTGCTACAGAAAAAGGGTTGCCGTTGAAGTACACCGTGAGAGGCGGAGAAATCTTCTTCAACCGAAAAGAGAAGAGCGTGACCAAGGCAACTGTGATGAAAGCATTCCGGCAGGCAAGGCAGATTCAAGTGGAGAAAGGCTTTGTCAATGGACCAAAGGAACTGGGGACTTTTGGCGCAAGTTATCTTTACCCAGTATTTCTTCGGATTGGTGTGTGCGCAAAAAAATCGGAAGAGATTTAAAAAATTCAGGACTGAACAAGAATGTGGGTTTTAGAGTTTGAAATTGGATTAAAAAGAAAAAATAGTGAGAACTCTCGGCTGTTCTTGAGAACACAAGAATTGTGACAGAGTTTATTAAAATAGAGCATAAAATTGAATTGAAAAGAAAATTAAGGAGATAAACGACTATGGAAAGTAAATTTTTCGGAAAGACTCCAAAAGAGAAAACACTTGGAAGCACTGTTCAAGAGTATCGGCAAAGATACGGATGGACACAGGATGAACTGGCATGGAGGATGTCAATGACCCGTGTACAGATTGGACGCATTGAAAGGGATGAAAGTGTTCCTACGGTTGCGACAGTGGAAAAATTGGAAAAGGCTCTGCAACTGCCGCCATTGACGTTGATGAGAATCAAGGAAGTCGATAGAGTAGATGATGGCATCAAGAAAAAAGTAGGAAAAACAATGCGTGAATTTGAGAAGGAACTGGTTCGGAATATGACGGAGTCAGAATTAGAGTCAATGTGTAAGACAATCAGTACCCTTACGGGGTTGATAAAAAAATAAATTTGTCAAAGAAACATCCATGTATCAGGATGATACATGGGCTTAGTCGACACGCTATATTTCGGGAGGTACAATAAGAATGAGCACAGAAGAAGTTGAATCCTGCAACGGGCTGCATCGGATAGATGAAAGCGATATGGCGGAAACGAGAACATTATCACAAACAGCAGATGTAGAACATATGTCAAGCTGCTCCAACGTGCTGCGCCGCCACATCAAGGAAAATCCCAAGAAGGCAATCCTTGCACGGCACCGTCTGTGGATGGACAGCATCCTGCATGAATATCCCATGCCATATACGCCGTATAAGATCGGGGTGTACATCCGCTATTTCAATCAGACCCGGCATGAGAACTATCTGGAAAAGCATATCCAGCAGTACATGGATGACATCGCTCTGTGTCCGCGCTGGACATTGGTGGATTTCTATGTGGACGAAGGCTCAACGGCCCCGCACATGGAGTATTCCAAGGAGTGGTGTCGGCTGCTGGAAGACTGCTTTACCGGTAAAGTAGACCTCATTGTGACGCAGAAGGTCAGCAATGTGTCCAGTGATTGGAAAGAGATGTCCTTTATAGCTCGGATGCTGGCGGCACAGGAGCATCCTGTGGGAATCTACTTTATTTCTGAGGATATTTTTACACTGGCCTCGTATTACCAGCCTGATCTGCGGGATATGGGTCTATTGCCGGAGGGCTGGCAGACTCTCCCGGCGGATGAACTGGATGAGCCGATGCTTTCGACCCTGCCGAAGCCTGCCATGCTGGAACAGGAAGAGCAGCTGAGCCTTGTCGAAGAAACGGATGCAATGGAGTGAAGCAAGTGGAAAAGACAGAACTGACTAATGCCCAAAAGCAGAACCGGGTGCGGCAGCGCATCTCGCAGGCTTCGATTGATCCGGATAAATACGAGTACATCCCGGCGAAAGAGCAGAACGACCATGTGAAAGCCAATCAGTTCCAGCGTGTTGCCATCTACGCCCGTGTCTCTACAGACAACCCCATGCAGACCACATCCTTTGAACTTCAGCAGAAGTATTACGAGGAACTGGTGGCACAGCATCCTCAGTGGGTGCTGGTGAAGATTTATGCGGACGAAGGAAAATCCGGCACTACCATGCAGCACCGAGACTCGTTTAATGAGATGCTGGCAGATGCGGATGCCGGAAAGATCGACCTAATTATTGTGAAGAATATTTCTCGCTTTGCCCGCAATGTGGTGGATTTCCTGAGCGTCCTTCGCAGACTGGCAGAAAAGAATATAGGTGTGTGGTTTGAATCGGAAGCTCTTTATTCCATGAACTATGATCACCTTCTGACTTTATCGTTTCAGGCACAGATGGCAGAGCAGGAATCCCGTATACGCAGCCGGAGTATGGAGACCTCTCTGCGGATGCGGTTAGATCACGGATTGCCCCTGACCCCGGAGCTGCTGGGTTTTGTGAAGAACGAGGACGGCAAGCTCATCATCAACCCGGAGACCTACAAGATCCCCAAGCTCATGTTTTATATGTACCTGTACGGATATTCCACCCAGCAGATCGCAGACACTCTCACCAAGCTCAGCAAGCGGACGTATCTGGGCAATCTGAAGTGGACGGCCTCCGGGGTGGCTGCCAGTATGCGGAACGAACGCTATTGCGGAGATGTGCTGACCCGCAAGCGGTTCACCAAATTTGCAGCGGATGTTCACGACCAGAAGTCCTTCAAGAATCGGGGAGAAAAGCCCCAGAGCCATTATCGGGATGACCATGAAGCCATCATTGACCGGAACGACTTTTTGGCAGTTCAGCGCATTATGAACAATGCCAGGTTCGGCGGTACGTCCTTGCTGCCAGAACTGCAGGTCATCCCAGACGGGCTGCTGAAAGGCTTTGTTATCGTTCATCCCAAGTGGGGCAGCTTTACCAAAGAGGACTACATCGCCGCGTGCAAGAGCGTGGACAGCGATCCAGCAGATGAGAGCCGGTTAGAGGAGCGGGAGGGTTCCTTCGACCTGACCGGATATGAGGTGGCTGACTTCAAGCTGTTCAGCGACCAGAGCGTCCCTGCTATCATGCTTCACAAGGACAGCATTGCCTTCAGTGTGGCAGGCATCCGGGAGATGAACCTGAAAGACAATTATGTAGAACTGCTGGTGCATCCGCTGCGGAAGGAGATCGCCGTGCGTTCCACCAATAAGGAGAACCGCTGTGCCATTCAGTGGGCAAACGGTGTCCGGGGCTATCGCCGTTCCCGTTCGGTAGCCGCCAAGGCCTATATCCAGACCCTCTACCAGATCTTCGGCTGGGAGCAGGACAATAACTATAAGCTCTACGGTCGTATTTACCGGGACGGGCAGGATGCCGCCTGCATCTATGCCGGAACCAACGCCAGCGTGTACATCAAAAATAACGAGGTCACCGTGGCGGATGCCACCGGCCAGAACATCGGCCGACAGGGCAAGCGTATCCGTGGTGTAGTGGGGCACTTCGGGCAGGGTGTCGGCAATGGGTACTATGTAGAAAAGAGCATGACTGAGCTTCGGAACCTGACCCGGCAGGAGTGGCAGACCCGACTTGCCGGACAGATGGTCAGTACCGGAACGGAGCTTCAGGTCACATCGTATGATGAATTGCGCAGTTTCATTCAGGAAGAACTGGGGGAGCTGTTTGAGGAGGCCGTACAGAAATGATAGAAGAGAATGCACAGATGAGCCTGCTGCCGGATGCAGTTGCGGCAGCGCAGATGACGATGACAGGTGAAGAAGAAATCGACCTTAGTGAATATGAAATCGTCCGCCCGGAGTTTTTCGCCCATATCAAGGAACCGGCCTTGACGGTGAATGTGGACAAGATCGGCGTGAACACCGCCTGTGTTCGTCTGATGCCGGATGTGGAATATGTGCAGATCCTCGTTAATCGTAAGGAGAAGAAACTCCTGCTCAAGCCCTGCGATGAAATTGAGATCACCGGATACCGCTGGGGTAAAACAAAAGAAGGAAAACGATACCCAACCCAGCGGACAGGGGAACTTTTTGTTCTGACGATTTGTGAACTCATGGACTGGAACCCGGATTATCGGTATAAGGTGCTGGGCAAAATGGTGCAGGCCAATGGAAAAGCCCTGATCGCTTTTGACCTCACGTCCAGCGAATGTTTCCCCAAGGTGGTCAATCGGGACGGCAAGAAGGTCAGCAGCCGCCAGTCCATCTTTGCAGAACAGTGGAGCGGCAAGTTTGGCCCCCACCTATTCCGAGAGTCGCCGTTCTCTGGAGGTCAAGACCTTTGATAACTACACGATCATTACGGTGAATGGGAAGAAAACCGAGGTGCATCCGCAGGCACAGCCGCCGCAGCAGGGAAGTATGGGTGATTCCTTATGAAACAGGACAATGAGCTTGGCTTGCGCATCAGCGCCAAGTACAACCGCATCTATGTCCACTGGACGACGCTGAAAGCCATTGGAAACCCCGAATTTGTGTCACTGGGCATCCATCCGAAAAGTAAAAAACTGGTGGTGCTGGCGGCAGAAGAATGTGACAAAGATGCCATGCGCGTCCGGTATACAGAGGACAATATGTTTTGCATTTACAGTAAGGTGCTGTTGGACGGTATCTGCACGGTGGCACCGCAGGTCGGGGCACAGGATTCCTGCCTGCTGCACGGAAGGCTGCTGAAGGAACAGAATGCAGTCGCCTTTGATATGAACGACATCGAAACCATCACGGAAGCGGAATGAGGGAGAACACATGAAACAGGTATGGCAAATCGACCCAGAATTCAAGCGGCTGAGCGTTCCGCTATCTCCGGAGGAGGAAAACAGGCTGGAGAACAGCCTGGTCCGGGAAGGTTGCAAAGAGCCCATTGCGGTGTGGCACGGCTGCATTCTGGATGGGCATAAGCGTTATGAAATTTGCAGCTACGAGGAAATGGAATACGAAACGGTGGAGATGGAATTTGCCACCAAGGATGAAGCACTGCTGTGGGTCTGCAAAAAACATCTTGCTGCTGCAAAGCCAAACTCAATTGCATTTCGATATCTTCTTGGAAAAAGATATGGTTACGAAAAGAAAAAATATAAAAAGAATCCTCAGAAGATGCCGGCTATGAATTCAGACAGCGCAAAACATGCAGGTCCTGTGTGCTGCTTATTGGCAGAAGAAGCAACACTGAACTACAACACAATCAAGAGATACAGTACCTTTGCGATCCGAATGGATATTATTGCTGTAAGAGATGTTGCTATGTTCGAAGCGATTCTTTCGGAAAAAATACCAGTGACATATGCAGCCATTACGAGATATTCCACGATGGACAGCACAAAGCTTGCCAATATCCGGCGCAGACTGCTGCGGGAAAAGGATGTGAAAATGCGTCAGCGAAAACCAAGGCAGCAATCAACGGACGGTTCATCCGGGAAGACACAGCAAGAGCAGACCACACCACTGGAAATGGGCATCAAGGAGATGCCGATGTTTGACCCGGACATGGAATTCCGGGGGCTGGCACTGACGATTCCCACATGGATGAATGCTATCACACGAACCCGCGCAAAGACAGATATCGGATTGGTGTCCGAGCCGACCAAGGCGCAGCTTGCCGTGATTCTGCGCAGATTGGAAGAACAGATCACGCAGACACTGGAGGTAATTGAAAGATGATTGCAGGAGATATGCTGACAGAAGCACAAAGACGCTGCATCCCGGATGTGTCCTTTGAGCTGATCCCCATCCGAAATCTGGTTTCCAATCAGGAGTATCAGCGGCCGCTGTCCGAAAACCATATCCGCAAGGCACTGGAAGAATTTGACGTGTACCAGATCAATCCGGTGAAGGTGAGCCGCCGGGACGGCATCAACTATGTGTTTGACGGCCAGCACACCATTGAGATCATCGCCAGTGAATCCGGCTCCCGTGATACTCCGGTGTGGTGCATGATCTACGATGACCTGAGATATAAGGAAGAAGCCCATATCTTTGCCGACCAGCAAAAGCACGTCAAAGCGCTGTCCTCTTTTGAGACCTTCAAGGCACATATTGAAGCGGATGACCCCAAACAGAAAATGATTGAGGCCATTGTGCAGTCCTACGGGCTGGCAATCACCTCGACCAAAGCGAAAAACGGCATCAGTGCTGTATCTACACTGGAACGTATCTATGACAAATACGGGCAGGCTGTTCTGGATACGACCCTCCGGCTTGCAATCGCTACATGGGAAGGTGAAAACAACTCCCTTTCCGGCAGTATCCTGATGGGCATTGCCCGTATGGTTGTGGCGTATGGTGATTCGTTAAAAGAGGATGTGTTCAAAGACCATGTTGGCCGAGTGTCGGTGAAGGCGATTATCCGTGCGGCCAAAGAACGCCGTCCCGGTGCTCTGGGCTATTCCGAGGCGATGATCATTGAGTACAATAAGAAAAGTAAGTTCCGTCTTTCGTTGAAAACGCTCTATGGCGGAAAACAGGCCTCGGACGAGGATGAATTTGGAGAAGAATAATGTAAAAATGGCTTCCAGTGCCGCTCGTGCAGGGAAAGGGGCAGAATGTAGGATGTCTGGCTATAACGAAATTGGTGCGATGAATTTTGCAGAAGGCTTTTTATTGGCCGGTGGACAAGCAGATACACTGAGCAAAATAATTGTAAAAGAGTATGACCTGGACGAAATGACTGCTAACTGGCACATTGAGCAGGCACAGCAATGGGCGGTGCGGGCAAGGAAGGCGCTGAATGGTGCAAACGGTGAGGGAAATGAAAACCGATAAGTTTATGTACCTGCCAACGATGACAGAAGATGAATTTGCAAAGAACGTAGGAAAGGAAGATTTCTTCCGCAGATTCGGAAACCCTGCGGTGATCCGCACGCAAGCGGGGGAAGATTACATCGTGCTGAGTGCCGAATTGTACGATCGAATCGCAGAACTATGTGGCTTTCCGGGAACAGAGGAGTTGATTGAGCATGAACCGAGAACTTGATGGCTGCTATTTCCGTATAGTGCGGGACGGCGTGGGGCAGTCGGTGTGTTTTACGGATTTGACAAAAGAAGAACGCACTGCACTGCTGGCAGAAAAGGACACGCAATTCCTGAAAAATCTATGCTACTATCTGGCAGATCGAATCCAAGAGCTAGGAGATATCATTGAGGAGCAATCCCGGCAGCTTCTCATGGATGATCTGGCAATAGGGCGGATATCTGGCGAGGAAAATGGTTGGATTCCAGCAGAAGATGTGCGGCAACATTTTACGGAAAGAATATAACGCTGCGAGGAAAGAAGGCTGACGGATGAACGCATTTGATGTGGATTACTGGATCGGTGTCATGTGTAGATGCAGTTGGACACCGCGAACATTGGATGAAAAGAGCCAGCACGCTTTGATGTACTTGTTCCACCTGACCGACCAGATTGCACCTGTCGGCCGGGATAACCGCCGTGAATTCTGGATCACAGCAGAGCGCGGCAGCATCGAAGATTTTTAACCGTATTACGATGAAGAAGCCGCCGAGCAAGAACTTGCGGAAGCTATGCAGGAGCAATATCCGAAAGAAGAATACTGGTACAAATTCGTATCCGTACAGCACACGAATTGTCGAAAAGAGGAGTTTTTTGCGTTCTTCTGAACGGCAAGCCGATTTTGAGCTTGAATGACCCATGCGAGGACAAAAATCCGTTCAATGCAATCGAACTGATCGACTGGCTGATTCAAATGGCAAGTAGTGTTCTGGACAAGCTGCGCACTGGCACTTATAATGCTGAGATCCAGGAAAAACTGCCGGATGACTATAAATACGGCGTGATTTCCCGGAAGGACTATTGGAATATTTACCCGGAAGACCGTGCAGATTACCGCGGCGCATTTAAAGAGTGGCAGATTAAAGACTTTCTTCGATGCAAGGATGAGTTTTCAGAAGATTGTATTCCAGAAAACTGTCTGCAACACATAACCGCCCGTGACTTTTATGAAGCCTGCGCGGTGTGCTATAAAGCGGTCCGGATGGAGCAGTATGTACATTTTCCCTTCAAGGATTCAAAAAAAAGAACATCTGTATTATAACGGAACAACGCCAAAAGAACTGTATTATATGTTCGCAGACGGCCGGGATGATGGTCTGTCCTGTGTGCCGTTGGATGATGCCGCTGCATTTGCCGAATGGCGCAATCAAAAAGAGCCATACTATGAATTCAACGGGCACCATCCATGGGAAATCCTGCCGTCCGGCTCTGTCGAATACAGTATGCACTTACAGGTTATGAAATCATCAAACGGATTTTATTATGGACTCTCCGGCAGCACTTTTCACCGCAGCAAGGATACGATTCACAGCTACCTTGCTATGCGCAAGGCAGGATTGCCAGTAAAAATCTACGACGGCCTGAAGATGGCGGCACGTTTTGAAGAAACTGATATGATCGGCATTGTGCCGCAGGGCAGGTCAGCTTCCTATGTTGACCGCATTATGCAGTACGAAATTATGGATGCCGTGCATTTGTCCGACGATGAAGACCCGGAGCGAGTTGCTGCAAAAGCTATCTGGCAGCCAGAAATAGAATGCAAACTTCTGTAAGGGAAAAACAGTAATGAGCGATATGCTGATAGACATTCAATACGACCCAGAGCAGAACAATTACATTTACAGTTTCCGGATGTCCGAGGAGAAAAAGCGTGATTTGGAAAAGCGGCTGCAAAGCTATGGAGCAACACTGGATGAAGCAATCCCTAATTATTTGCAAGCTGTTATGGATCAGGAAGATAAAAATGCAAAGGCCTAAATATAAAAATGTCTCCCCATGGGACACATCGAAAACGAGAGGTGTGGGGAGTCCTGTCCCCACTATTATATAGGTAAGAATATAAAATTGCAAGGCGGTGAGCACATGATTTATATTACGGGAGATACCCATGAAGACTTCCGAAATGTGGCACGATTCTGTAAAAAGATGCAGACAAACAAAGACGATGTTCTGATTATTCTGGGCGATGCAGGAATCAACTACTATGGACCTGAACAGGATAAACGCAAGAAAAAATATCTGGAATCGCTGCCCATTACGATTTTTGCAATCCATGGCAATCATGAGATGCGGCCGCAGACAATACCGACTTACCATGAAGCAGACTGGAACGGAGGCAAGGTGTATGTGGAAGACAAGTATCCCCATATCCTATTTGCCAAAGATGCTGAACTGTATGAGCTGAACGGTCTGTTTACTTTTGTAGTTGGCGGCGCATATAGCGTGGATAAGAACTACCGTCTGCTGCACGGCCTTAACTGGTGGCCGGATGAGCAGCCGTCTGATGAAATGAAGCATAAAGCGAAAGAAAAACTGGAAGAAATCGACTGGGAGGTCGATGCGGTTTTAACGCATACGGCACCACTAAAATACGAGCCAATAGAAGTCTTTCTGCCGATGATCAACCAAAATCTAGTGGATAAGTCTACCGAGCAGTGGCTAGACAGCATTGAGGAGAGGCTTGGCTATCAGAAGTGGTATTGCGGCCATTACCACACCATTAAGAAAATCGACAAAATTGAGTTTATGTACGACAATTTTGATGAGTTTCCATCAAAAGAAGATAATGAAATCGATGATAAAGATGAAATGTGCTATGAATGCAGTTTGTACGGAGATAATTTATATTTGGATGAAAGTGGTGAGTTAGTGTATCGCTGCCCAGAGTGTCCCTTCAATGGGATTGATGATTGAAAAAAGCGAGAGAAAATAACATGGAAACAATGAAATTGGAACAGCTGATCCAAGCGACGAGCGGATTGAGTAATCGAAAGGAAACTCCGGTTCTTGTCAATGGGCATCCGATTACGGAAATTCGTATTTCAATTAAGGATGGTGCCCAGTGCGTAAATCTTGTGTCGGAAGATCCTGCAACAGAAATGTATGATGTGCACTGTGTACTTGATGAAGAACATAATGAATGACTCTATGTGATTTCTCTGCCGGAAAAGGACAAGGCGGTACTTGAAGAAATCTGCAAAACTTATAAAATAAAGGTGGAAGATCTAATTCGGCAATTTTACCTGTGGGTAATCAAAGAACCAGATGCTGCGGCACAGTGGCTGAAAGGTGAGACCGAGCGGAAGAAGGTGTAAAAATGGGACGATAGGATAATGTTGAGATTTTTGAGGATACGCAGCGGCTATACAAAAGCAACGAGCAGTTGATTTCTGCAATCAAGCATTCCAGTGATGCACAAGAGTGTTTCTCTGGCACAGGACGGTACTGGCATGGACCGGAGCATCGGATTTATCAGAAACCGGCGCGGATTGTAGTGAGCTCCAAGCGTACTCTGGAAGCGGCAGCACCCTACGCATATGCAGGAAAGAAAGTTTGTGTATTGAATTTTGCGTCGGCAACAAATCCGGGTGGCGGTGTGGTCAAGGGTTCGTCTGCGCAGGAGGAAGCAATTTGTCGCTGCTCTACACTCTATCCAAACCTAAAAGAACAGCACATATGGAATGCGTTTTATGCACCCCATCGGCGTGCCCATGATTCATTTCACAATGATGACTGCATTTACACGCCGGGGATCGTAGTGTTTAAGTCGGATACAGATTATCCGCAGCTGATGCCGGAGAAAAAATGGTATTCTGTAAATGTGATTACTTGTGCGGCACCCAACCTGCGGGAACGGCCCAGCAATGCAATGAATTCCGGGGATGGCGTACATATCAGTAGGGAAGAACTGCAAGCATTGTATGAAAAGCGGATGCGCAAAGTGCTGGAAATTGCATGGGCAAAAGGAAATGAGACAGTGATTCTTGGTGCTTTCGGCTGCGGTGCGTTCCGTAATTCACCTGCAATTGTGGCGCAGGCCATGAAGACGGTGGTACAGGAATATCGGATGAAATTTGAAACCATTGAGTTTGCTATGTATTGCTCAACGCAGTATGATACGAACTATCGCATATTCCGGCAAATTCTTGGCAGTATGTGAGCTGTTGATATGGTCGGTACGGAGACCTTAAATACGCACAAGTGCAGGGAAATGCTGTGTAAAAGTCAGGAGATACGGCGTACCGGACGGTGCGCTGTTCTCCGTATAATAACCTTTAGAGAATTTCACTTGAAACGAAATATAAACGAAATTGCGAACGCGAATTTCGCTTTGCGCGAAATGAAGGATGAATCAATAAACGGAGGCAGGGATAAGATATTATATAGCGGACTGCCACTTTTATCATAGAAATCTACTTACGGAGATGGATAATCGTGGTTTCGAGTCAGTTGAGCAGATGAATGAGGTAATGATAGAAAAGCGGAACAAGAAGGTACATGCCCACGATGAAGTTGTAATTCTTGGTGATTTATCGTTGGGCAGTGGACAGGAGACGAATCAGGTTCTGCGCCGCCTAAAGGACAAGCTTTATCTGATTCGTGGAAACCACGATGACAGGTACTTAAAGGACAAGGATTTTGATGCCTCTCGATTTATGTGGATCAAGGATTATGCGGAAATCCATGACAATAAACGCAAAATTGTGCTGATGTATTATCCGATTTTTTGCTACAACGGCCAGTTCCGGCGTGAATCGGATGGAACACCTCTGACTTATATGCTGCACGGACATATTTATAAGACTGAAGATCAAGTACTGGTGGACAGGTTCTGCGCAGAAACTAGAGCGACCATACGGAAGAGTGTCCATCAGGAAGAAGCACAGCCGATGCCGTGTCAGATGATCAACTGTTTCTGTATGTATTCGGATTATACGCCGCTGACACTGGAAGAGTGGGTGGAGTGTGACCAAAGACGACGTGGCAAATCAGATTGGGACAACACATTACGGTGTGCGTTAGATATGGTCTCAGAAGATTTTATGAGTGATGGACGCAATCAATGAGTGTATTATAAACTATCTGCTCAGAACTGTCCAGTACAGTGAGTGCTCTGAAGAACACTCAAGAGCTCCCAAGAATTCTCAAGACCACTCAAATGTATTAACTTTTTGTGAATTTTCTGCCGATGGGCACTTGACGATAAGAAATGTGCAGAAATCATGGCCCTACCTCTGGCGGTCATGTGTTCTGAGGCAATTTTGTGAAGTATTGCTTTACAGAAAAATTTATCTGACAGGAGTATATTGTTGACTTAACACCAATATTGGCGTATACTTTATAGGGGAGGAGTTGACATGGTTAAGATAAAGGAATGGCGGCAGGGACTAGGCGTAACCCAAAAGGCCCTTGCAGATGCGTCTGGACTGGATATTCGCTGGATTCAAAAATTAGAAGCTGGGGATATTGACATACAAAATGTTACAGTAAAGAGATTTTCACTTTTGATGAAAGGAATCAGTGACCTTTCTCAACAGATGCCATGTCCATCTCCGATAAAAACAGATATTGAAACCGTGTATGGTATCCATGAGATGGTGGATAAACTTTTGGAGGAAGAATCTGTATGACAGGGCTGGCTACTCTTAGCAATGAAAAAAATTATACGGTGTTCCGTTATGGTGATCACGTGATACGTTTTATTGCACCATATTCTTTGGAACATTACACGGAAGTAAAAGAATGGGACAATGGATATCTGGTAGTAATGGCAAAGTATAAACAAAACCAGAATCCTGAAGAAGAATACATTGATCTTGTACCGATTCTTCAGAATCTGTATTTTGATGCGGAGAAGTTTTTGACTCCAATAAAGAAGGTGGAGGTTGCAAATGGCTGATATTAAGCAGGTTGCAGATGCTGCAGATATGATTGTAAATGGATATGCATTTACACAATGCCCTGAAGGATATCGGGTGTTGAATCTGAATCGACCGGATCGGGCGGCTGTTTTTTCTAAGGATGAAAACGTGTTGGAAACCAGCATGGATGATATCGAAATAAGCATTGTGGAAAACTATTTAAAGAAAAACCGTAAATTTATGGAGGAGTAAGATGCCAAAGTATTATGAATATAAAATTGCTGGCTACTATCTTTACTTTACATCTTACTGTGTGATTGAGTGTATGCTTGTGCATGCTAGTGACCGTCGACTTACAGAAGCAGGTTCGGCGAAATTCTTTGTAAAAGAGAATGGAGATACGCTGGTGCAGAACCGTGGAATTTTGAACGATAGAGAAATCCGAAAAATTCAGGAATTTATAAAACAGAACTATCAGGAAATGTACCTGAAATGGGCTGAGTATAGCTATGAAGGATACCATGGTAAGAACGATTAAGCGGTAAAAGCGAAAAGAGGCTGATAAAATGGCAGGTGACCCTAAGTTGTCTGATTACAGAATGACTGAAAAAG
>OIZP01001148.1_pt1 | contig 14315 bp, 20 predicted proteins | sample 1588531 | NCBI WGS metagenome assembly OIZP01 (sample SAMN03283283) | human gut metagenome | biome: human-associated habitat; material: feces | host: Homo sapiens | place: Peru | collected 2012 | reverse complement strand
ACAATCACTGTTTTTACAGACATAGGAGCTGTGGGGACGGTGATTTTTTTGTGCGTAAATATGCGGTTTCTGACCATTGAATCAGAAATCACTATGAATTGTAAAGACGAAGTGACTTGCCGCGAAATCGGTCGCGAACTGGTCGCAGATTGGTCGCAAGGAAATAAATAGTTCAAAAAAGTTCTGAAAAAGATAAAAAGAGTAATTGACCTGAATTATTCATGGCACAGTTATTAGTTCAGATATTGTTCCATGAATAATTCAGGTTAAAGAAATATTATATACGGTTGACTTTTTTCTGTTAAATTGATTATACTATAGCATAATTTACTTAAAGGAATTTAAAAAGGGGGCGTAGAATGATGGCAAAGCAAAAGACCTATATCGCAATCGACCTCAAATCATTCTATGCTTCTGTGGAATGTAAAGAGCGAAATCGTGATCCTTTAACAACAAATCTTGTGGTGGCTGATAAAAGCAGGACGGAAAAAACAATATGTCTTGCGGTATCTCCGTCATTAAAAAGCTATGGGATACCCGGCAGACCGCGTTTGTTTGAAGTCGTGCAAAAGGTAAAAGAAGTTAATAACAGCCGCAGGTGGAAAGCACCGAATCGATCATTTACTGGTTCATCCGATGACAGTACAGAATTAAATACGAATCCGGCGTTAGAGATTGATTATATCGTTGCACCACCTCGTATGGCATATTACCTGGAGTATAGCACAAAAATTTACAGTGTATATCTGAAATATATTGCTCCGGAAGATATTTTCCCTTACTCGATTGATGAAGTATTCATAGATGCAACAGATTATCTAAACACCTATCAGATGACTGCAAGGGAACTTGCCATGACGATGATACAGGATGTTTTGAAAACAACAGGAATTACAGCAACAGCCGGAATCGGCACGAATATGTATTTGTGTAAGATTGCGATGGATATTGTGGCAAAGCATGTTGAGCCAGATGAGAATGGTGTGCGGATTGCCGAACTGGATGAAATGTCATACCGCAGACAATTATGGAGTCACAGACCGATTACAGACTTTTGGAGAGTAGGCAAAGGTTATGCAAAGAAGCTGGAAGAACACGGACTTTTTACGATGGGAGATATTGCAAGGTGTTCTATTGGAAAATCAAATGAACTGTATAACGAAGAACTTCTTTATAAGCTGTTTGGAATCAATGCAGAATTGTTGATAGATCATGCCTGGGGATACGAGCCTTGTACTTTGGAGCATGTCAAGGCGTACAAGCCGGAAACTAACAGTGTAAGCTCCGGACAAGTACTTCACTGCCCGTATGATTTTGATAAGGCGAAGCTGGCTGTAAAAGAGATGACCGATCTTATGGTTTTGGATCTAGTTGATAAGGGACTTGTTACCGATCAGGTTGTATTGACTGTAGGTTATGATATAGAAAATCTGACAGACCCAAATAGGAGCGGGAAATATAATGGTGATGTTACGATTGACAGATATGGAAGAAAAGTTCCAAAACATGCTCACGGAACAACGAATCTGAAAAGGCAGACATCGTCAACAATGCTGATTACAGATGCTGTGATGGAGCTGTATGACAGAATTGTGGATAAAAATCTGCTTATCAGAAGAATTAATATTACAGCGAACAGACTTGTAGACGAGAGCATATCAAAGAAAGAAGAAAAGTATGAGCAGCTTGATCTTTTTACGGATTATAAAGCAAAAGAACAGGAGCGAGCTGAAGAAGAAGTGGTTTTAGAACGTGAAAGACGTATGCAACAGACAATGCTTACAATAAAAAAGAAATTCGGGAAGAATGCCATTTTGAAAGGAATGAACCTTCAGGAGGGAGCAACAGCCAAAGACCGTAACGAACAGATAGGTGGACATAAGGCATAGAAAAATAAATACGGACACCTATGCCATTGTAAACGGAGGAAGATTATGAAGAATCAAGACAATCACAGCTATGATGATATTATAAATCTGCCGAATCCAACTTCAACGAAACATCCTCGTATGCCCCTTTCTGACAGGGCAGCACAGTTTTCACCTTTTGCGGCACTTACCGGACACGAAGCAGCCATTAAGGAAACTGCAAGGCGAACAGATGAAAAATTGATGTTGAGTGATGAAGTTATAGCAGAAATAAATGTAAAGCTGAACCTGATTGCAGAAACCATTGGTACACAACAAAGGATTAGAATCACATATTTTGTACCGGATAATAAAAAAGCCGGGGGAGCATATATTTCCTGCTCTGGTTGTGTAAAAAAGATTGATGAATATGAACATACAGTTGTTATGGAAGATAAGACAGTTATCCCAATTGAACAAATAAGTAATATAGAGGGAGAAATGTTTGGAGATATGTTTTAGTAACGCGAGGAGAAGATGAATGAAAACCTTGAACGATTACATGGCAATGTCCTACCGTATGGAAATTGTAGAAGACAAAGAAGAGGGAGGATTTGTAGTTTTTTATCCAGATTTGCCAGGCTGTATTACTTGTGGCGAAACAATAGAAAGTGCAGTAGAAAATGCACAGGATGCAAAAAAGGCGTGGCTTGAAGCTGCGTTGGAAGAGGGGATAGAAATTCATGAGCCAGTTAGCTTGGGAGGGGTGTGATGTACATATTTCAAGATATTAAAATTTGCGAACAACTTCCTAAACGCTTACCGAAAGGAAGGACTTTGACATCACATTAAAAAGCACCTTGTAGGTGCTTTTTCGTACGTGGGAAGATTATTTTATTGTTGACAAAGCCGAACGGCTTATTTTATATTTAAATCACAGGAATAAAGCCGAACGGCTTAAAAAATCAAATTGAAAACAAAATAAAGCCGAACGGCTAATTTTATGGAGACAATATGAAAATTATAGATTCGATAACATTAGGAGCAACTATAAGGGCAAGAAGAAAAGAATTAGGTTATACGCAGAGTGATTTGGCAGAATTTACTGGATTCAGTATCAGTTTTATTTCTGACTTAGAAAGAGGGAAGAAGACGGCAGAGATTGGAAAAGCTTTACAGTTAATTCAACTGTTAGGAATGGATATAAAAATAGAAAAGAGGGGATCAGATGAGTAGAATATTATCTGTTTATATTGAGAAAAACGGAAAACAGGAATATGTAGGTAAGATTGTTGGGGATTCTTCAGTAGATGCTTGTTTTTCTTATGATGATAGTTACATAGAAAAGAATGGAAAACCAATTTCTATTAGCTTACCTTTAGAAGAGAAAACCTTTGATGAAAAAAGGACAAGATATTTTTTTGAAGGTCTTTTGCCGGAAGGATTCACAAGAAAATGTTTGAAGTGATTAGAAAATGTTCTTCAAATCCATTAGAAGATCAGAAAAAATTGTGGGATATTTGTATCTTTAATTATCTAATTGGAAATACAGATAATCATATAAAAAATGTATCGTTGCTTTATGCAGAAAATTTGAATGACATTCGTCTTGCGCCGGCATATGACATGGTCAGCACAATGATTTATGAGAGTAGCACAGAAAATATGTCTTTAGGAATTGGTGGGATTTATGATATACGAAAAATTACAAAAGAATCTTTTGAGGATGAAGCGGTAGCTATCGGGTTGGGTAAAAAGTTTGCAATGCAGAGAATTGACGAAATGAGAGAAGGCGTCCAGGATGCGTTAAATGAGGCAACAGAAAGCTTGGCAGCAGAAGGATTTGATTCTGCGGAAGAAGTAAAAGAAAGAATTATGCAAAGAGGAGGAATTCATTATTTGTAATATTTGCGGGGAATAGTTTATATCAAAGAATGGATAAACAAAAGTGTATTAAAGCTCTTCTAGATAATTTATATGAAGTATATTTACAAGAAGGTACCATTGAAAAATACCAGAGTCATATTCAATGGGCATTCAAAGAGGCGATTAATAATATGAGATGTTTTTTCAAAAATGATTCTTTTTCATGTGAAAATGAGTATAGGGTTATATTGAAAATACCAGAAGAATTATTATTGGAAGAAACTACTGGACAAGATGGAATTCTAAAAAAGGCCAATTTAAACGTGAAAATATTTTAATACCTTATGTGGATTATAAATTTAAAAGGGATAGCTTAAAGGGAATTACGTTGAATCCTTATGTCAAAGAAAAAGAAAGTGTATTTGAATTGGGAATCAGAGAATTATTATGGCAGAATAAAATTCATAATGTACAGATTTATCGTTCAGCAATTGACCGCCGCAGGCGCCAGAATGTGCCAAGGCATATTCTTTGTTCTATATTATCTAATCTTAAAAATAAAATATCTCCTCAAGGTTTATGGTAAAATAGAGTTGCGAAAAACTATCAACCAATCCACCTAAAGGAGATATATCTATCTTAGCTCAATTCAGCACTTTTTCTTTTTTTCATAATGAAATAGATAGGCGCAACAACAACCATTGCTCCAAGTCCTGCAATAAGTTTATACACCTCTGTATGAAATATCAGCCAAATACTTGCGAGAATCGCAATCACTGGAAATGTATATCCTAATGGAACCCTATATCCATCTTTCTTTCCATCACTTTTCTTTCGCAGTGCAATAACAGCAAGACAAGTAGGAATGTACTGGCTAAATCTACTAATCACGCTAATTGCAGCAAGCTCTGTAAAACTTCCAGTTAATGTAAGTAATACAGCTAACATTCCCGTGATAAATACTGCCACATAAGGAACTTTTCTTCTATTACATTTACTCAATGTCTTCGGAAGAAGACCTCCATCTGCAAGTGCCTGGGCACAACGTGGTGTGTTAAAAGAACCACAGATATTCAATCCTGCAATAGAAACCAGTGTTCCAAGTGTAACAAGTAACGCTCCCTTGTTTCCAAGAAAAGTCCCCATTGCATCTGCAACTGGTGTTGATGTTCCTGAAAGATTTGTTCCCAGGGTTCCAATACAATTAAATTGTATCAGAAAATAAATAACAGAAACAATTGACATGGAAATAATCAGTGCTTTTGGCACATTTTTCTTTGGATTTTCCATATCTCCTGCAGCCACACCTACATTTTCAAATCCAGTAAATGCATAGAATACTGTAATCACTGCAGCAGAAATAGAATTCATATTCATTCCATCTTTCAAAAACGGAGTAAAATTACTTCCTTTCAGGAAAAACAGACCTCCTATCACAAATATAACCATCGGTATCATTTTAGCAATTGTTGAAATATTGTTTAAATAAGCCATAATATTCACACCGAATAAATTGATTATACTTAATACGGTAATAATTCCAATTGCAATTGCCTTATTTACGAACGGATCCGCTGCCGCCGGAAAAATCGCTGAAAGTGCTGTTGTGAATCCAACTGCCATTGTTGCCCATGCGATAATGCTAACAATCCATTTCATGACTCCGACTTCGTATCCAAAAAAATCACCAAAAGCTTCTCTTGCATACAGATACGGGCCTCCTGACTGTTCAAACATGCTGCCACATTCTGCAAAACACAGTGCTACTGACATTACCAAAATCAGGACAAAAAGATATGCCAGCAAGCTTGATGGTCCCATTAACTGATATGCTGAACCAGGCAGGAGGAATATTCCACTTCCTACCACACAATTAATTCCATATAACACAATTGTTTTTAAATTCCATTTCTTTTCATTCATAATTTTCCCCCTCTTAGCGACTTCATTACATATCCGGTCAGTACTGCAACTCCCGTCACCAGACTTTTCTCATCAAATATATTCTTACCATTATGTAAGCCCAATTTGCTGTTTACACTTTCATTTGCTGTACCAAGGAAAAACTGAGCTCCCTTGCTATAATTTAAAAAGACTGAAAAATCGTCAGATCCCATACTTGGCTGCTCAAATTCCAATACATGTCCCTTTCCAAGCATTTCATCTGCTACTTGAATTAAATCATTTACAACCTGTGAATCATTTGTAATTGGTGGAAGAGAAGCATCTGCAATCTCCACAGTCCCCTCCGCTCTCATAGACTCACAGACCGATTTTGTAATCCGTCTCAAAGCCTCCAGATTGTGTTCTCTCGAGTCCTGATATAAACTTCTCATACTGCCGAGCATTACAACTTCTCCCGGAATTGAATTGTAGGTTTTTCCAGCATGAATACTTGCTATTGTAACTACTGTCGGATGTACGGCCATGTTTTCTCTTGAAACAATTGTCTGAAGGCTTGTAATCAAATAAGCACTTACCACAATAGGATCAACGCAGTTATGAGGATATGCCGCGTGACCACATTTTCCTTTCACTGTAATTTTAAAATAATCGTTTCCAGCTTCCATTGGTCCTTTTTTCAGGCAAATTTTTCCGACCGGCGTCTGTGGATGCGTATGTAAACCTACTACAATATCATTTAATGGTTCTTTTTGCATCAATCCCGCCGCAATCACTGCTTTCGCACCTGTCACATTTTCTTCTGCAGGCTGAAAAACAATTCTCACGTTTCCATTTAGTTCATCTTTGTGTTGTTGGAGAATCTTAGCACTATATAATGCCGTAACGATATGAATATCGTGACCGCAGCTATGACTAACTCCTTCATTTTTGGAACTGAAATCCAATCCTGTTTGCTCTTGAATCGGCAAAGCATCAATATCGTGGCGAATGCAGATTGTCTTCCCATTCCCTTTTCCTCTAATCAGAGCACTGACTCCCGTCTTCAGATTAAGATTTTCTATTTCTACACCAAACTCCTGTAGCCGTTTCCTGATAAATTCTGTTGTATGATATTCCTGATTACTAAGTTCTGGGTTTTCATGCAAATATCTTCTGTCAGCAATCATCCTTTTTTCCTGTAACATTACTTCATCCATCAGTTTCATGCTGTATCCTCCAAACTTTTCTTTGTACTTTTCCTATTTTTCATTTTGGTATTCTCGTATTGCCTGAACCATACGATCAAGTCCCTTCTTAATTGTTTCTCTTGGCATTGCCATATTCAGACGGATAAATCCATTGGCATTTCCTACAAATAAATCATCTCCGCCTTCCAGTAATACTCCAGCTCGATTTGCAAAAAAATCTGGTAAGTTTTCGATATCTGGAAGACAAACTTTCATATCTACCCAAGCAAGATAGGTTGCCTCCGGAATCTGATATACAGCTTCTGGAAGGTTCTCCTGAAGATAATCTTTCAAAAACTGAAAATTATCATCAAGATAATCTTTCAACTCTTCCAACCATTTTCCGCACTTTTCATAGGCCGCTTTATGAGCCTCAACTGAAAGCGGATTTACAAATCCAACATTTTTATCTTTTTCCTGAAATTTATTTCTAAGCTTTTCATCTCGAATAATAATATTTGAAAACATCAAACCAGCCATATTGAATGTTTTACTTGCAGACATACAAGTAATCAATTTTTTATAGTCCTTCATGATTTTTCCCATTGGAATATGTTTATTATTTTTTCTAATCAAATCACAGTGAATTTCATCCGAAATAATCCATAGATTATATTTTTCAACAATTTTCGCTACCTTAGTTAATTCCTGTGCTGTCCACATTCTTCCAGTCGGATTATGAGGATTGCACCAGAGTATAAGCTTCATGTGTGGATCAGACGCTTTCTTTTCAAAATCGTCAAAATCGATTGTGAATTCTCCTCCATCATTTTTCAGATTTGAACACACCAATTCTACATTGTTATATTCTGCAGTATGTTTGAAATATCCATATGCCGGTGTAACAATCATCATCTTTTCATTTTTACTCAGCAGATCTTCCGTCAATTCATATAGTGCTGGGATGATTCCACTTGAAAAACATAACTCTTTTCTTGGAAACTCCCAATCATATTTTTCTCTGCACCATTTTTGTAATACATTATAATAATCCGAATCAAACACCATACTGTATCCAAAAATTCTCTTATCTATACGCTTTTTCATCGCTTCACAGATTTCCGGTGGTGTTGCAAATTCCATATCAGCGACCCACATACGGACAAATTCTTCGTCTTTATAGGGGAATTTTTTTTCTGGTCCTGCATGGAAAATATAGCTGCGAAATCCATCAGTATTCAGTGCATTGGTATGTCGTCTCTCGATGATTTCATCGAAATCATATGATCTTTTTAATTCTGTTTTCATCCTTTTTTCTCCTTTGTTTTATTGTAATTACACCATAACACCTTAGTTCTCCCTGTTCAAAATCCCGTTTTTCTACTTAGAAGAAACTTTTTACATGTTTATTCTCTTTAAAATAGACTTTTTACTGTTTTTATGTAATAATAAAAACAAATATCTCCAGTATTTATTTTTTTATATGAATTTCTATTTTAACGAAACCGAGGATTGTAAAATATGACGAATTTACCTTTAGAAATTGGAAATAAGATTAAATTCTTTAGAAAAAAAAGAGGACTAACTCTTGTAGAATTTGCAGATATTCTATGTAAAAGTAAAGCAACCGTTTCCAAATATGAAAACGGTCAGATTACAATTGATATTGTTACACTTTATGAAATTGCCGAAGCGCTTGGTGTCCATGTAGAACAACTGCTCTACAGTGAACCCGCTCAAGTTCCAAAAAAATCATTGAGTAATGCCCCTGCTTTTTTTAGGGATGTTTCCCAGTTTTATATTTATTATTATGATGGTCGTGATAATTCTGTCAACCGATGTGTTGTAGATGTCCTGACCCCATCGAATCCAGGAACTTATAAAATTATGCTGTATATGAATATTGAAGATTATGTGCATTATCAGAACTGTGAGAACACTTACTTTGGCTACTTGAAACACTATGATGCTATGAGTAATCTTATTCTTCAAAATCAAGATACTGAAATGGAACAAATCAACATTACTGTACTTGCCTCTTTCCTTGATGCTAAGATAAAATGGGGACTTTTTTATGGGATTTCTTCCCGACCAATGATGCCAATTGCTACCAAAGTTCTTATTACCAAAGAACCGCAAAAGGATACTCCTGAATTCAGAGAGAAACTCCATATTTCAAAACATGATATAAAAATGATGAAACTGTATAACATGTTTTCGATTACTTAGCAAACGGGGACTTTTCCCGTCCCCATCAATTTTTTGTTTCAGTCCTTTTGTCCGTGGAATCAGCATTAATAATGCTACGATATCTATAAGTCTGATCATTGCTCCAAGAATCATTTTCCCAGACCGATTGATACTTATTAGATGAATTTATGGTATAAAAAGTTTCAAAACAATTTATGTAGTAAGCCTTAATTATGACGTACCAGAACTTGTTGGATTAACATGGAAAAGTGATGAGGCATTAATCCAAATAGAAGGGTCTATGAAAGATAAATCATATGCAAATTATTTTAAATTAGATATGAGTGATATTGACAATGGGAATATTACAATAGAAAGCAATTTTTATAATGAAACGGTAATATATAAAAATGAAACTAAAACAGATGTTTTAAGCGAAGTACTTTTTGATGGAACAAAAGAGAATAAAGCAACACTTCATGCAATAAGTGAGGATGAATTAAAAGAGAATGGAATAGATAAGAGGGATGAATGATGAGAGTGTGTAGTGATTTACTGCATGCTTTTTTCTCTTTACAAAGGATTGTAATAAAAAAAGAAGGAACCCCTTCCTGGCAAGAACCGGTTCCCTCTTTCTAAAATACATCCCAAAGGAAGTATCCAAATGTTAAGATACGTATTTTTAATCTATTTTGTAAGCTGAAAAATATAAAACTTTCTGATCAGGAATGGTTGATCGGGCAGGCAATCACAACCGAACGAACTCTGTTGTGACCATCCTGTCATTCCCCGAAAAGACATCATGTTACTACGGAGAATAACTATTGTTTAATTTAGATCGGCTGTCATTTCTGCAACCATAGCCAGATTGTCGTTCGTACTCTGATCCATATCTATAACCTGAACATGAATCTGGTTTGTATCTGTCTGCTCAAACTGAAGCTGGATCTCATACATCCCATTTTCTGGATCTGTTGTTGTTCCGCCGAATTTTTCCAGCTTATTTCCATCAGCATCTGTAAGAATCATCTGTACATTTTCATATTCTTCCGGTACTTCAAGATACAAATAAGTGGATGCCGGTGCTTTCACAATCTTACTTACTGTAAATCCATTGTTTGCTGTATTTACCTCATAAGTATTTAACAGGCTTGTGTCTGTATCTACCGTAAATTCAAGATTCCACTGACCTGTGATCAGATTTTCACCTTCTACATAAGTTGTCGGTTCGGATTGATTCTCTACCTTTGCATACAACTCCGTGAACTTAATATCTACAGTGGACTGATCTTTAAATGTGTTGTCCGTCAACCATCCGGCACTGATGTGCCCCAATCCGACAAAGCTTCCGTCTTCTGTTTTCTCCAGGGATAATTCAGCTCCGGCCTCTTCTCCATTTACATAAACCCGCTGGCTTTTCTCAGGCAATAAATAGTCCTTCTGATTTACCTGATCGTTATCTGTTGTTGCTGTCACAGTAAAATACATTTCATATCCATCACAATACGCATCTGATATTGTTACTGTCACGCCATTGCTTTCTGCTTCTGATCCCGGCTTCTGCACACTTTCTGAATTGTCTGCAATTTTTCCATATGCTGTCTTATCCTTTTCACCGTATGGATTATTTTCCTTGTTTTTCTGCAGTTTTGCAAAGACATCTCCAATCACTGGAACATTCTTCGCCAGTACTGGGTTTGCATAAAATACGCTTCCTGACACTGCAATCACTGCTACCGCTGCTGCGGCCGCTGTCCATGCTCTTTTCTTCTTCTGATTGCCATTGTTTAGTTTTTTCATCGTAACATTCCCCTGTCCGATTTCTTTATATGCATCCTGAATTTTCTGTTCTACAACATCTGGGATTTCCAGGTTTTTTTTCAATTCTTTTTTCATCTTTTCCTCAAATGACATCATCAAAACCTCCTTTTTGCTTGCATTTTCTATCAGCTGCATTCTAAAAGCATCCTCTATTCAAATTGGAATTCCGGGTGTTCTTTCAGGTATAGCTTTTTATATACTCCTCGGCTCCTGGAAAGTCTTGTCTTCACTGTGTTTTCATTCATCTGTAGTATTTGACTGATTTCCCGTATGCTCATCTCTTCTACATAATATAAAATCAATACAACCCGATATTGCTGTTCCATCTGGTCTAACAGCTCCAGAAAGTCTTCATTGATTGTTGCTGCTCCCAGTGGTGCTGCAATCTTTTCTTCTGCTTTCTTTCCTTTTGTATCTTCTGCCCCATAATAGTCCTCAATTCCGACTACTTTCTTCTGTTCCCTAAGCATCTGATTACAATTATTGATTAATATTCTGAGCAGCCATGTCTTAAAATACTGTGCTTTTTTTAATTCTCTCAGTTTTTCATAGCAAGTAAGGATGCTTTCCTGAATTGCATCAGCTGCATCAAAATCGTTTTTTAAAATACCGACTGCTACTTTATACATGGCATGCTTATTTTCTTCTATCAATTCCACGAACGCCTGATCATCTCCCCTTTGCGCCCGCTTTACAAGAGATTTCATTTTATACGCCACCTTCTTTCAATTGTTTTCAAGCTTCATCTCAACCGATTGATACTTATTAGATGAATTTATGGCATAAAAAGTTTCAAAAATGGTACAATCTATAGATAAAGAAAGAGTGATGGGAACAATAAAGCACGAAAAATCTGTTGTAGATTTTTTTACAGGTGCTGGAACCGGAATTATTGTATCTTGCTTATTTTCACCGAATTCATCGGTAAGAACTACGGTTATTATTGTTGGGATTATAATGGTATGTATTGGATGGTATAAAAAATCAAAGAGTGACAAAAAGGTATTTCAATATATTAAAGAACATGATTAAATGAATTTTAAGCAGGAACTGCCAGTCGTTGAAGGAATCCTCGTCATTGACGGGGATTTCTTCATAGAAAGAGAAAGGTTGTTACTTATAATTTTACAGGATTTACATGCACCATGATATGCTTTACTTTAGGAAAAGTCTTTTCGATATCGTTATGCACTTTTTCGGCCACATCATGTGCATCCTGAAGCGTGATTGATCCGTCCAGAGCTATTTCAACATCAACGTAGATTTTATTTCCAAAAATTCGAGTTCGAAGTACATCGATCTTATGGACGTTTGGATTACGCATTACGCAGGTACGAAGTTGAGTCTCCATTTCTTCGTCACAGGAGTGGTCAACCATTTTGTCGATTGCATCTTTGAAAATATCGGAAGCAGCCTTTACGATAAATACAAAAATCACTAAGCTGGCAATGGAGTCCATGATTGGAAATCCAAGTCTTGAACCGGCGATTCCGACCAATGCGCCGATGGAAGAAAATGCATCGGAACGATGGTGCCAGGCATCTGCCATTAGTGCACTGGAATCGATTCTCTTGGCATGATATCTGGTGTACCAGTACATTGCCTCTTTACTTGCAATTGAAATTATGGCGGCAATCAGTGCTAAGATACCTGGTGTTTGTATGTTGTCAGAATTTCCCTGCAATATCGTTTTGAATGCTTCGATTCCGATTCCAAGGCCTGTGATAAGAAGAACGATTGCAAGGACAATTGCAGCTACACACTCTAGGCGTTCATGTCCATAGGGATGTTCTTTGTCCGGTTTTTTTGATGCGAGTCTGATTCCGATAATAACTACAAATGTACTGAATACATCTGATGCGGAATGAATAGCGTCACTGATCATCGCATTGGAATGCGCAACAATTCCGGCAAAAAGTTTGAGCAGAGATAGTGCGATGTTTCCGATAATCGTAATAGTAGAGACTTTGTTGGCTACTTTTTGGAAATCTTCTTCATTTGCGATGGGATTTCCGGTTTTCATTGTGCTGTTTTCCATATGTGTTACCTCCAATTTAATAAAACAATTAAAAGATAGCTCTATGGCACTAAATATATGTGGGAAAATAAAAGAATTGTTTTAAAATAAAAAACACCCACGAATCAGTATTAGCAACTACTGTCCCGCGGATGAAAGATTCCACTGTCGCATCTGCGACCCGACTCCATGATATGATATCACGGTCTGCTCAGTTTGTACTGTAGATTTATATGCAGTGCAAAGAGTTATAGTAGATATAGCATAAAAAAGTTGAGTTTGTCAAGAAAAACCAATCGGTTTTTGATTACAAATCTTAGGAAGAGATAAGGTTGCGCAACGAAATAAGTTGCTTGCGGTCTTCTTTTGTGAGTGATAAGATAAAAAGTACTTGTAAGATGAAGAGAGTGAGGTAGAAAATTATGTATTATGTACCAGATGGCACAAAAGAGTGCGGATATTATGAATGTAAAAAATGTGGAAGTCGATTTTTATCACTGCAGACAATGAATACAATTCCTTGTCCGGATTGTGGGATGGATATTGACTATGAAATTGGACCGGATGAAACTTTGGAAGCAGCGGAGGATACAGCTGTGTTGGTGGAGAAGATTACAGGAGAAGAGGAAGTTGAGAAGATGGATTCACTTCTGAGTTTGGCAATTACGGGTGGAGATTATAATTGGATTTAAATGATATACGAAGATAAAAAAGAGATTTTTCCTGTTATAGTGGAAAAATCTCTTTCCATTCTCCGGGAGAAAGTGTCTCATCGAGAATAATATCTTCTATAGAAATGCGTTTCAATTCAATTACGCAGCAGTGAACCGCTTTCATCATGCGGCGAATCTGACGCTTACGCCCTTCACTGATTGTGATCTCTCCGTAAGTGACCGGATGAGTTGGGAGGTTATTACATACGGCATTTTGTACTTCCGGATGCAAAGTATCTATTATATTAGAAAGAATATCCTGACGAAATACTTTTAGTTTCGCAGGAGAAGTAAGAACAGGGGATCCTTTTAAGAGGATTCCTTTTTCTAATTGTTGGCACCGATCCTCGGTTAAATCACCGAGAACTGTAAAATGATAGGTTTTCTCTTTATGATAAGAAGGGTGCGTAAGTTTCTGGTTGAAAACTCCGTCATCTGTAATGAGAAGGAGTCCTGTGGTTTCTCGGTCTAATCGCCCGACCGGATTTAAATTATCATTGTTTAATTCTGAAAAATAGTCCATAACGGTTGGGTAAAGGCTATCACGGCGGGCAGTGACGCAGCCAAAAGGTTTGTTGAACATATAATAATGAAACATATTGTGTCTCCTGTGCCTTCATAAGTGAAATAAATAGATGAGATTGATTATACAGAAAAATAATGGATTTCACAAGGTGTGCCGCTTATACCTGCCATTGGCTGTGGAAAAGGCGGTGTAGACTCTCTGTCTGCACGAATTTTCAGAATATTCTGAATTGCATGAAATATATAAAAAACATTGACAATTAAA
>OIZP01001145.1_pt1 | contig 14345 bp, 10 predicted proteins | sample 1588531 | NCBI WGS metagenome assembly OIZP01 (sample SAMN03283283) | human gut metagenome | biome: human-associated habitat; material: feces | host: Homo sapiens | place: Peru | collected 2012 | reverse complement strand
TAAATTTAACAGACGAGCTTCTAGCCAAGACCAAGAAGGGTAAGATTGCCTCTGCTAAGCAAGTGTTTCTTGAAGGAGACCAAGAGAACTTGCAGCAAATAGGTGAAAAGACTCATCAGTTGGAGGATGCCATCAAAGACATCACCGTCTCAGGTGGAGCCTCTACTGCCACTGCTGTCTCTTATAATAATGAGACTAGTGGCATGACCGCAGTCACTGCCCAAGGAGCAATAGATGAACTTGCAGCTAAGAACAAAGCGCAGGATGCCACTATTGGTACTAAGGCAGAGAAGTCAGAGGTAGCTACAGAACTTGATAAGAAGTTCAATAAGGAGAATATTGCCCAAGAGTTTGGTGATTCAGAGGATAAAGTAGTCTCCCAGTTTGCTCTTCCATTCCGAGAGATTGATTCTCCAGAGTTTATCAAGGCAATAGTAGATGCAGAAGACCACTTCTTGTTTGGCATTAAGCTTGATGGTACCATTGAGTGGAGCAAGGGTATTCCTGCACCAATCAGAGCAAAGTTGCAGGAGATTGTCAACCAGTGTCAGCAGGATAAGACAGATGTTCTTGAAGCTATTAATGCTGTCAAGGAAGAATTATCTGCAAGCATCACAGCGTTGCAGGAAGGTAAGGTGGACAAAGAGGAAGGTAAGTCTCTCATCGAAGATGAAGTAAAGGAGTGCTTCAAGGTTATTGAGAATGAAGAGTTCATCCATGCAGTAGTAGTTTCGGAGGACAGACTTCTCTTTGGTATCTACAGAGACTCAGGAAAGCCTTATTTTCCACTCAATGAAATGTATCACGTTGAGCAGAATGAAGAGTTCTTCGCAGTCTGGCTTGATGCAGATGATAAGGTACTTCTTGGAATCAGAAGAGACGGAGAAATCATTGGCGAAATCCACGCTGTCAATGCCTTGAAGCAAGTTATCTCTCAGCTTCAATCAGACCTTGCATCATTGCAGGAGAAGGTAGGTACAATAGATACCAATCTCAAAGAACTTCTTGATGTCTTCTCTTTGCAGGATAGCGAGGAGTATCTTGCAGTTGAGCAAGATGCAGATGAAAGGATTCTTTCTGCTACACATAATGATGGTAGCCATTACTCTTACAACTTGAAATCAGAAACCATTGATGCTAAGGTTGATAAGGAGAAAGACAAATCTCTTATTGATTCTGGTGTAGCAGAATCAAACTCTACAATAGAAGACCTTGAAGGCAGAACAGAGATTACAGAAGATTCTGAAGGAAAGGTTCTTGGTTATAGAGATTCAGAAGGAACACGTCATGAACATAAGATTTCTGTTAATCACATCAATTTATCAGAGGATGCAGTAAAAGAAGTAAATGATACCTTCAAGTCTGCTGGTATCAAGATGGATAACCCATCTGATTTTAGCAAGGATAGCTATATTGAATTACCTATCCCTAGAGTTGCTGCACAAGTAAAACTTTATGCTCCAAAGTTGCCTACTACAAAGCAGGATGATATTGAAGCAGAAATCGAGTACAATGACAAAGATGGAAACTATTTCCGTAAGCCTGTAATCTTGAATGCACAAGGCTCATCTTCTATGTCATACTATGTAAAGAATATGGCTATAGATATAAATGATGAATCAAAAATCAAATTTGGTGATTTTCCTTCACAGGACAGCTTTCATTTAAAGAAATATTTCATTGACATATTCCGTGGACAATGTATTGTTGGATATTGGCTGATGGAGCAGGTTTATCAAACAAGAGCAGCAGGCAAACGTTATCCTTATGAGCTGTTGTCTGATGTATATAGCCCTTATACTGGAAACGGTAAAGTTAATCGAGACTTCTACACTGGAGCAAAATGCCATCCTGATGGTTTTCCTATTGTCATAACATGGGTTAATACTCAAACCAAAGAGGAGAAAAATATGGGTGTTTATGCTTGGAATCTCAAAAAATCTAAAGAGATATATCACGCAGATAAGAAAACCCCAGAGAATATTATCCTTGATGGTGTAATAGATAGTAAAACTCTATTTGGTGGAACTGTTAATTGGACACAGTTTGAAATCAGAAATCCAAAGTCTCTCATTGATATTGATGGTAATAAATATGACGGAGATAATCCAAAAGAACTTTCTGAAACTGATAAAAACAGTAAGAAGGTAAAAGATTACTTGCTTAGATTGTCTGGCGTAAAAGCTGCCTTGACAGAAAACAACACAAAGGAAACTTTTGAAAAGTATTTTATTGCAGAATCTTTCATAGATTACTTTGTAATTTCACAAGTACTTTACCATTTAGATGGTTTCAGAAAGAACTGGATTTGGTGTACTTGGGATGGGCAGCATTGGGCACCTACACTTTATGATGTAGATAGCATATTAGGCGCACATTGGAATGGTACATTTGTCATACCAAATAGTGACAAGAATACCATATTAGGAATAGGAAGTGTTCTTGGTCTTGAAACTCTTTATGCAGACGAGATAAAAGCTAGATATAAGCAGCTTCGTGATTCAAACATTTTCTCTGTTGACAATATTATTAATTTGCTAGAAAAATGGCTTAATAACATTGGTTATGAGAATATGGAGGATGAAATAAAACTATATCCTGACACTCCATCTTACAGAAATCCAAATCTTAATAGCGGATGGGCAATAGTCGGTTATGTTAGTGCAGAAGATAATTACAGTGCAGAGAAAACTTACAATGAAGGTGATACCTGTATCTACATGGGCTATACCTTTAAGGCTACAACCACATTAACTAATGTGACACCTCTATCTTCGACTTATAGTAACAAACCATATTATTGTGGTTTCTATAATTCGGTAAAACGAGTTTCTGTTTGGTTGACGAACAGATTGGTATTTTTAGATAAAACATATAGTTACACAGAAGTTTAATTAATTAAAATAAATAATTATGGGAAAATGTTTAGTTACAAAATTGAACGGAAGTTCTAATAATAGTGATTTGCTTCGTATTGGTGAGATGCGAATTAAATTCAATAAAGTTAGTAATCCTACAGCTATAACACAGTGTATTAAACTTAATGTAGCAAGAGGCACTAAGCTGGAAATTATAGGTGATGGATATTTTACGGATTCATCTTTAGCACAAAACAAGGGTAAGAATTTGACTATCACTGCAAATACTAATACCAAAGTTTATGTTAGTAACAACGATATTGAATTAGCAATATTAGACAAATATGCTATTGCAGCTATTTTTGTTGAAGAAAATTTTAATGGAAATGCAGCTTTCGATATAGATTTTTTGAAATATAGTACTCAAGTAACAAATTTATATCTAAATAATATACCAGTTTATGGTGATATTGCAGCATTGAAGAATCTAACTGCTTTGACTAATATTAATTTATCTAATACTAATGTCAGTGGAGACATTGCAGCATTGAAGAATCTTACTGCTTTGACTAATTTGAATGCAATATCTACGCAATTATCAGGAGACATCAGTGCATTGAAGAATCTTACTGCTTTGACTAATTTGAATGCAGTATCTACGCAATTATTTGGAGACATTGCAGCATTTAAGAATCTTACCAATTTGACTGGACTTCGTCTTTCTAATACAAACATTAGTGGTGATATTGTCAACTTGAAGAATCTTACAAAGATTGCAACTGTGGAGTTTAAGAATGTTGCAGGACTGACAGGTGATATGGGTACGCTGCCAGATAACATCTTATTCTTTACTGGTGGTTCTGGCAAATTTACATGGACTACATCAAGCAGAACATATATTCTTGCTACAGAAAACGCCCATTGTGACAAGATTGACGATATGTTGAATGACATGGCTACCAAGACTGCAAAATTTGCTGGTGAACAAACTTGGTATAAGACAATCTCATTAATTGGTTCTCGAACCTCAGCATCAGATGCAGCAATACAGACATTGCAGAGCAAGGGTTATACAGTCTCAATCACTCCTGCATAAGGATACAAGTTTAACATTAAAGTAAAGAAAGGAAACAAAATATGAATAAGTTAACAAAGAAGTATAAGGTAGTACATGAGGGAACCAAGATGGTGTTCCCTCTCACAGAGGAAGGTGACAATGCAGAGGTATTCCCAGCAGTAGATGCCACCGCAGTAGAGTTTGACACATATTCAGAAGCCAAGGCTTACGTAGATGAGCATAACTTGGTGTATGAGGAGCCAAAGTATGAGTAGACAAAAAACAGGGTGCTATATTATATAGCACCCTATTGCTTTTATTTACTAAGATAGAGATTCTAAGATAATATAAATCGGCTACTTATTACAAGCCCAATTCTTTCGTGTGAGAGAAGTTCTTATTTTGCCCTTTAGTTAATTTGATGGCATCTGATTCATAGAAACATCTGGAACAGAAACAATCAAAGTAAGGAGTATAAGTATAGTAATGGACTTCGTTTACACTATATCCTTTTTTGATTAATGGACATGAACTATTTGAATGAATGGTTTGCTTGTGGTTAGACAAATCCCTTTCTATGAAAACGTAATCACCTAGCCTAGTTGGCATGAAATGGTATGCAATAACAAGAAGCATTCCGAAGACTAATAATGCTAATACACGCACATGCATCCTTCTTATTTTCGGAGCGAAGTGCATATCATACATTTCTTTTTTAGAAACTAATGCACCGTTTGTTTTACCTACGGTGCATATACGATATAACGACAGGCAGGCTAATATGAATAGCACGGCAAATATAATAATCGAGATAATTGTTTCCATACGCAATAATTTTATTTTTCCTGCAAAAGTAGCAAAAATATCAATAGGTTGTACCGGCCAAAGCTTACTTTCTTTCTAGTTTAGAATATTGCTAAATAATTGAGCATCATCTTACTCATCATAAATCCCTGAAAGACAGTTATCTAAACCTTAAAAACTTTATTTTGAGCATAGTTAGGCAGAGCCTCATCTTCTTCGTAACTTTGCACCAAGTTCAATAGTGAACGAAACGAATAAACTATTTTATTATGAGTGAGTCAAAAACTTACGTATTCGGGGAGAACGGAACCAGCCAGGGCGGCGGTTTCAATAGCATTCTCGCTATGCTCCCAGCACTTATGCAGCGACAGGGTGTAGATCCAAGTTTGTTTGCTCTCTGCAACGGCAAGGGCAATGGTGGCGGTTGGGGCAATGATTTGTTTGCCATCCTGCTTCTCTTCATCATCATGGGTAGAGGCAACTTCTTCGGTGGTGCCAATGGTGGCGGCTTCATGCCTAACGGACAGGGCGGTGTTGCTCCTATGATTAACAACGATGCCAATACGGCTGTTATCATGCAGGCAGTTCAGCGCAATGGCTTCGATGTTCAGTCGCTCGCTACTGCTCTCAACACTACTACCGGTAACGTTATCGCTGCCATCAACGGTGTAAGCAAGGAGATTTGCGGTGTCGGCAACCAGATGGGTATGACTGCTAATCAGGTATTGACTGCCATCATGCAGGGTAACAACGCAATCGCTACCCAGTTGGCAGAATGCTGCTGCAAGACCAACAACAACATTACCGCCATGGACGGCAATATCAAGTTGGCGATGTGTCAGCAGACTGGAGCCTTGCAGAATGCCATCAACAACGTGGCAGTGGGTCAGGAGCGTGCGGCTTCTTCCCTTGCTTATGCTACAAAGGACCAGTCTTGTGAGTTGAAAAATGCCATCAAGGAAAGCACTCTTACCATCGTCAATGGTCAGAAGCAGCAGGAGATGCGCGAAATGCAGAACAAGATTGATGCGCTTCGCGAGGAGAACAGTACCTTCAAGGCTTCCGCAATGACTTCACAAATCGTGGGTCAGGCTGTAGCTCCAATCAATCAGGTATTGGCTGGTCTGCAGAACGAGGTGGCAGGTATCAAGTGCAAGCTGCCAGAGACAGTAACCACTCCTTACAGCCCATTCACTGCGGTTCCTAACTGCGTGGCTTATCAGGCAGGATTGTATGGTTTGAATGCTGCTAATGGTGCAGGATTCTGGGGTTAAAGAAAGGAGGCTGCTATGTTATGGTTAAGACCTTTTACTTGGGTGAATCGTAACGGTTCGGCGGCTATCGCTTCTACAGGCGTGGTGGTGAATACTGCCAATGTGGTGTTCACCTTTAAAAACCACGCCTTCGTGAATGCCAGCTACAGAGGAACGATTTTCGTAAATCTGAAACAGGCTATTCCGACTGGAACGACAGGTACGCTGCCTATCCTTTTCGAGACCAACGGTGTAACCCAAGCCGTAACCAAATTCAATGGTGATGCTTTGACGGTTGCAGACGTGCCGGGAACTGGAGTTGTTCAGCTCTGGTTTGAGAGAGACACTAACACCCTTCAACTTATGACGGGTATTGTTTAACAAACAGAATAGATAATAGGAGATTACATTATGTTTCAAGGTTTAAGAACAAATTCTTTATTCTATGTCCTAGACAAGGGCGAAAACCCGAACTTGCAGATTGGTCAGGTTGTTTCGGTTAGCAACCCTCAGACGAAATACCCTACCTTCAACAATGGCTTCACGCCTCAGCCTATGGAAACTGTGGTTGATGTGAAAGTGAAGCTGAACGACGAGGAGGTGGATTTCAAGCAGCTACCTGCCAACGGACAGATAGCCAACGACAAGAATCTTGTGGTGAGCGACAACAAGGAAGCCATGAGTGCAGAGGTTGATACGATGCTGAGACAATCCAAGGCGATACTGGAGAGCGTAGATTACCACAAGAAAGTCGTTGATTCTTGTGAGGGAATGCTATTGCAACTCAACCCCCAGATAGCCAAGGAGAGGGAACAGACTGAGAAGATCAGCAAGCTGGAAGGCAAGGTTTCTGGTATGGAGGGCAAGCTCGACAAGATGATGGGATTGCTCCAACAGGCGATAAACAAGTAATCTCCTATCTATTCACTTTTAAAATCTTAAAATTATGATAATGGTTGAGATTACAGAAGACAAGTTTGATGGCTTGTATGAGAACGTGGAGAAGGGCTTGCGCTACTTGGATAAGGCGATGAACTGTCTGGGCGAAATGAAGCGTGAAGGCAGACGTGACCGTTACGGCGAGCGCAACCGCATGCCCGATTACAGAGGTCGTGGAGGCAGAAGTGGTATGCGAGAGCATGAGGAGTACGAAGACATGCGCCAACGTGACGACAGAGACCGTGGAGAGCGTGATTATCGAAGCTACGGCGACGAGTATTAACTAACTTGGGGTTTGGTAGTGAAACAGATTTCGTTACCAAACCCTTTTTAATATCAGAAAGATTATGGAAAGAAAATACAGACAATCTTTGAACGCCTACGATTATCAGCCAGAGGAAATGAGGGCTTACCTTCGCTACAATGGCTGGCACTTCAATAAGAAGATGTGTGAGTGGGCAGTGAAGCAGATGCGGAAGAACGGTAAGCCTATCCGAATGATGAGCAAGGAGGACATAGAAGACATTCTGAAGAAGAACGATATTGTGCTAGATAACAATGTAGGCTATGATGCAGTTTACATCGCGCACATGTGCCTAGCCGATTTCTACGGTTCATCCATCACGGAAGAAAAGCAGATGGCCCAGTTCATCAAAGACTACGTAGATGATGAGGATCAGCAGGACGGTTTCATCTTCAACCGCTTCTATGCAGATACATCATACAATGGTGTGGGCATTCCTTGGGAAGAGATATTGTAGTTTATAGTTTAAAGTTTATAGTTTTGACTGAGCAGGAGATATATTTGGAAAGGTATGACTGGGCAGTACATGTAATGTACGATGTCCACTCAAAGGATGCCATGAAGGTAAGAAGGCATCTTCGGGATTTGGGATGCGCCGGCATTCCTCTCGAAGATGCCTGTAATCTCGTGCTCGAAGGCAAACCCAACAAAGGCATCACCTATTCCAACATAGACACCCGAAAAACGATAGTAGTAATAGGTTGGACCACCTCCAAGGCAGAGTACACAAACAGCCTCACCCACGAAATGCTTCATGTAGTTCAGCACATATCCGAGCAGTTCCTTATAAATATGTACACCGAAGAACCCTGCTATCTTCTAGGCTCCCTCTGTCAAGCCGCCACAAGCAAGAAAAGCCCCCTCTAGCCCCCGTTCCTCAGCATTCCATGCTGAGTACCCCATATTTATAATAAGTCTAAACTGCGCAAAAACCACCCTCAACCCGATACAACCTATCAATATTTTTACTACTTTTGCAAGAAAATAACGCTTAAAACACAATGTATGAAAAAGCTTTGGAACTTAATTAAAGATTTACCAGTTCAAATTTTTGGCGCATCAATGGGCGTGATAGCTATGACTGTATTGGCTATAATCTTTTGCTGCATGATAGCATCTGCTGTTGTGTTAGTATATGAAACTTCATCTTTTGTATTTCGTATAATTAACTTAGGGTTAAAGCATTCATATAATATTTTAAGTGTAGAATACCAAAGCAACAATATTCTATTCATCAAATATGTGTGTATATTGTTTGTTGCGTTTATATTATTCCTGCTTTTATGTGGGTACATATATAAATATAAAAGAATCAAGAAATCTGTTTCTCATTTTTACATTCCCTATGGGGATTTGACAGAAGCACAGAGAAAATTGATTCCTGAATTATTTGAGCAGTATATAAAATCGGCTTATTTTAGCATGAAACATGGTGTAGTTTCATTGAACACTATTTTAAAAGACATAAAGCAGGATATAGCCAAACATGAATTATTACACCCTAGTGATGTTAGATACATTTTACATAAGATACCATACCAAAAATATGAAGATTTGGGAAAATCTATGTCGTTATTGGAATGGTTAGATTATTATACAATCCAAAAAGAAATAGGGCTTGATAATTTTATCGAAGATTTGTCATACCAAAAGAGAGACTTAATAACGGTCAATGTTCCAATTATAAAACAGTATTTTATTGATAGTGTTAAACATGGAACGTATAACGAGGAATCAATAATAACAGATATAGACAAAAGATTTTGCTCCATTCTTAAAGTTCTTAGTTGGCAAGATAGAAGAACTTTTTTATCATTGATTCCTAACCTATGCTATACTGATGATGGCGTAAGCTATACGCTGCATGAGTATCTAGAATATGCAAAGGAAAAGAATCCAGATTATATTGAAGGAAGTATATTTAATAAGGAGTGAGCCAAGCGCTCACTCCTTTTTTATATTATTCCAATCTATCCAGTTCATCAACCGCATCCATCATGATTCTGTCAATATTCTGGTTAGCGAAGTTGATGCTCTCGGTATCAGAAGACTTATCTCTGAGTTTCTTCCATCGCTTCATCTGCTTCTCTGCCAACTCTATGATTCTAACCTTGGCAGCCTCCTTGGAGTTTTGGAAGTGATAATACTCACCTATATTCGTGATTCTCTTGTCAAGTGGAACGTTCTTCGATTTCAGGCGGTCCACGTTGGCCATGGTCTTTTCCATTTCGTCCTTGTAGTTATACCACTTGCTCTTTGTTCGCTGCAAGCTGCTCTGCTCGCTCGGCGTATAGAGAAGAGAACGAAGGAAAGGAATGTCCTTAGTTTCCGTATCTTTACCATGCTTGATAACACCGATAGCTCGCTCGGTAAAGGTAGCAGCACCACCGCCAAGACCACCGATGTAATGATTCAACATACTAGGGTTCGTCACCATATCCAGGAAACTGTTGCCCAGCATATCCTCATTGCCCTTGGCTACGTCGTTAGTCTGCGCATTCACAAACTTATTCACAGCCAGATAGCCATCAGGCACACCCTTGTAGGCTCTCTGCCAAGCAGGAGAATTTTCGTTCCAGTCACCACGTCTTTCAATCGGCGCACCCTTCCAGTCTGTATTTAACTCCCATTCCACAAAAGGAGATAGGGCAGAAGGAGTAATAGCCTTGATCGTCTCATTCAATGGCTCCTTACCAGCCGACGAGTTACCGAGATAGTCCATCACTGGCACAAGCTGCGACATACAGCCCACGGCATCCAAGGCAGGGTTCTTCTGTCCGCTTACGTTTGGCGAGAAGGTCAAGCCAGCCGCCAAGTCGCCAAGACCATAGAAGGCTCTCAACTCAATAGCAAGCGGGATAGTAACAAACTGACCGCCACCTTTATATATACAGAGATTGTTTCTTCTCACGTAGTCAGGCAACTCGCCGTATGGGTCCTTCACTCCCTTTCTGTCCTTCTCGTCCTCACTCGCAATCAGCACGTTGTTTCCAAGTGCAGCCAACGCACCGAGGGCAAAAGGAATGGCAAGCATGTTGATAGAAGTACCCACAGGATGGTTTTTCAAGTTCTTCACAAGAAGATTGGTACTCTGAATACCGGCATTGAAGAACATAGAACAATGTCTCAGATAGCTAGCCGTAAATCCGTAAGCCCATCTTGCAGCCTCCTTGCCGCCAGTCATTTCTCCGTTCTTGAAACTCTTGATGGCATCACCGCTACCATGGCGGTTGAAGTTGGTAGATACCTCCTTCGCATCATAAACAGAACGGATGATAGAACGGTTACTGTCTCGGCTCGCACAGTAGGTAGCGAATCGGGCGATATTCTCAGCCACCTCGTTGATGTTCGCCAGATTTCCGAAGAAGAAGTCACGAAGGGCAGTACCGCCCTTGTCAATCTTGCTTCTTTCGCTCTTCACGTCCTTCTTATACTCCTTGGTCCAGTCCTTCATGTTCTTGATCTGAACCCAACCGGTTTCGCCGCCGTTCTCCATAAACTCCTTGAAATATCGCTGAACCTTGTCAGAAGTATCAAGTGTTCCGTTACGATACTTGGCAAACAAGCCCAAGCCAGTAGTTCCGCTCAAATCCTTGAAGCTGATATTTGAAGCACCCTTATACAATCCCAACTGCGCATAGTACTTCGCCCAGAGCGCACCATATCTTGCACCCTCCTTGGAAGTAACGTTGCTAGATGCAAACTCTGCATCACGCATGATGTTTCGCATCACGAACTCAGGGTTATAAGATGTACACAACTGTGCCATCATTCTAGAAATAGAACTCAATGGTTTCATGATACCCTTTGCGCCCGAGTTCTCCAGCAATCCATTCAGAGCCTGCGCCGCTCTAGGATTTCCGTTGATAACAAAAGAATGAGTCTTGCCGGCAATCTTCACATCTACGATATGCTGCGATTTATTCTCTGCTCTTTGGAACTTATAACCGATTCTTCCTCTTCGATACACCTTTGTCGCCAACCCCTTTGATTCCAAATCCTTCATTTCCATATTGAAGTCTGCTACTATCTGATTTATTTCATCAGCCGTAGCGTCCTCGGGAATGTCTGGGTAACGCTCCACGGTGGTGTGAGTGATAGGGTCATCGGCGTACCAAACCCTAGTCTCCGTCACAAGATTATTGTTCGAGTTGTTTCTTACGAATCTTGCAAATGCCTGACGGATAGCATTCATACCACCATTCTTGATAGCTCTGTTGCCCATCGCACCAATCTGCGCCAGCACGTTTGTCTCACTCAGGTACTTGTGTCCTCTCGCTCTCATAATCGTGCTTCCGATGTAACTCTTCGGGTCGCCCTGCTCAGTAATGTAGCCATAAGTATCTTCTGCTGTAGCCTCATCATACTTTCTCAAAGGCACATACCAGTTGAACATATCAGACACATGACCATAAAGCTCTCTGCTGATAAGACCATTCTTATAGTCAGTATCAATAGAATACTGGGTGGCAGCCTTCACCTTATCCCAATAGTCCTTAACAGCCCCCTTCTTGATACTCTCCATCTTTGCTTCTGATTCCATCACGCTAGCGATAGCCTCAGCATCATCGTAAGGATCAGAAGACTTAGCCACTTCCTGTATAGCGTGAATACCCGAATAGTCATGTTCGCCAGCATCAAACTTATTGTCACTATCCACGTAGGTACGGATGAAATCGTCCATGCGCTCATAATAAGTCTTCAAGTCGATGTCTCCACGCTCCAATTTCTCGTCAAGGGTAGCTTTCTCGTTGTTCCAATCGAACTCTACAGTATCAGCTAGCTTCTTGGTCTTCTCGTTCATGCGCATATACTTCAAGGCATCACGCACATACAAGATACGGTTTCGCTCCAAGCCGTGCTTGGTTATCATGTAGAGATTGAAGTTTCTTATCTTCTCATCATCCTTCTTTCCGTCGAAAGCATCCAGCACGTCGGCCATAGCCTTATCAAGAGGCTTCATCACGTTGCGCTCAAACATCTGAGCCGCATCACTCATCGCACCCTGCATGGTGTTCTGCAGTATATAAGGATTCTCCGAAGAAGGAATATCCTCAATCTTCTTGTCAGGCACAATCGCATTCATCAACTTCTTCAACGAAAGCATATTGTCCATATAGCTCTCGGTGAACATATAGCCATGTTCATCAAGCGAACGGTGGTATCTGTCAAGTGCCGTGCCGGCAGATGGGGTAGTGCGGAAGTGAATCTCACCATCTGTAGCCTCATTCCACTCAGCCTTGGTAAGATTATCCATACTTCTAACCTTTCCGTCATTTCCGTAGAACATGCCATCATGCGCCACGACAGCAGGCATACGCTCATGGTCGAGACGGTATTTCACCGCCTCGGCTCTCAGTTTCCAATAAGGATCATTTGGATTCTTCTGCAAGTTCTTGCTCAACCAGAGCAGATACTTCACATCTTTAGTATTAGGAGCAACACGATAACCGATTTCATGAAGGAAATCAGATACCTTATTCTTGATACCATTCCAGAAGCCCGGTTCACCCTTGCCATCCTCGGCGAGTCGGGCGATACCTTCCTCAATAGCATCATAGATATTCAGAGGATTGAACTTTCTCTCCTCATCCACCAGCTTCTTCAAAGCCGCATTCTCAGGCTTATCCAAGTCGTACCATACTTCACGAAGGAACTTGTCGAATCGTTCATCACCAAACAACTCTCTCATTCCCTTGTGTCCAACCACCTCGTGCCAGATAGTCTTCTCGGCAGTATATCTATTGTGGATATTAGGCATGTAAAGATGCACCTCGCCAGTCTTCTCGTCATACCAGCCAGTAATCTTTCTGCCATCCTCAATAGCAGCCTTTGCTGCCTTGTTGGTGATTTCATCAACTGACGAAACCATGTTTACCTTTGCTCCAGTCTTCTCTGAGAGTTGCGTGATATGGGAAGACAAAGGAATGCTAGCCTTTTTGTTAACAATCTCATCGTTAAGCTCTGCGCCTTTTTGGAATACACCGTAATCAAGATTTCTGATTACGTTCTCCAATGCTTTATCAAGTCTGTCTAGATCGGTCGTTGTGTCAACGTGGAATCCAAGCATCTTTTTTATAGCATTGAAAGCTCTTCTGAACCATCCTTTTTGAGCAGGAATCTGAGCCGCTATCTTTCTCCATTCTGGATTAGCCAACTCAGTTATCATTTCGGCAGGATTTGTTAGCGCATAAGGTTCGGTTCCACCGATATGCTTATCAAAGTAAGACTTTATCTCGTCATACAAATCAACTACCTCTTTAGCTGCCTTTCTTTGTGATTCAGTAAGCAAGTCACCATATCCTTTTCGGTAAAGGTTGATGATGTCAGATGTCACAACGTGCAACATTTCGTGGCAGATTGTAGAAGCAAGTTCTTGCTTGCCGAATTGAATGGAAGATAAGAAGTCTGTATCTATCAATATGTAGTTCTTTGGATGATAATAATATCCCTCAGTATTGACCTTTTTATAAGCCTCACCTTTCAACTTTGTTCCAAGAACATCAACTAAACCTTCAATGCGGTCAAAAATCTTTTTAACGTCAGCATCGCTGTTGTAGTCATTAAAAATCCTTTCAACCTGTTCCTTGCTTGCCCAATCTCCTTCTTCGAGACCATACTTTAATCGGATATTATTGAATCTTTCGAGAAGATATTCTTTAGCTCTTTGAGCAGCTGCCAAAGAGAGCGCCGTTTCTTTGTAATCTGAGAGTACCCCTTTTCTGCCGGATATTCGCACACTATCCCCTTGTTGAACTCCACCCATTCCTCTGGAGTCATTTCCTTCGGCTGTTTCGGTTCCAATAGCACTTTTGATTTCGTTGATGTCTGATTTCCTGTTGAATCCATATTTCTGTTCTATATCTTTAAGTTTACTATCCAACGAGTCAATGACAGATTTTAGACCTTCATACTTTTGAACAGGATTTCCTTTTTTATCATATTTAAAAGTATCAATATACTGCTTTTTAGCATATTTGTTTGCCTCTTTCTCTATGTTAGGCTTTTCAGAAGAATCCCCATAAAGTCTTTCAACCTCATCATCAAATCTCTTTTCAATCTGCGAAGATACGTTTTTATCTACATCTTCGGGAATGATTCTACTATTCTTAACATCTTTTGTATCTGTT
>OIZP01001142.1_pt1 | contig 14353 bp, 20 predicted proteins | sample 1588531 | NCBI WGS metagenome assembly OIZP01 (sample SAMN03283283) | human gut metagenome | biome: human-associated habitat; material: feces | host: Homo sapiens | place: Peru | collected 2012 | reverse complement strand
GGGCGCTGCCGAAAAGCCGCCCCCTTAAGAATCCCCCGGCCGCACCGCCGGAAGTACGTCAAAATTTTTTGGCTTTCTATGGACGGTTTATTTGGAAGCCCGCAGATTGATGAGGGCCTTTGCGTGACGTTTTTCCTGAATTTTACAAAAGGACGCTATCTTTTTTTGCACGGAAGCGGCATAATAAAGCGGTATGAAAAGGAGATGGAGAAAGAAACATGACATTTGAAGAAGTCCGCCGGGATCCGGCGGTTCGGGTATATATCACCCAGGCCGATGCTTCCATGCAGGCTCTGGGCTTTACGGAGCACAGCTTTGCCCACGTTTCCCGGGTCTCCCAGGTGGCGGGGGACATTCTCAAAACCCTTGGCTATCCGGAGCGGACGGTGGAGCTTGCCAGAATTGCCGGGTATCTGCATGACATCGGCAATATTGTCAATCGGGTGGATCACAGCCAGAGCGGTGCGGTAATGGCCTTTCGAATTTTGGACAGAATGAATTTCCCGCCGGAGGAGATCGCCACCATCGTCACTGCCATCGGCAACCACGATGAGGGCAACGGCACCCCGGTAAACGCCGTGGCGGCGGCCCTGTTCCTGGCGGATAAGTCCGATGTACGCCGGTCCCGTGTGCGGAAAACCGCGGATATTACCCAGGATATCCATGACCGGGTAAACTACTCCGTTACCAAATCCGAGCTGAGCGTGGATTTGGAAAGCCATACCGTGACATTGGAGCTGGTGGTGGATACCACCGTCAGCTCGGTGATGGAATACTTTGAGATTTTCATGAAGCGAATGGTGCTGTGCCGGAAGGCGGCAGAGCGGCTGGGCTTACAGTTCCAATTGACAATTAACGGACAACCTCTTATCTGAGGGAATACAGATGCCCTCTTGCCGCATAGAGTTGCGGCAAGGGGGCGTTTTCATTGGTTGGTGATTACGATGTGTACTTTGGCCATCGGCAGTCCGGCCGGGTGCAGGTGCAGCGGCAGGGGCTTTACTACCGGTTCCAGTGCCGGTGTCGGCTGACCGGAGACGTGGTGTGCAGGCTGTACGTCCGCTGCGGCGGCAGGCGGGAGAATCTGGGAGTGGTGGTTCCCATGGACGGGGGCTTCGGGCTGGATACCCGGGTGCCCGTCAAGCACTTTCTGGAAGGACAGCCGGAATTTTCTCTGGAGCCTCGACAGGAAACGGACGGGGGAACCTTTGCGCCCATTGTCCCGGAGGAACCCTTTTCCTACATAGAGCGGCTGAAAACCGGCTTCTTAGTCAGAAAATACGGCGAAATCGGAGCGCTATTCCCGGATACTCAAAGCGACAGCTCCAATCCCACCGGGCAGTGGTCAGAGCCGAAAATGTCGGAATAAATGGGAGCGGCTTGGATTTTGTCCGCGATCCGGTTGGAGACCAGGAAGTAGTCAATGCGCCAGCCGGCATTGTTCTTTCTTGCCTGGAAGCGATAGCTCCACCAGCTGTAAATGCCGGTGGCATCGGGGTTCAGATATCGGAAGGTGTCCGTAAAGCCCGCATCCAGCAGCCGGGTGAAGCTTTCCCGTTCCTCATCGGAAAAACCGGCGTTTCCCCGGTTGGAAGCGGGATTTTTCAGGTCAATTTCCTGATGGGCAACGTTCAGGTCGCCGCAGGCGATGACGGGCTTCCGGATGTCCAGTTCCCGCAGATAGTTCCGGAAAGCTTCGTCCCATTTCAGTCGGTGGTCGATCCGGGCCAGACCCTGCTGGGCATTGGGCGTGTAGCAGGTGACGAGGAAAAAGTCCGGGTATTCCAGGGTGATGAGCCGGCCTTCCGTGTCCAACTCCGGCACGCCGACTCCGTATTTTACGCAAAGAGGCTGGGTCTTGGCAAAAATGGCGGTGCCGGAATAGCCCTTTTTCTCGGCATAGTTCCAGAAGTCCATATAGCCCGGCAGAGGATGGTCAATCTGTCCCGCCTGAAGCTTAGTCTCCTGCAAACAGAGAAAGTCCGGATCCAGACTTTGGACGGCTTCGGCAAAGCCTTTGCCCACGCAGGCACGAAGGCCGTTTACATTCCAGGAAATGAATTTCATGATTTGTCCTCCTGCGGCTGGATAGTATCTTTAAGAATCAGGCTGTCCCGGCGGATGGTGGTGTTCCGGCTGCCGCTGACCACGGTGATCTCTTTCACCGGCAGCAATTCCATGCAGGTCATGGACAGGCAGGCGCAGGCCAGGGAAAACCGGCTGTCGCTCAAGGCTTCCGAGGTGTCTGAAATGCCGATGGTCACCCCATCCTCCGTCTGCTCCAGCTGATAGAGCACGGTGCCCCGGGGCAGGGGAGAGGTCAGCTCCTTGTCCGCCGGTCCCATCAGATAGAAGGCCAGCAGGTAGCGCAGATTGTCCCGGTGGCCGGAGCCTTCCCGGATTTCCCCGGCGATCTCCGGCCCCAGCCCCCGGCTGGGATTCTCCCGGAGATAGTAGAAGGTCACAGGTTCCTTGACCCGTTCGGCGCAGCCGGGCAGCAGACAGATCAGCGTGGCGGCGGTGAGAATCAGGCAAAGCAATCGTTTCATTCCGCATCCACCTCCGCGTCAAAGGCCGGGAAGATCACCCGGAAGGTGGTTCCCTTTCCGGGCTCGCTTTCCAGGGTGATTTCCCCTCGATTCCGGTGCACAATGCCCCGGACAATGGCAAGGCCCAGTCCGCTGCCGCCGGTTTGGCGGGAGCGGGCTTTGTCTACCCGGTAGAATCGCTCAAACACATGGTCGATGGCATCGGCGGGAATGCCCATGCCCGTATCGCTGACCTCCAGCACCACATTGTCCTCCTGGCGGTGGAGCGTAACGGTGAGACTGCCGCCGGGCTGATTGTACTTAATGCCGTTTTCCATCAGATTGAAGACGATCTGGTAAAGATCATCCTCCAGAATCAGAATGGTGCTGTCCTGCTCCAGCTCCAGATGGATGGCGACCCCTGCCTTCTGGGCATTGCTTTTCAGCATCCGGGCCACCCGCCGGACGGTGGGGGCCAGATAGATAATCTCCAAATCCTGATTGGTTGCGCCCTCCGAGCGGGTCAGAGTCAGCAGCTTTTCCGTCATTCGGTTCAGCCGCTCGGCTTCGTTGCCGATGTCACCTACGAATTCCCGGGTGGTCTCCAAATCCATGTCGTACTGCAAAATGGAGTCCGTCAGCAGTTTAATGGAGGCCAAGGGGGTTTTAAGCTCATGAGAAGCATCGGAGACGAACCGACTGCGCTTTTGCTCGGAATTCTGGAGCTTTTCCGTCAGCTCGTTGAATTCGTTGCCCAGAATGGTAAGCTCATCGTTGCCTCCCAGGTCTACCTTGTGGGAGTAGTCGCCCTCCCGGATGATCCGCATGGAGGCCATGATCCGGTTCAGCCGTCGGGAGTAGGTGTTGGCAAAGGCCACGGAGAACAGCAGCACCACCGCCTCCAGCAGGAAGGTGATGAAGAAGATCGTCCGCTGGAGGGACTGGATGAGTTTTCCCTGGGTGGTGTCGAAATCCGTCATGTATACGCAGCCCACAATGGTGCCGTAGTAGAACACCGGAGTGGCTGCCCGGCAGTCGATGGTTCCGCTGCGATACTTCCAGGAGCACACGTCGTTGCCCTCCAGAGCGGTGAGAATCTCCGGAAGCAGGGCATATGAGCCCACCTGAGCCCCACTGCTGTCGTAGAGGGTGCAGCCGGCCTGATCTGTGACCAGGAGCCGGGAGGCTTTCAGACTTTCGATCTGCCCGATGACGGCGGAGACCGTGGAGCTGTTCATCACTTCCAATGTGGAAACCTCGTCGGAGGCCAGCAGACATTTTTCAATCATGCTGGACTTTTTGCTCTCATAGAACAGATTCTGGCAGGCAATGGAGCAGTAGATATTCAGAATCAGCAGCACCACCAGGGTGATGACCACATAGGTCATGGCGTAGCGGTACTGGGATTTTCGGAAGCCGCGGATGGCGGCACCTTTATTTTCGAAAGTAATAGCCAACGCCCCATTTCGTCAGAATATATTTGGGCTCCGCGGGATTTTCCTCCAGCTTTTCCCGAAGCCGGCGGATGTGCACATCCACCGTCCGGATGTCACTGCGGTATTCGTAGGCCCAGATGGTGTCCAGCAGTGCCTCCCGGGAGTAGACCCGGTTGGGGTTGCGCATCAAAAATTCGATGACATCGAATTCCTTTGCGGTCAGGTCTGCCAGCTCCCCGCCCCGGTAGGCATTCCGGGCGTCCAGATCCAATGTGATGGTGCCGATGGTCAGGGTGTTCCCCGGGGCTTTTTTTTCTGCCGAGCCTGCCCGGCGGAGCAGTGCCCGGATCCGGGCCTTCAGTTCCAGAATGTTGAAGGGCTTGGTCAGGTAGTCGTCGGCCCCATGCTCAAAGCCCATGAGCTTGTCCATGTCGTCGGTTTTTGCCGTGAGCATGATGATGGGAATGTCCGAGAATTCCCGGATTTTCGTGCAGGCGGTGAGCCCGTCCATATTGGGCATCATCACGTCCAGCACTACCAGGTCGGGATTCTGCTCCCGGACGGCCTGGACAGCCTCCAGCCCGTCGCTGCCGGTGATGACCTCATAGCCCTCGTTTTGAAGATTGAAGCGAATGCCCTTGACCAGCAGGGCCTCGTCGTCTACAACCAGAATTTTCATCTTATCCTCCTACTGTGATCAGATCCAGAATGGCCTCCGCCTTCTTTTCGCCGATGCCTTCCACTTTCGTAATCTCCTCAACGGCTCGGAAGGAGCCGTTCTGCTGCCGATAGGCGAGAATCCGCTCTGCCAGCACCTGGCCGATGCCCGGCAGGGCGGTGAGGGTGTCCGCGTCCGCGGTGTTGATGTTCACGGGAAACCGCACCGTTTCCGTCGGCACCGTTTCTGCCGCAGCGGTGGCGGCAGCGGTGGGGGCGGTTTGCATCTGTGGGGAAACCGCCAGGGTAACGGTGCCGGAGCCGGTATTGCGCCCAACAAACAGCCCCAGGGTAAAGCCCACAAACAGGGCCGTAACCACCGCCAGCAGGACGGAAACCTTATTTTTCATGGGGAACAACCCTCCCGCATTGACTAGATTCTAAAAAGCTGTTATAATATGCACATATTATACACGATTTTTTTTCGCCGGACAAGTCCGGTGATGGCTTCTTGAGGGATAATTATGAAAAAATTCAGATGTCTTGCCCTGCTGCTGTCCTGCCTGCTGGCGGTGCAGTGCTTTTTCCTTCCTGCCTCGGCTCAGATGGAGACCACCGAGACCCTGGAAACCCTGCCCACGGAGTCGGCAGATATGACCGCCCAGACCGCGGACATCCCCTTCGGCCAGGTGTGTATTCAGAAGGGCTGCCGCACCATCAACAGCATGTCCCCTCTGGCAGGCAGTGAGCGGAAGCTGGATACCGCCCTGTCCGCGTTTCTCTATGAGACCACCACCGACACGGTGGTCTATGCCTACAATCCGGATATGAAGGTGCACCCCGGTACCCTGGCCAAGATCGTCATGGCTCTGATCGTCATCGAAAACTGCAATATGGACGATGTGGTCACGGTCACGGAAGGCATTCAGTCCTATGTGCCCATGGGCGTTAACAAGGTTCAGTCGGAAAGCCTGAAAAGTAACGAGCAGCTGAAGGTCAAGGACTTGCTGTACGCCCTGCTTCTGATCAACGCCAACGATGCCGCCGTGGCTCTGGCGCACCACGTTTCCGGCACCACCGATGCCTTCCTGGAGCTGATGAATGCCCGGGTCAAGCAGATGGGCTGTGCCAATACCCAGTTCGGCAACGTCTCCGGTCTGTACACCGCGGAATCTTCCAGCACCGCCCGGGACATGGCCATTATCGTCAAGACCGCCATCCAGAACGAGAACTTCAAGGAAATTTTCGGTGCCAAGAGCTATACCATCCCCGATACCAACCTGGTTCAGGGTCGTAAGGAATTCAAGACCCAGAACTATATGATCGATGACAGCACCTTGCAGGATTTCTATGACGACCGGGTTACCGGCGGCTTTGCCTCCTATTATGAGTCCTACGGCGCCTCCATCGTCTGTACCGCGGAATCCAAGAACATGAACTATATTGCCGTCATTCTGGGAGCCACCCGTACCTTTGCCGAGAATGGCTGGCAGCCGAAAGTCTACGGTAACTTCAACGAAATGTCCGATCTGCTGGACTATGCCTTCAGCTCCTTCAAGGTCAACCGGATTATCTACGACGGCATGGCGCTCAGCTCCTTCAAGGTCAACGGCGGCGAGTGCAACGTGGTGGGCGAGGCCAAGGTGAACGTGGACAGCGTGGTGCCGGAAAAGGCTCAGATGAAGAATATTCAGATGAACTATACCGCCGTAGGCGGCGGCCTGTCCGCTCCCATCCAGAAGGATCAGCTCATTGCCACTCTGGAGGTGGTGTACCGGAACTCGGTGCTCAGCGAGGTGGAGGTTTACGCCATGTGCGATGTGAAGCCAGCCGATCAGACCGGGGTTGTCATCCACTCGGTGGTTAAGCGGAGTTCCGGCGGAGGTTCAGGCTTCCTGTCAGTGGTGGGCACCATTTGCGTCATTGTTCTGGGTGCGGCCATTGCGTATCTGGCCTTTAACGCCTATATGCGCACCCGAATCCGAGCCCGGCGGCGGAAACGCCGTGCCCAGCGCAGGAGGAACGGCTGATGTTAAACTGGGAACAGCTGAAGGCGCAGTGCGATGCCTGTACCCGGTGCGGCCTGTGCGAGACCCGGCACAACGTGGTGTTCGGGGCAGGGAACCGGCAGGCGGACATCCTGTTCGTAGGGGAGGGGCCCGGGGAGCAGGAGGATTTGCAGGGCGAACCTTTCGTAGGCCCGGCGGGAAAGCTATTGGATGATATGCTGTCCATTATTGACCTGTACCGGCAGGAAAATTGCTATATCTGCAACATTGTCAAGTGCCGTCCGCCCCGCAACCGGGATCCTCTGGAAACGGAGCAGGACGCCTGCATCGGCTTTTTGCGCAATCAGGTGGCGCTGGTCAGACCCCAGATTATTGTCTGCCTGGGTCGGATCGCCGCCAAGCGGCTCATTGACCCGGAGTACCGGATTACCCGGCAGCATGGCCAGTGGGTGCGCAAGGGGGATTTCTGGATGACGGCCATTTATCATCCTTCCGCCCTCCTGCGGGATGTGACCAAGCGGCCGGAAACCTTCGAGGATCTCCTGTCCATCCGGGCGAAAATCCAGGAACTAGGTCTTTGCGGCACGAAGACGGACTGAGTGTACTGTGCTTCCTGCTTGAATGTACCTTGCATTCAAGCAGAAAAAGCGTTGGAAGTACCGGCATCGGAGGCAGCTTTGCCCGGGAAACGCGGAAATAACAGTTGACAATTCCGCAGTCGTCCGTTATAATAATCAGGCTGAATCGCCCTGCTAGTGTAGCACAGTCGGTAGTGCATCTCACTCGTAATGAGAAGGTCGCCTGTTCGAGTCAGGTCACTAGCTCCAGAAAAACACCCGGTTTTCTTGTAAAACCGGGTGTTTTTCTAACTTTTTGAGCATTGTAAAATCGGATGATTCTCCGCTTGGGTACTATTTGGGTACCGAAGCGGAAATTTTTTATTTTCAGGCGTGTTTCACCAGCACATTTTCCAGAATGTCCGCTGACTTTTTATCCGTGGATTCTAGGAAGTGGGTGTAGATATTTAGGGTGGTGCTTGTCTCCGCATGACCCAGGCGGGCAGACACGGAACGGATGTCCTGATTATTCGCAATCAACAGTGTGGCGGAAGTGTGCCGAAGACCATGCAGCGGAATCACGGGCAACGGCTCCCGGTGGTTTTCGTTATACCGCAGGATGGAATCATGGAACGCCTGATAGGGGGTGCTGTAATTCATCAACTTGCCGTTCTCCTGAACAAACAACCATTCGCTGCCCTGCCAGTAATCGCCCAAACTCAGGCGGTAGCGGGTGCGGTCTGTTTTCATGGCCTTTATTCGCAGGGTCAGAAAATGGGGGATCGTGACCTTTCGGAAGCTGTGCTTGGTTTTGGGCGTTTTTATGAACTGCTCCCCTTTGGAATATCCAACGGACTTGGAAACCGTCACAATGTCATTTTCAAAATCAATATCAGACCATTCCAGAGCCAGCAATTCGCCCTTTCTTAACCCAGAGAACAGGGCGAGGTTGATAAAGACCTTTAGCTGCTCCTGTAGCTCTTTCGTTCGGGTGTAATCCTCCACCGCATAGGGGATGCCTGTATCATCGGTTCGAGTATGCCCCTTGGTGGTGACCTGGTAGGGCTGTTCGATATATTCTAGGAAGGCGGTGCATTGTTCGGGAGTCCAGAATTTCAGGGTTTCGGCGGTAGGCTCTGCTTCAAAATGCACCCGCTCCAAGGGGTTCTTTTCAATTAGTTCCCATTCTACCGCTGTGCTGAGAACAGAAGAAAGGGTGTTCTTTGCCTTGGCAATCGTGCCTTTGGAATACCCGCCCGGCTTGCCGTCTTTTCTTGCCCCATCTTTTGTCAGGGAGGAAAAGTAGGAATTGAGAACGGCGGGCTTTAGCTCTGTGAGCTTGTAGTGGCCCAACTTTGGCATGATCCCATTCAGGATATCCGTGTACGCCGAAATGGTTTTCGGCTGTAGCTTCTGGGCCGCCACCTCCTTGAGCCACCGCTGGGTAAAATCGTAAAGGGTGGTTTTTCTACCGTCCAAAACCTTTCCGTTCAAAACCTTCTGCTCAAAATCAAAAGCGAATGTCTCAACGGCTTTCCGCTCCTTCGCCGGGGGCAGTCCCGGGTCTGGGCGGTAGGTGATTTTTTCAAACAGCTTTTTTCCGTATATGTCCGTTCCGAGACAGACGGTGATGCGGTATCCATTGCCACGTTTTTCAATCGATGCCATTTTATCCCCCCATTAAAACGGAAGCTCTCCGTTTTCAACTGCTTGTTCGCATTGATTGGGCTGCTTATCCTTTTGGTGAAATTGATTTGGAATTCTCTTTTCTATCAAAAGCTCGTAGTCCACACGATCAAGGCTACCATCATCGACAAGTCTTCTATATTTGCACCAAACGTCCGAAAAAGTATCAATTTCGATATATTTTGAGGAACACATTTTAATTTCAGTCTGTATATCGCCACCAAAATTGCTGTAGGCTCCTATTTCGAGGCCTAAACGGTCTACAGCTTCCACAAGCTGCGCTAGATATTCGGCGGGGGATTTTTGAGCTTTCTTATTTCCGCTGCTTTCATCTCCAAATAAAATCCAGTCAGCAGAAACTTTGTATAATTCGGATAACTTAGATAAATTCTCGACTGTAAGCCCTTTTCCGTGTTCATATGATGAAAGGGTTTGTATATTGGGGATTTCCAGTTCATCACAGACTTGCTTTTGTGTGAATTTTCCCCGAGTTCGTGCCTCTTTTAACCGTTCTCCGATAGCTATATTGTCCATCATGGAAGCCTCCTTTCATTCGATTCAATTATAACATGACAAACTAAATTTGTAAACAATAATTTCAATAATTACATAAATTATAATGTTACAAGTGTAAAATAATCTGGGAATTGAGTCAATATGGCTTTTCGTGCTATAATTCGTAGCGAAAGGAGGCGAAAAGCCATTGAAGAAGAACACGAAAGTTAGGGAGGCGGCGAAAGCTGCTGGGGTTTGTCTGTGGCAGGTTGCGGAAGTTCTGGGGATGCAGGAATCTGCATTTTCCCGCAAACTGCGGTACGAACTGCCCACACAGGAGGTAGAGCAGATTCTGGGTATTATTGATCAACTGGCAAAGGAGGCGAGCAAGAATGAAGAATGACCTGCAGCGGGACATTATGCGCCCCCGTGCCGTCATTGAGCGGCTGAAAGCTGAGGGCATTGGTGGACTGACGGAATACTCCTTGTACGGCTTGCTAAAGCGGGGGGAAATCCCATCTCGGAAACCGGGGCGGTGCTATTTGGTTAGCTATCAGGCGGTGTTGGACTATCTGCGGTGTGCGGACGGCGGCGATATTATTCCACCGTCACCAGTGGCGGCTGGCGAATATCGCCGGGTGGAGCTGTAGGAGGTGCGGTGTGAAGCAGACTGAAAAAATAGCCCGCCACCTGGAAACCTATGGCTCTATCACCAGTTTGGAAGCAATGCAGGAATATGGGATTATGCGCCTAGCTTCCCGGGTTTCTGACTTGAGAAAGAGCGGGTTCCCGGTACGAGCTGAATATATCCGAGGGAAAAATCGTTTTGGAGAACCAACCTGTTACGCCAGGTATATCCTTGATGAAAAAGAGGGTGCATAAGTGTGGCAAAAAAGGAAAGTCGCCCAGCATGGTTCAAGCTATTCCGCCATCAAAAAGCCTTGATTGACAGTGTTCCGGATGAATCAGCCGGAAAGGCAATCAAAGCAGTATTTCAGTACTTCGAGAACGGGGAAGTTCCTACCCTGTCTCCCCTTGAATTTGCCGTGTTTTCTTCAATCAAGCCATATGTAGACGAAAGTTTTGAAGACTTTGCAGAGACAAGCCGCAAAAACAGAGAAAATGTACAGAAGCGCTGGGGAAAAGAAAGGTGTTCCAGTGGTAACCAGTCGTTACCACTTGATACCAAAAATACAGAAGCAGAAGCAGAGGAAAATCCCCTTAAGGGATTTTCCTCTAAGCACAGAAATAACACATAACCGGGATGCCGCCTTAGTGGGCGGCCCCCCGCCACGGTTCTACTTTGATGAAAAGTTAGGCCGGGCAGTTGACCGGGGGAGGGCTGTAGATGAATAGTGAGCAGTATGTTTGTGGGGCTATCCTGATCGACGGGGCACAAGTTCTCTCGGCCATACGGGGTATTCTCACCGCCGGTGCTTTCCAATACGACGAGTACAGAGCGGTCTACACGGCAGGTCTGTCCCTACTGGATGCCGGGGAACCGGTTGACCCTGTTTCCATCAAGGCGCAGGCGAAGCGGCAGGGGGTGGAGCTGACAAACCAGCTTCTAACCGAACTGATGGAGATTGTACCAACTACCGCAAATTGTGTTGATTATGCCCACCGTGTGGCGGAAGAAGCCCGCACACGGGCCGTAAAAGAATTGGCTGAGCGAATACAAAGCGATACCGTTTCCAGCACTGACGAGCTTTTAGCGACTTTGCAGCGGGAGACCGAGGCAATACGGGGCAGCAGCTACCAGCGAGGGTTACTCACCCCGTGCGATACGCTCCACCGCTTCATGGATTATGTCGTGCAAGCCGGGGAAAAGCGGGACAACTTCATTCCCACAGGTTTCAAGGGACTGGACGGCATTTTAGGCGGCGGCTTTATTCGTGGCGGTCTCTACATATTTGGCGCACGCCCAGCCGTGGGCAAGTCCACCTTTGCACTGAATTTGGCGGACGACATGGCAGGCAATTCTCTGTTTGTCTCTTTGGAAATGTCCCCCGAACAGCTTTTAGCAAAACGGATTTCCAGGGTAACCGGGTATTCCGCTGCCCAGTTGCTATCTGGGCAGCTACCCGACGAAGCATGGGAGGCTGTGGGAATGGCCACCACCTGCATTGAAAAAAGCGGCGTTTTTTTGAACAGCCGATACGATTTGACCGTTCAACAAATCCACTTGCTAGCCCAGAGCGTTCCTGACCTGCGAGCCGTGTTTGTGGATTATCTGGGCTTAATCCAGCCCGCCACCCGTGGCGGTTCGACCTATGAACAGGTCTCCCAGACCAGCCGGGAATTAAAGCGTATGGCAATATCCCTGAATGTGCCGGTTGTGTGCCTCTGTCAATTGTCCCGCAAAATCGAAGACCGCAAAGACCGAAAGCCCATGCTTTCCGACCTGCGGGACAGCGGTGCAATAGAGCAAGATGCAGATTGCGTGATGTTCCTCTACCGGGAAGACTACTATACCGGCAGCACTGGTGACGGCCTCCCGTCCTCTGTAGAATTGACGGTTGCAAAGAACCGCCACGGAAAAACCGGAGAGGTTGATTTCAACTTCTGGCCATACTCTAGCCTTTTCAAGGAGTGCTGACCAAAAATCAAATCAGAAAATTAAAAAAGGAGGTTAACTATGATGGAAAGAATGACAAGAGGAAAAGCGATCCGAGCCAAGTGTTTGGATTGCTGCTGCGGACAGCAGGGAGAGGTTCGCTGCTGTACCGCTGTAAATTGCCCACTGTGGCGGTTCAGGATGGGAAAGGAGATTGCGGACGAAACCACGCAGGATGAACGCCAAAAGGAGGAAAATGATTAGGATGGGTAAACATACCACCCGCCACAGGGAAAAACGAAATCAGTGGGCTACATAGCACTTTTTCACGCCACAGGGCATTTCTGAAAGCCCTTTTTCTTTCCGTGTAACCATTCGCTAAAACTACATATCAGGGGAAGGCAAATTCTCCCCCTAAACAAGCAAAGGAGGAATTTATGTCAACTAGCCCAATTAGAAAAGCCGCTGGTCAATCCGTTGAGGAAATGACCGCCCAGCTTGCCGGAAGCAAGGAGGGAAATCACCTGTACACCCCAAAGGCAGGAACCTACAAGGAGGTCAGTGACGCTCTAAAAGCCGAGGCTCTGGATGCTGCCATTGACCACCAGCTTGAATTACTGGCGGCGGCAAAAAGGCGTGGCAGGGTAAACCTAAACGATGTGGACGAGGTGGAAGCAACCGCCACCGCTTACATGACCTCTTGCAAGAGGGCGGGGGTATACCCCACAATGCTTGGTTTTGCTGCCGCCTGCGGCTATTCCCGGAAAGCAATTTATGAGTATATCGCCCGCCACAGTGGGAAATCTGCGGACTATCTGGACGGGCTGAGAAGCTCGTGGGCGGCGATTGTGGCACAAATGGGACTTGCTAGGCAATGCTCTGAAAGTGTCTCTATCTTTCTACTAAAGAACTGCGGGCAGGGCATGGCAGACAGAGCAGAAATCGACATTGCGCCCAAGAGAGAAAACCCTCTGGGGGAACAGAAAGACCCGGAGGAATTGCGGAGGAAGTACCTGGAAGATGTTTATGGGGCAGATGCCGACAAATTTTTAGAATCGCAGGACAGAGAGGGCTAGAAAAAACCTTTGGAAACCTTGCGGGTATTTAAGCCCCTAACCGAGTGGGGGCAGAATATGCCTATTCCCCCACCCCCCTATCAGAAAGCCGCCCCCGGACGAACCGAGGGCGGCTTGTGTTATTTGGTGTTCTTGAGGATTTCGGCTAAGACCATGAAGGGGAAAAGCAGAATTGCAAGTAAATACATTGTCATTTTCTCCGTTCCTGGGGTGTTACCACTTGTATTGTACCGCATTGTTGTGGGGTGTGTCAACTACCGATTGCCTCTAAACTCTTTGTTATCTGCTTGAGCTGGCTACAAATGGAAACCAACACATGACCGCACATCTCGAAATTTTCCAGAGGGATACACACAGAACCCCCTTTGGGGCTGTACGCCTCGTTAAAGTGATCTGTCAGCAGTTCGGCGGTGGCGGCTGCAATCTGCACATCTGCTTGCACACCGAACAGAGCTTCTTTCATTTTGTCCATAATGTTCTTCCTCCATATTCTTGACTTGTGGCGGGGCGTGGGGTATAATACCCACAACCCCGCCGGGGTGATTAAGGCTTCTTGTGCTGATGCTTTCCAGGGCTTGCACAAGGGGCTTTTCTTATGCTAGGGTGAACCGGGTGGTGGTGCTGGGCTTGCTGTACTGGGCTACCAGTTCAGGGTAGGCGGCTTTCAGTGCCTTGCTATCCAGCCGGGAGGAAGTGACTGTGTGCCATGTGGCTTTCCAGCCGTTGCCCTGCAAGACCTCCGTACCATCGTCCACCATTCTCAGCTTGATCATGTCCTTGATTGCTTCAATCTGGGCGTTGGCTTCCTCTATCAGGGCTTGCAGCTCACGCAATTCTTTCACGCTTGCATCCAGTTCAAAAATGCTCATTGTCTGTACCTCCTAAGTTTTGTTTGCCGTCTCTCCGTGCTGTCACCGTTCCGAAACCGTTTATTTCATCCAGGGTCGAGCGGAATGGTTTAGCTTGCGCTCCCTCTCTATGGCTATAGTATAATATATGTTCCCATATATATCAAGATGGGATAATCCACAAATATGTGCCCATATATTCGTGTATATTTTATATGGACACATATATACTTTTGTGGTATAATACTGGTACAGTGGAGAAGGTGGCTCTGTATGTGAGCCGCCCCCACAATACTGTCTGGAGAGGAAAAATTCTAATGGCAGAAAGTGAGAAGCGAGTGAGCGAGGCGCAGAGGCGCGCCACAAATAAATACCTTGAGAAGTTCGATGAAATGCGTGTTAGGGTTCCCATGGGGCAGAAAGACGTGGTAAAAGCCCACGCAGAGGCTCAGGGCGAGAGCCTGAACGCTTTTATCAATCGGGCAATCACAGAGACCATGGAGC
>OIZP01001134.1_pt1 | contig 14396 bp, 14 predicted proteins | sample 1588531 | NCBI WGS metagenome assembly OIZP01 (sample SAMN03283283) | human gut metagenome | biome: human-associated habitat; material: feces | host: Homo sapiens | place: Peru | collected 2012 | reverse complement strand
TTTTCCTAATTCCAGAATAAAATCCTTCATGTTTCTAATTAACGCTTTTCGTAAGTCATTCTCATGAAACTCATTTGGCAAATCCAGAAATTCCATAACATATGAATCCAAAAATGGATTTTCTCCTAGCTTCTTAACCGACTCTGGTAATAAAGTTTCCTTTGATAACATATACCTTTCATAATATCCGCTATCTAACTGTCTCTCCAACTGACGTTTTGAATAGTTTTCTTTGATACATAGGCGTATATAAAATTCTCTTTCCTCATCAGTCTTACAGCCTGACATTATCAACAAGTGATTCGTCCAACTAATTTGTGTCACCAGTGGTGTCACAATCTCATTATCCTTATAGGTTTCATAAAATTTTTTCATTCTATAAAGACCTCTTCGATTGAATCCCTTTATTCCAGGAAATGCCTCCTGTATTTCCCTTGAAATTTCATCGATATATGCATCACCATACGAAGCCCGTTCCGTTTCCTTACTTAAAAACTCACCAACTTTCCAATACATTTTGATAAGCTCTTCATTCACTTTCTTCAATGCACTTTGTCGTGATTCTTCAATTATATGAATTAATCCAGCTGATGATATCAAATCATTACCCATACAAATATTCCACCTTCCGAATTGTGACACCAGTGGTGTCACAATTCCATTTTTGCCATTTTAACAAGACTTTTTGACACTCCCCACAGCTAAAGCAGGAGGATTCTTGCTTCAACCACTACTGCATTGGCTGATACCATTCGGTATCTCAATGTCTTACACAGTGTCCACAAGCTAGATTATACTGTTCCCGTATGCCCTACGGTGCAGTTCATATGTTCTATTGTTTTATGTTTACTATGCTGACTGCATTTGCAGTCCTTTATTCAGTATGTTGATACTTGCGTTGGTATCCCTATCATGCTTTGTATGGCACTCCGGACACTCCCATTTACGGATTGCAAGATTCGGGTCAATTTTACTTGACAATCAACATATGTACGATGGAAGACTCCCGGAATAATAGAATCTGTTAGTATGATGGGAAGGATGTTTTTGACGTCCGCTCTTGACATGCTCGAAATCATGTCGTATATATAAATCAAGAGCTGGAAGCCTATTTTAGCACTTCCAGCTCAATCATTATCATAGAAGATTATTATTTACAGACTTTTTTCATAGTCTCTGTAAGTCAACTCTTTTTTCAACAAACATTACTGCTATTTTTAATCATTCTCGCTCAAGCGAACGCCCCTGCCCTGCTGGATGCATTCAATCAGAAGAATCGCTCCCCATCACTTATACATTTTTCCTAATGCATCTGCCATTATCATAATCTGGACTACATCATCCGCCTCATATGTGTGACTGCAGGCTCCCCAGGACTCTGCCTGAAGGGATTCTAATGCGATCAAACCAAGTCTTTCTTTTGTAGGCTCTATCTTCAAATCCTCAAAACATACCGGAAGTCCTACTGACACACAGAATTTCAGCACCTGCTCTACCATTTTCATATCATAATGCTCTGCAACCATCTGACACACAACACCGAATCCAACTCTTTCACCGTGCATCATCCGCTCTCCTTCCGGAAGTACAGTAATTGCATTTCCAATGGCATGCGCAACTGAACAACCTACGTTTTCAAACCCCAGACCACTCATAAGAATATTAGCCTCTATTATATTTTCAAGAGCCTGCACAGTTATTTTTCTTTCGCACGCTGCTTTTGCCTGTAATCCATCTTCCATCAATGTATCAAAGCATGCTTTTGCAACTGCTCTTCCAGTAACTGTACTTACAAATGGTCTTTTATCACACCAAACATAATTAGCATGTTGTGTCTGTGTATTGGATATTCCTTCAAAATACGTAGACAATGCATCACCCATTCCAGCCACTAGAAAACGAACTGGAGCATTTGCAATGATTTTGCTGTCTACAAGCACCAAATCCGGGTTTTTTCTGTGAAGCATAATTTCATTCATTTTTCCTTCTTCACTGTACAAGATAGACATTGCACTCGTCGGTGCATCTGTCGATGCAATCGTAGGACAAATCACCAATGCGGTTCCCTTTTCTGCTGCTATTACTTTCGCTACATCAATAGACTTTCCTCCTCCGATGGCAATAACTGTATCTATCTCATTAGCCATTGTCTGATTCTGAAACTCTTGTATTTTACCATGTGTAATCTCACCCTCAAACATTGTACTCATGAACTTGTTTTCACTGTTTTCATACATTTTGCAGAGTTTACTTGTCCATGTTTCAAAGAAAAAAACATCTATAATATAAAAATGATTTTGCCCAAACTCTCCTGCGTAATTTTCAATATCTTCCAACAACCCTGGACCTTGTAGATAATGTCCCACAGACCCCCAGGCTCTAAAATTCGTATTTCTTGTCATACTGTTCCTCACTTCTATTCTGCCATATTAGCAACACGGATTCCTTTTCCGAAGAGGCTCTCCCAATCTTCCTTAAACGTATCTAAAGTATTTTGTGTCATTGGGTGGATTGCCATTTTTTCAAGCATATCCAATGTCACAGTCACATTATCGGCCCCAGCAAGTGCCGCCTTTTCAAGATAATTTGCCTGTTTTAAAGAAGCTGCAGATACCTTACAATCTATTCCTTCCAATATAAATGCATCTTTAATCATCTTCACTACAGCTAATCCGTCTCCGCCAGCATTATCGATACGACTTACATATACTGCCACACAATATGCCCCTGCTTCTGCCGCCAGCATTGCCTGATTAAAATCATAGATTGCCGTACAGGAGCAAAGGATTCCTTCTTCTTTCAAAAGGCGAATTGCCTTAAATCCCTGAGGGCATGCTGGTATTTTAATTAAAGTATTCCCCTTAATTTCTTTTCGGATGCGATGTGCATCTTCTATCATTTCCTCCGCTGTATCTCCCATCGCTTCCAGATAAAAAGGCATTTCCTGCCCGATTACATCTCTGATCATTTTTGCATTCTGTAAAAATGTTCTTCCGGTTCCCCGAAGACAATTCACTGCAATACTCGGATTCATGCTAAAGCACCTTACCGGGTACAAATCTATTACCGTTTTCACCATTTCCAAATCGCCTGTATCCAAACAATATTCCATTTTTTCATCCTCCTGTTTTCGCTAATTACCCTAGTATTCCAACCGCTCCTAATATCACAGCCAATATCATAATTAAAATCACCTGTACCAGCACATTTACATGCTTCTTATTCATTCGATACAGTCCAAGCGTCACACCCATCGGAAGCAGACAAGGGAATATACTGTCCAATGTTTCCTGTAATGAAAATGCCGTGTCACTGATATTAAACGCGATTGGTGTTGTTACTGACACCGTCGATGCGACCATTGCACCTATTACCATGAGACCTACTATCGACATAGACAGAGTAAGCTTATTCATCAAATCCCCTTCCGTAAGTTTACTAATTAACTTACTGCCAATCCCATATCCAAACTTCACACCAAAATAACGAAGTGCAATCGTCGGAATATTATAAATCATCAGAAAGAGAATAGGTCCCAGCAAACTGCCGCTTGTGCACAAACCTGCTGCAATTCCAGTTGCTATAATTCTGAGCGTTCCTGCAATCAAAGAATCTCCAATCCCAGCCAGTGGTCCCATCAGCGACACTTTCATCGCACTAATGGAAGATGTATCAAATTCTTCATTATTTGCATTTTCCTCTTCCATTGCGGCTGTAACACCGCAGATAAACGGCTGCATTGTTGTCTGACAGTTATAAAATTCCATATGTCTCTTATAAGCTTCTATCCTGTCTTCTTCCTTATCATATAGTTTATTAATAATCGGTATCATAGCATATTCAAATGACATATGCTGCTGTCTCTCATAATGCCATGCATGAGATGTAGTAAATGTTCTCCAAAAAATGCTTCTTAATTCTTTCTTTTCCAGTACCTTTCTAGAATTCATTGTCATCATCCATACCTCCCTGTACTACCAGTTGATTCGGCACAAAATCTTTTATGATAAGCAAAATGCCCACAAGTACAACTGAGAAACATACAACACCAAGAGTTGAAACTCCCAGGTATGCACTCAGTAAAAATCCAAGTAAATAAAATACCGCAACTTTTTTTGACATAATCATATTCAAAAGCTGTGCAAAACCAAGTGCCGGAAGAATTCCTGCTGCAATTGTAATTCCACTTGTAAGCCACTGTGGAATTGCATTTACAACCGCCTCAACAGCATTTCCTCCAAGTAAAAATGCAGCAAACGCTATCACCGCAAATGTAAAATCAAACAAAAACCCATTTGAAAGGAATATGCCTTCCACTTTCTTATACTTTCCTTCTTCTGCAAAACGATCTGCCGCCTTTGCCATGATCGGTGTAATCACTCCATAAAAAAGGTTCACAACAAATGCAGACAAAATTGCAGCCGGCATAGCAATTGTAATTGCTGTTTCTACCCCATTTCCGGTAGTAATTGCAAATGCTGTGCCAAGAACGGAACCCATAATCATATCTGGCGGTATAGATGCACCAATTGCGTACATTCCCATAAATACCAGTTCCAACTGAAATCCCACCATAACTCCGGTTCGAATATCCCCTAATGCGATTCCCACAAGTGCTCCCAAAACCATAGGTCTTCCGAGCATTGCAGTTCCCACAAAATAATCTGCTTTTCCGATAAATACAATAAGTCCGATTAAAATCGCTTGTAACATATGTATTTCCTCCCTTAACTTAACATCTCTTTTGTCACCATTCTTTTCTTATCTTCCGGAACCTGTCGAATCTCTAATTCCACACCTCTATCTAAAAGCTTTTCCAGTAACTGGCAGTCTTCATCATCTACATAAAATGCCGTATCCAGTTTTCTTCTGTTTTCCTCTATTTTGGTTCCACCAAGATTCACTCTTGTAATCGTATCGCAAAGTTCTGCCAGTCTATAAACATCCTCCACACTTCCGACAACCACCATAAGCTTATACTTATCTGTCACCCCGCTGTTGATTGCTTTCGCAGAATCATCAACACTCTTAATTACCAGTTTAATTCCTGCCGGTTTTGCCAAACGCATCGTTGCCATACGCATTTCATCTTTTGCCACCTCATCAGATACAATCAAAATTGCATCCGCTCCGAGCGATCTACACCATACATATGCAACCTGGCCATGAAGCAGTCTATGATCTACTCTACATAATTTAATCATTCTTCGTCACCTCTTATTTCTGCCACACAAACTTCAAACTGTTTTTTCGTCTGTCTATCCCATTCTTCAGGATTCACAAAACTTCTTCCATCCACATATTCCATGGAGAATCCCCCCTGGTAACCATGCTTACTGAAACTTTTGAGCACTTCATACATATTCCTTTTTCCCAATCCCCAAGGCATATGCCCAACCGGATGATCTTCTGGACTTCCATCTGTAAAATGACAGTGAACGATATCTTGTCCAAACATCTCATACCACTCGTCAATACTTTCACCCGCGGCTCCCAATGCACCCAAATCAATTGTCAACTTAAAATTTTCCCTGTTTACTCTATCCTTTATATACTTCACTTTTTCTTTCGTATCTGCAATATACGATGAATGATTCCATATACTTTCCATTGCCACTTCAATTCCAAATGGTTTGGCCCGGTCACAGATCCACTGCAGCATTATAATACTTCTTTCTCTCGCCACTTTGTAATCCTCATCATGATAATTCCATCCCGGAGTCACTAAAATTTTCCCACAAGAAATTTGATTAGCAAGTTCTATCACCTTTTGAAAATACATTTTTGTATTTTCTATCAGAAGTTCACCTCTCGCTGCTATATTACTGGGCTTAGGGTTATTCTGCTCCGGACAGAGACATACAATGTCCACACTATACTCTTCCATAAGGTTCATCAGCTTTTCCCCATTTTCCATCCAGATGCTGTTGATGAGAAAATGTTGAGGGCATAACCATATTTCTGCTTTTTTTATCTCATTCTTTTTACATGCACGAAAGAAGTACTCCAAATCATAATAACGATAGTGTATGTTCATCGCATACAATTGTCCTTTATTCATATTTTTTCAGAACTCCTCCTTTACCCTGGAAATTTCCTCTATCATCGGATTACAAAAACAAATCATGTCATTTACCGAGTCAAGAACTTCCTCTATTTTTCCTCTTATAGAATCCTCATCATCCAGCATTGCCATCTGCACTACAAGTGGCAGATTCATTCCGGAAATAAGCCAAATATTTCCTTTTTGCAGTCTTTGCATAAATTCATTATTGACACTACCTCCAAAAATATCAGTAATCACTATTATCTCATCAGATTCAGTAAATCCCGAAAAGACTTCGTCTATCTGACTTTCCAGAGAAATTCCTTCTTCTATGTATGCACATATTGTAAATATCTCCGTTGATTTTCCTACAATAAGCTGTGCACTATTCTTCATACCTTCAGCAAGCTGTCCATGGGACGCCAATACTAATCTTCGCATAAAAACTCCTTTCTATATTTTACATCTTTACTCTGCCATACATTCATGAATTTGGCCTTGTATAGAACAGGGTAAAGCTGTTATCAAAATTGGTTCTCGTTTTCTTCTACCTCAACATCATTTTTGATATATTCATACAAATACGCTATCTCACTTATTGGCAACTCCACATTATAATGACTCAATAGCGTATGAAAACTTTCTGTCACAATATCTATAAATTCTTTTTGTTCTGCTTCAAAGCTTTCCAGGTCTTTATATTTTTCCATTGCAGTTTTTGTCACAAGACGCTCAATCAAAAAACAGATATGCATATTGATTCCTATAACTGTTTTACTCAAGAATTTTCGTTTAAGCATTTGCTGAAGCAACACTGTTGCATCACTTACATAATCCAATAATTTCTGTGCATTTAAAATTGTCAGGTTTTCCAAAACTGACTGCAGTGAGAAATTCTTAAGCAATGCCTGATTAAAATGCTCTATTTCCGCAGTATTCAAATATGCCGAAAGCACGTCATCCACAACACGGATATTTTTAAAATTAATAATTTCTTCCAATGTAACCGTCTTTATTCCCGGTATTTTTAGACCCAATGTCTTTACCAGCAAACGTACATTATACTTTTCAAATACCACATCTGCATTTCCATTTTTATACAACAGCTCATAATCATAAGCCATCATTTCTATCGGTATAGGTTTCGGAAGACTTTCCCTAAATAGCCGTGTCAGTTTTTCTGCAATGTTTCTTCCAGCGTCACTGGCGAACACAATTGCCTCTTCTTTCTTTTCATGACAGAAAATATTATATCTACATTGATTTTCCCTGCATGCCACATCCAATATATCCGGCATATTTTCTCCTGCAAGCATCCGTTCCCCTATATTCAATGCCAGAACTGTCGATACATTATTAATAATCCCAAGATTCACCGTTCCATAAATAATATTGCCCAACTCCTCCAAAGAGCCTGTATCCACCATCAAAATAATATTTTTATAATACTGATTTGCATTCACAAATGTTGTCAGTTTTCGAATAACATCCTGTACAGAACTTTCCATCGGCATATCAATTGCTTCGAATAATTGTACTTGTAAAATAGAATTTACCGTATCCGCAATAGAACTTGCCGTTGAATACCCGTGGCATAGAACGACTCCTATTGTATCTGTCAATTTAAGCTTATGGTTATACGAGTGTATATTCAACATGATAAATACACGGTTCATTTGTGAAATCTGAATATTCATATTAGATTGAATCTGTTTCTCTAAAATTTCCGTCAAATATGTAATATCCGGCATATTTTCACACAAAAGATTATAAATTCTTCTGATAATCTCTTGATTTTCCCGCTCCCATATCTGTATTCTCGAATTATGATTTTGTTGTGCAATCATCATTCTCGCAATGACATATGCGCAATTTGCAGGAAAATTAACATTATATGTGCCACATATTCCCGCAAGCATTTCTACTATCATTTTCTCCAACGGACGAAGGCGCTCATCTGAAAAAGACTCCTGAAAAATCAAAATATCATAATAATATTTTAATGTTTTCTTCCCCAATTCCAGAAAAGTACGAAACCCCTCTTCCATTTCTGCTTCTCTGTAGTTGTCTAACAGTTGTTTCCACATTTCAAGTATCTTATCTGCGGCTGAATCCACTCGAATTAAATCCAACCTTACAAGTGGCATTTCTTCCTTTGTATTCACCATCCCTAACATTTTCGAAGGCAAATGATAAAGACAAATATCAAGTCTTCCGACTTTCTCAGTCTCCTGCTGTGCATATGCATTAGCAGTAATCATCGTAATACATCTTCTCAATTCTGTAATATTGTCCTCAAACTGATAATTCATAAGTCTGCGAATTAACTGCTCCGACAAATAAATTGTTTTACTGAGCTGTTCTTGTTTCTCTTTTAAAAAACGTACAACAAACTCTCTCCTTTCATCTTCATTTCTTTCAATCCAGGAGGGTACCTCACACACCACTGGAACATTAACCAACAGTTTCTTTTGAATCTGCGAAAACATTTTGTTGTCCACGCTCATAACAAGACGTACTTTTTCTTTTAACTGCTTTCTGGAATCCACTGCTTCTCTGACAATATAATCAGCCAGTCTCTCCTGCATCTGTCTGCTGAATGCTGATATATTTTCTATATATAATACCCCACCTCTCAATTTTTCAAGAAGGTCTTCTAACATCTCCCTCTGCTCCTGCTCATTCCCCTGTCCAGGCTTAATGCATTGCACCTTCTTCGGATTTATTAATAAATTGTGGTTTTCACAGTACTCCTGTATCAATCCCATCAAGTAAGTTTTCCCACTTCCCGGTTCGCCTTTCAAAATAACCGGGATACCACCTGGGTACATCAATGCAGACTTTATCTGGGTAATGCAATAGTTCAAACTACCTTCATTTCCAATTGCCTTTTCAAAATCATTAACTTCGCATACACTCGCTTTGATTTCTTTTGACAATTCCTGAATCCCCAGATATTCCCTTTGCTCCAGCTTCGTATGAAACTTACGTTCCAGCACATATTTATTAAGATAATAAACAGGTCTTGTACTGATTTTAATTACCGTTTCTTCCTTCACCATTTCATTTAAATATAAAGAGACTAGAGATCGTGACATATTTAATTGCTTACAAATATCTAAAGTTGTATATGCTGTCAAATGTTCAAAATCAACTTCTGCTGTAATACTTTCCAGATATTCATATACTTGTTCTTTTGTACTTATATGTGCCATATCACCACCTCCATTTCTTTATGGCACAATTATATCCGCTATGCTTTCATATATCTTATCTTCAAATGATTTCCGACACTAAAGTCAATCATATTAAAAATATTAACACAAATGCCTGTGTTTTTCTGTCAGTGTTTAATTTTTGTTAACAGAAAAGGGGCTGTTGCAAAATGGGGCTGTCGCTTTAACGATTAATAAATCGTGAAGCGGCAGCTTCATTTTTGCTGTTTTAAGAACAAAACCTATCCAAAATCCCAAATTTACCATACTACTAGATAACAAAGAGCGCACTTTAACAAGCCATTTTTGATGACTTGAAAATTCATTTTGGAAAGTCTAAATTTAGGCACTTTTTATCGGAAACAAATGTGTTCCGGTTCTTTCGTTTTGAATCTTATTATGAAGTTTATTTATGTTTCTTGCCATGGCAAGTAGTGTGCTTTCTGCAAGTACATTTGACGTTCCCTTGCTTAAATATCTTCGAAACTGCATATCCTGCTTCAAATCGCCAAAAGAGCCCTCTGCCTGTATACTCCGATTTGTTCTGAAAAGAATTCCTTCCTCGGAAAGAATCCGTTCCAAATCTTCTTTTCTTTGTTCCAAAAATGTTTTTGCAACCTGAAGCGTTTTTGTCCTTTCTTCCATAGGTGTTTTACAGTTGTTGCCCTTGATACATTCACTCTTATACGGACATCCGTTACAGTCCTCACATTTATAAATCGTTTTTTCACTTACATAGCCAGTTTTGCTTTTTACATGGCGGACACGTTCCCTCTCTAACTTTTTTCCATTCCGGCAGATATAGGTATCCGCCGCAGAATCATACTCCATGTTTTCAATTTTGCCAATATCATTTTTGTATTTACGAGTTTTAGAAATTTCGTAGTTGGCAGGTTTTATGTAAGACAGCTGTCCATTTGATTTCAAAAATAGATAGTTTTCTTCACTTTCATATCCGGCATCTGCCGTTATGTTTTTATATTTGAATTTCAAATGTTCCTGAGCGTCTTTCAAAAATGGAATCAGGGTTGTAGTATCTGTAGGCTGTGGGCCGATCGTAAGCCATGTGATATATTCGGAATCCACACCATGTTGGAGATTGTAAGCTGGCTTCAGCTGTCCATTTCCCATAGCATCTTCCTTCATCCGCATAAATGTGGCATCGTGGTCTGTCTTGGAATAGCTGTTGCGTTTTCCACATATATGTATCTGGTGATTATATTTTTTAAGCCGTTCCAGATAATCTTCTAGAGTCTCAATACTTTTTTGAAGCGGAGTTTTTCTTTTTCCAATTCCATGAACAAACACCACCTGTTCTTCTTCTTTTAATGCATACAACTTTTTGCGCAACTTTTTCACGTGCTTTATCTTGATTGTATTTCCGTAAACAATTCTCAGATCATAAAGTTGCTCACACTCAGCTACAAAATCAGCAAGTTTTTGTAAGAGCTTTGCCTGATTTTTTGTCACTGCTTTCTTCCAGACAAAAGTATATTTATTTGCACTAGCTTCAATTTTTGTACCATCAATAAAAATAGTTTCGCCTGAAATTTCACCAAGATCATAAAGAGTATTTGACATTTCAGCAAGAATACGCTTGGAACAAGGCGCGAAATGGATGCTTCGAAACCGTGCAAATGTTGCATGATCTGGGGCTGGGATACCTTCCAAAAAAAACATGAAATTGATATCTCTTTTGCAATTCAGTTCCATAGAACGAGAAGAATAGTCCCCGTTCATGTAAGAGTAAAGTACAATCTTCAGAAGTGTTCTTGGCGATACTGAATTTATTCTTTCATAGGTAGAATACAGGTCAGTCAAATCCATTTCCTCCACAAACTGACTTAGTAATCGCACAGAATCATCTTCCGGAATGATTGTTTCCAAATTTAAAGGAAGTTTTAGTTGATATCCTTCTTCATTCAAAGTATAATTCTTTTGTAAAAATATAGGTTTTCGCATACTTATATTTTACACCAACAGCCGGACTTTTCGAAGCCCGGCTGTATTTTTTTGCACAGAAAAGAGGCTGCGCACTAATTACTTAGTGCGACAGCCCCTTATATATCGTTCTTTCGTCTTCTGTTAAGTTTAGATTATTTTCGAACACTGAAAGCACAATCTATAAAAACATTTGCAATGGCCTCTTGGAATGCAGCTTCCGGTATTTTTTCCTTCCAAAACAAGTCTTGAGAATTCCAGTGTATAATCTTTCCATTCGCATATCTCGTATTGCACTTCTTTCAAGAAATCATCTACAAACTCTGCCGGTGCCGACAGGCCTATGCGAGACATAATCTCATTTTCCCATCTCTGTTGTCTATTCTCGGTTTTAGTAATACAGCATACTGGTTACGCTCCTCATAATTGTATCGCACCATCAAAATATTTGCTGATTTGGAACTGCCCATTGCTCCATAACGGAAATATAATTTTGCCATTGATTTAATCCTCTTCTCATTTACTCTATGTTTGATTATACATTAGTAATTGTCGGTAGACAACGGTTAGAATACTGCTTGTCTTGATGATCTTGTATTTCTTTTTAAAAAATTCAGATAAGTCACGCGGGAAAATATCGGTAGGAATAATCGGAAGCATACAATTATTGATCGCCGCTGTTGTTCCCAAAGGACATCCTCTCGAAAATAAGAAGATAATTTCATTAAAAGAAGTGGCGGAATATCTACAGATCATGTTTTCAAAGACCAGCGGTTTTCGGTTTCCGAAGCTTATACGCTCTTTTATCTCCCATGATTATTCGTGCAGCTCCAGCGGCAGTCCATCCGGGTCATGAAAGAAAGTCATCTTCTTGCCGGTGTAATCATCCACACGGATTGGCTCACATTCAATGCCAACTTCCGCCAATTCTTTGACCGTCTGCTCCACACTGTCTACGCAGAACGCAATCCACAGGCTTCCGGGCGGTTCACACACTTTGGAGGATTTTCTTCAGCGAAGATCTCCAGCTCTGTGTGCTCGTTAACACGCAGATCCAGCTTCCAGTCCTTACGCTCCGGGCGGTAGTTTTCCCTGATGATAGAGAAGTTCAGCTTGTTCACATAGAAATCCTTTGCGGCTTCGTAGTCAGATACGATAATTGCGATGTGGTGTATTTTTGATAAGTTCATTTTTCTCATACTCCGTTTCTTATACTGTTCCCGTATGCCCTACGGTGCAGTTCATATGTCCTATTGTTTTATGTTTACCTTTATTCAGTATGTTGATACTTGCGTTGGTATCCCTATCATGCTTTGTATGGCACTCCGGACACTCCCATTTACGGATTGCAAGATTCTTTACAAGTGGATTTTTAAATCCACAACAGGAACATGTTTGGCTGCTTGGGTACATTGTAGGCACTTTTACAATGTCATTCCCATACCAAACAGATTTATAGGACAACATATCAAAAAACTTAGACCACGATGCAGAACCTATATGCTGTGCTAATTTGTGATTACGCATCATATTTTTTACTTTTAAATCCTCTATGCAGATAGTTTGGTTTTCACGAATCAGCATAGTGGATTGTTTTTGTAAAAAATCGTTTCTCTGATTAGTAATCTTTTCATGTACTAAGGCAACCTTAACACGCTGTTTATTGCGATTGGTTGAACCTTTTTCTTTGCGTGACAATTTCCGTTGTTCACGTATGAGCTTACGCATTGATTTTTCAAGGTATTTAGGGTTGCATACTACATTTCCGTTACTGTCGGAATAGAACTCTTTAATACCCACATCAATGCCAATCTTACCACCTTTATTACTCATTGGCTGTGGTTCAAATTTTACATTCAGAACAGCAAAATATTTATTCGTCGGTGTATGCTCAATGGTTACGTTATTGATTTTCTCCACTCCCATAGTTTGACGGATTTTCACAAATCCTAACTTGGGAAGTTTTATATATTTTCCCACAATGCGGATGTTATCGCCCTGATTGATTGTTCTGTAGGACTGGTGGTGATTATGTTTACTTTTAAATGTCGGATGGGATGCACGTTTCTGAAAGAAGTTTACAAAACCTCTGTCAAGGTCACGCAAGGACTGTTGTAAAGCAATAGAATCTACCGCTTTAAGAAATGCAAAATCATCACTTTTCTTTAAGTCTGTCAGCATTGCAGAAGTCTGTGAATAGCCAATTTTATTGCCATTCTGATACGCTTCATTGCGCATGGCAAGACCTTTGTTGTAGATTAGTCTGCAACACCCTAAAGTCTGATTGATGATAGTTTGCTGTTCCTTATTCGGATAGATTCTAAATTTAACACCTTTTTGCATTATCCTAATTTATCCTTTTGTCTTTGCGATGTTTTCTGATTTTCGATATATTGCTTGATTACATCAAGCGGAGCACCACCAACAGTTGATACAAAATAGCTGTTTGTCCACAGTGATGGCATTCTTGTTTTCAATGACGGATATTCACTTCTCAAAACTTTGGAAGTATATCCTTTTAATGATTTAACTGCTTTGTGAATACCAAACTGAGGGTCTACTTCCATGAGTATGTGTACATGATCCGGCATGATTTCCATTTCCATGATGTCTACAGAAATATTTGCAGCATATTCAAGAAGCAATTCCTTCAATCGGGTATCTATTCCGTTTGTTAAAATTTTACGTCTATATTTAGGACACCATACAACGTGGTATTTGCAAGAATAGACTACGTTATTATTGGATTTATATGTAACAAGCGAATTAACAGATAAAAAAGGCGTAGCAAGATCTATGGATTACGAAGGAGATGAAAAATGAATAAATTTATATTATATTTAGCATCATACGTGCCTCTATATTTAATTTTAATAATAAAAAATATATTATTAAAATTTGAAAATAGAGGATGGAAAGTTGACAATATAAAATATTTTAATAGTGTAGATGACTTTGTTATTACTATATTATTGATTTTAACAATTGTTTCTGTTGGATATATAACTATTCAATTAAAAGGAATTAACAAACATCATAAAAATTCGTACAAAATATTGAAGGTTAATAATTTTTCAAGTGACTCAATTTTAAACTATATTTCAATATATATTCTTACATTTATAGAATTTGACTTGAATTCTATAAGCAATATAGTTACATTAATATTCATAATTGGCTTATTAGGAATTATA
>OIZP01001133.1_pt1 | contig 14422 bp, 6 predicted proteins | sample 1588531 | NCBI WGS metagenome assembly OIZP01 (sample SAMN03283283) | human gut metagenome | biome: human-associated habitat; material: feces | host: Homo sapiens | place: Peru | collected 2012 | reverse complement strand
GTAGAGGGATTGAAGCTGGAGGCTTATCCTATCAACAAGATCCTGGATGTAGATCACAAGGAGGATATCGCGAAGGCTGAGGCTTTCATCCATCCGCTGGAGGGTAAGACCCTGGTGGGCGTATGCCGTGGCAATGAGTTCTCGCCCAACTGTGTGGATAACGATGCTGCCATCATGAACGCCGTGAAGCAGCAGCTGGAGGCACTCGGTGCGCAGGTGATGCTGATGTGCGAGAAGGAATTCTGCCGCAAGGCTGCCGTGTTGGAGAGAGCCTACGGATGGCCTCGCTGCCGTGTGACAGTGGGCGTGGATGGCTTCTTCTCGATGGCACGCAGCAAGCAGGCACTCGATATTCTCGGCAGAATAGAGGAAGAGGGCGTATTGGTGGTGAACTCCAGTCTGGGTGTAAACCGCTGCATCCGCCGCATCATGACCGAGCGTTTCATCGCCGGAGGCATCGCTACTCCCGAGAGCCGCATCATCGGCAGAAACGGGGAGATGGTGGAGGATATCCACTATCCTTGCTGGCTGAAGCGTGGCGACGGCTGTGCGCAGCAGAAGGAGGATACCTGCTATGTGCAGAACGAGCAGGAGGCTGAGGCGCTGCTGAAGGAATTCTGGCTGCGTGGCATCACATCTGTAGTGGTGAATGAGCATCTGAAGGGCGACCTCATCAAGTTCTATGGCGTATCGGGCACCGATTTCTTCTATTGGTTCTATCCATCGAAATGCGGTCATCGCTCCAAGTTCGGACTGGAGGTGATCAATGGCGAGGCTCAGGGCTTCGCCTTCGATGCCGAGGCTCTGAAGGCTGAGGCTGACAAGGCTGCCGACATGCTGAATGTGCCGGTATATGGAGGCGACTGTGTGGTCAGCGAGGATGGCAGCATCCGCATTATCGACTTCAACGACTGGCCTAGCTTTGCGCCATGCCGTGATGAGGCCGCCTTCTATATAGCAACAAAAATGATACAAGAATAAAAATAAAAAAGATGAATCAGGAATTTAAGGCTTCTCTGAAATCTGCGGATACCGAGGAGCACATTGATATTTACTTCTATCGCCCTATTGGTTACCAGTGGGCGCGATTCTTCCGCATGCTTCACGTCACCCCAAACGTGGTGACCATTCTTTCCATCTTCCTCGGCGTAGGAGCGGGCATCTGCTTCTATTTCGACGACTTGGCAATCAACATTTTGGGCATCTTCTTGCTCATCTGGGCAAACGTATATGATAGCTGCGACGGTCAGCTGGCACGACTCACCAACCAGAAGAGTGCCCTGGGCAGAATCCTCGATGGTGCTGCCGGCGACTTCTGGTTTGTCAGCATCTACTTCGCCATCTCCTTCCGTCTGATGCCGGAGTGGGGCTGGAAAATCTGGGCACTCTGCATCGTGGCTGGCTTCGGATGTCATGCCATTCAGAGCCGTCTTGCCGACTACTACCGTCAGATTCATCTCTTCTTCCTGAAAGGCAAGGAGGGCAGCGAACTGGATGATGCCAGCAAGCAGGTAGAGCTGTGGAAGCAGATGAAGTGGAAGAAGGAGCCTGTGCAGAAGCTCTTCCAGTTCTTCTACAAGAACTATACCTTGGGACAGGAACGCGATACTCCTATCTTCCAGATATTCAAGAGAAATCTGCGCGAAAGATATCCGCAGCAGTTGCCTGAGCAGTTGCGTGCCGACTTCCGTGCGGGCAGTCTTCCACTGATGAAATATGCCAATATCCTTACCTTCAACTGGCGCAGCATCACGCTGTTCACCTCTATCCTGGTAGGTCTTCCATGGCTTTATCCGGCTATCGAGATTACCGTGTTCAGCCTGATTTTCTTCTGCATGCGAGGAACCCACGAGCGCCTTTGCCTGAAGCTCAACCAGAAGGTTCTGAAGGGAGAATACGGGGCATAAGCGTATTATTTCGGGAATAACAAATACTTTTGTGAATAACAAGTTCTTTTATGAATAACAAGTTCAGAAATATATTCATGGCGTTCGGTATCATCGCCATCATCATCATGCTCTGCACGATGGATATGGACTATACCGATATCTGGCGCTATCTGAAGCAGGCGGGCATCTATTTCCCGCTGATTCTCGGTCTGTGGCTCGTGGTTTATTGGGTGAACACCGTTTCCTGGTGGCTCATCATCAACGACGAGGGCAGGGTGAAGGGACTCTCGTTCTGGCGCGTGTATAAGCTCACCGTGAGCGGATTTGCCCTGAACTACACCACTCCCTGCGGACTGATGGGCGGCGAACCTTACCGCATCATGGAGCTGAAGCCTTTCACGGGTGTGAGCAAGGCTACATCATCGGTCATTCTCTATGTGATGATGCACATCTTCTCCCATTTCTGGTTCTGGTTCCTGTCGGTATTTCTCTATATCGCCCTGTATCCGATAGGTGTCCCTATGGGCATCATGCTGGGCTTCATCGCAGCCTTCTGCCTGCTCGGCATCTACTTCTTCTCACGTGGCTACAAGACGGGAATGGCGCAGAAGGGCATCCGACTGCTCACCCATATTCCTTTCGTGAAGAACTGGGCTAAGCGGTTTGCGCAGGAGAAGCAGGAGACCCTGGAGCAGATAGATTCTCAGATTGCCCTGCTGCATGATCAGCACAAGAGCACCTTCTACAGTTCCCTTTTCTTCGAGGTGATGGCGAGAGTGCTCCAGAGCCTGGAGATTTATCTCATCCTGAAGGCTTTTGCGGCGGATATCAGCATCGCCGACAGCATTCTGATTCTTGCCTTCTCATCGCTCTTCAGCAATCTCATCTTCTTCTCTCCGATGCAGTTGGGAGCTAGAGAGGGCGGATTGGCGCTGGCGGTAGATGGCCTGCATCTTACGGGAGCCCTGGGCGTATATACCGGTCTCATCACCCGAATCCGTGAGTTGGTATGGATAGCCATCGGCATCCTGCTTATCAAGGTGGGAAACAAGGACCTGAAGAAGATTCAAGAAGAATACGAGGCTGATCAGAAAAGCCAGCAGCAAACAATTAATAAAGGAAAATAATGAAAGAACTGGATATAAAAGGAATCATCTTTGATTATGGTGGCACGCTCGATACCAGGGGCGACCACTGGTCGGAAGTGCTGTGGCAGGGCTACGAGCACTTCGGCATCGGTGTGGCTGATGACGAGGAAGTAGAGCCGGGAGTAAGTATCCACAAGCAGGCGTTTCGCGATGCTTACGTGTATGGCGAGCGAGCCCTGGCTGTGAATCCCATCGTTACTCCCGATTTCCATTTCGAGGATATTCTCAGAGAAAAACTGATTCTCGAATTGAATTTCCTGGCAGGAAAGGAGTTGCTGGAGACCGGAAAAGATGATGCAGAGAAACAGGCGAAGCTTGGGAATCTCGGAAATGATTCTGAAGCATCGTCTTCTGAAATGTCATCATCAGATTCATCATCATCATCAGATTCTGAAGCATCATCTGATTCATCATCATCAGATTCATCATCATCAGATTCTGATGCATCAGCTTCATCAGAGAGTCTTTTCCTCTCTCTTTCTGATTCAGAAATCCATCAGATCGCTGTGGATATGGCCCGCTATATCAATGCCAAGACCTTGGAATTGCTTCAAGAGAACAAGCAGGTGCTGGAGCATCTGAAGCAGGCAGGCTATCCGATGGTGCTGGTTTCCAATTTCTACGGCAACATCAATCAGGTATTGAAGGATGCGGAGATAGACGGCTATTTCAAGGAGGTGATAGAATCGGCAGTAGTGGGTGTGCGCAAGCCGAACCCAGCCATTTTCGCCCTCGGAGTCTGTGCCCTCGATCTGCCAGCCTCTCAGGTGCTGGTAGTGGGCGATACCTATGGCAAGGATATCATCCCTGCCCACAAGCTGGGTTGCCACACCTTATGGATCAAGGGATTGCAGTGGGAAGAGAAGAAGGTGGATGAATCCATCCCCGATGGCATCATCAAGAAACTCTCTGAGATGGAGGGATTTCTGAAAATCTCATAAAAAACTGAAATATATAATCGGTTTTTGCAGCTATTTGCAAATAATGTTATAACTTTGCAGCCTGAAAGTGCAATCATCTAGGCACCACACGCCCTGAATGTACAGTCATCTAGGCACCACACGCCCTGAAAGGGCAGAAGCTCCTAGCCCAGGGCAACGCCCTGGGGATAATAGGCAGTGGTTCATGCGCCCTGTAAGGGCAAAAGCTTTAAAAATTTAATAATGGGCGCAAGGCCCCTATATATATAATAAGGTAATGAAAGGTATTAAAAAATTGTATTTGGTGCTCGTCCTCCTGGTGGTTTCTACACTCCAGATGATGGCGCAGCAGAAGATAACAGGTCGTGTCATTGATGATGACGGCTTTGCCGTCTCGTATGCAAGCGTGCAGTACAAGGGACACAAGATTGCCGTTTCCAGTGATGGAGAAGGTAAGTTTACCATCGAAAAGAAGCCGGGACTGATGCTTACCGTCAGCGCCCTGAGCTACAAGACCGCAACGGTCAAGGTAGATGAGAAAACCAGCTTCCTCGAAATCAAGCTCAAGGACGATTCCCATAAACTGGGAGAAGTCGTGGTGAAATCGAAGAAGGGAAGATACAAGCGCAAGGATAACCCTGCCGTGGAACTCATGCGACGTGTCATCGCTGCCAAGAAGAAGAGCGACCTCAGCAACTATGATTATTATCAGTATGATAAATATCAGAAGATCACCCTCGCACTCAATGATATCACCAAGGAACAGATGGAGGGAAAGTTCTTCAGCAAGCGACAGTATCTCCTCGACCAGGTAGAGCTTTCGCCTTACAATGGCAAGCTCACCCTGCCTGTAAGCATCGACGAGACTGTTTCGCAGCACGTTTACCGCAAGGACCCGAAGAGCGAAAAGGATATCATCAAGGGTCAGCAGAGCAATGGTATCGGACAGGTGATCCAGACCGGAGAAATCCTGAATACAGCCATCAAGGATGTCTTCACCGATGTGGATATCTACGATGACTACGTGCGACTGCTCCAGTATCCGTTCCCATCTCCGCTCGGCAGAACAGCCATCAGCTTCTATCATTATTATATAGAAGATACGGTGTATGTGAACCGCGACCTCTGCTATCATCTGCAGTTTATCCCAGCCAACAGTCAGGACTTCGGATTCCGAGGCGAGCTTTATGTACTTGCCGACAGTACCCTGCACGTCAAGAAATGTAATCTCTATATGCCTCACAACTCAGCCGTCAACTGGGTGAAGGATATGAAGATAGAGCAGGAATATACCAAGCTCGACAATGGCGAGTGGGTGCTCACCAAGGATGATATGATAGCAGAGATGCACATGAACAAGCTGCTGCAGGACCTGCTTGTGGTGCGAAACACCCGAATCACCGATTACGCCTTCGATCCTCTGCCGAAGATGCTCTTCAAGGGCAAGGCGAAGGTAAGGCATGATATGGATGCGATGAACCGTGATGAGGCTTACTGGAACAAGTACCGGCAGGTGGGGCTCACCAAGAGTGAGTCGTCGATGGACAGTTTCATCCACCGTATGGAGAATTCCAAGGGATTCAAGTACATCATCTTCGGTCTCAAGGCGCTCATGGAGAACTATGTAGAGATAGGAAACGGAGGAAAGGATGGCAGAAAGAGCCTCTTCGACCTCGGACCTATCAACACCTTCATCTCCAACAACTACGTGGATGGCGTGCGCCTGCGTCTGGCAGCCCGTACCATGGCGGCACTCAATCCTCACTTCTTCTGGGATGGATATGGCGCCTATGGTACGAAGAGCCACAACTGGTACTACGGTCATCTCTTCACCTATTCGCTCAACAAGAAAAAGAACAGTCCGTTTGAGTTCCCGATGCGCAAGTTCGTCTTCGAGATTGGTCACGATATCACTTCTCCATCCGATGACAACCTGCTGCACAACAAGGATAACTTCTTCATGACCATCCGTGCCGCTACGCAGGACCAGATGTATCTCTATCAGCGACAGAAGTTCAGCTTCGTCTATGAGACCGACTGGGGACTCCGCTTCGATGCGGGAATGAGATGGCAGAGCAACCGCACCGTGGGCAATCTGCATTATTTCAAGGTGAACACGGGCGAGGAAGTAAAGAAGATACGTACCACCGAGGCATCTGTGGGCATCGACTACAACCCGGGTGTTACCTATGTCAACACCAAGCAGCAGCGATTGCCTATCAATCTCGACAGTCCTGAGCTCACACTCCGCCATTCCATGGGTCTGGACGGATTCATGGGCGGTCAGTATCAGAGCAACCTCACCACGCTGGGCATCTACAAGCGCCAGTGGCTGGGCAGCTTCGGATATGTCGATTTCAACATCGTGGGCAAGATGCAGTGGAACAAGGTTCCATTCACCATGCTCGTACAGCCACCAGTCAATCTCTCCATCTTCGAGCAGGAGGCAACCATCAGTATGATGAAAGACTGGGAGTTCCTGAGCGACCGCCAGCTCTTCTGGTCGGTAGCCTGGGATATGAACGGCAAGCTTCTCAACCGCATTCCGCTCATCAAGAAGCTGAAGTGGCGCGAGTATGTAGCCGTGAAGGGAGTATGGGGACAGCTCACCGACAAGAATAATCCGGTGAAGAATACATCGGATGACGTGATCTTCAAGTTCCCTAACAACTCCTACACCTTTGGCAACACGCCATATTGGGAGGTGGTAGCCGGTGTGCACAACATCTTCAAGTTCTTCGGAATCGATTATGTGCGCCGTATCAACTACCTGAATCATGCCAATGTAGATAAGTGGGGCATCCGAATGGGATTCCTCATGTCATTCTAGGAAAGATAAAACAGGGAGAACATAGCAAAAGGCTATGTTCTCCCTTCATAAAAGTTTGGTCATAAAAGAGTATATAACAACATAAAAGAAGGAGATTGGCTTATGAAGATTCTATTGGCAGATAAGCAGGATATCACGCGTGCCGGGCTGACATACGTGATAGAGAAAATGGAAGGGTTGGAAACCAAGTATGTGGAAGACAAGACAGAGCTGATGCTTGCCTTGCGGGAAAATGAAGATACGGTGGTGATAGTCGATTACACGCTTTTCGATATCAATGATTCCGCCGAACTGCTCATTCTCAACCAGCGCTTTCCCTATACCCGATGGCTGCTGTTCAGCGAAGACCTGAGTGCCGATTTCGTGCGTGTGCTCATCGCCAGCAGCAGTATGTTCAGCGTGCTCCTGAAGGAAAGTTCGCTGATGGAAATCAAGGAGGCGATACGCTTCTGCGTGGACAGCAAGCGGTTTGTCTGCCAGCGAATGATGGAGGTGCTCCTTACTCCGCCGCAGAAAGTAGAAGAAAAAGTGAATCTCACCAAGACCGAAACCGAGATTCTCAAGGATATCGCCCTGGGTATGACTACCAAGGAAATCGCCGAGAAGCGTTTCTCCAGTTTCCATACCGTGAATACCCACCGGAAGAATATCTTCAGAAAGCTCGGTGTGAACAACGTGCATGAAGCAACAAAGTACGCACTTCGCGCCGGACTGGTAGATTCTGCGGAATATTACATCTAGAAGAAATTCATCACATAACTAACTTATTATACATGAAACAGCGTAGAACGTCATTAAAGGACCTTGCAGATAAGCTTGGTGTCGAGAAAATCTACAAGGAGGTGGTGCCGATGATTCTCAAGATACGTGAAAGTTCTGAAAAAATACAATGAAACTAACAAGAATAAATCTTTCCCGATGCATCCTGATGCTAGTCTGCTGGATGCTCTCCATCGCTTCTGCCAGTGCCTTCGGTACGTATGGTTCGATGGAATTCAATCGCCTGACCAATCGTGACGGATTGAGCAATGCGCAGGTGAATGCCATACTGAAGGACAGTCATGGCTATGTCTGGCTGGGTACCCAGTCGGGACTCAACCGCTTCGACGGTTTCCGCATGAAGACCTTCTTCTGCGATGTCAACAATCCTCATTCCATTCCCAACAATCTGGTAGATGAGATTCAGGAAGATATCCATGGCAATCTGTGGATACATACCTCTGTGGGTTATTGTGTCTTCAGATATGATACCGAGCAGTTCGACCGCAAGCCCGAGGGTCTGCTCCAGAAGATAGGCGTGGAGGGGGCTCCCCAGAAGGTCTTCATAGATTCTAAAAAGAATATGTGGATCAGCGTGTATGGCAAGGGTATCTATTTCGTAGATGCCCAGCATCAGACTGCCTATCTCTTTCCTTACTCCCCGAAGGCTTCCCGGAAAACGTCCAGAAACAGCTTGCCTGATACCCAGGTAAGCTGCATCCGTGAGCATGGGGGGCAGGCGCTGGTCTCCTTTGTTGATGGCAGCATCTACCGCCTCGACGGCTATGCACAGGAGGTGGTATGGAAGGATCGCTTCATCGCCTCTCATCATCTTTCTACCGATCAGCTTCCTTTTACCTTTGTAGATAACAAGGGCAACTACTGGGTTGCTTCCAATGTGGGTACCTATGTCTATGGTCAGGCTCAGAAGAAATGGTTTATGAGCGGAGCCAGCTTCCTGGCTTCCGTGGGCATCGTGGTGCCTCCGTCGGTGGGCAAGGTGCTGCTCAAGGATGTGGCTTTCGATTCCAAGGGCAGGGTGTGGTTTGCCACCGATCATAATGGTCTGTTCCTCGTAGATTACGGCAAGAAGATTTTCCGGCAGTTTCTCTACGATCCGAACAATCGTACTTCCATCTCCGACAACGCACTCCTGCGAGTCTATGTAGATGACAGGGATGCCCTCTGGGTGGGATCCTATAAGAATGGCGTGAGCTATTATTCGGCGGCAGCCACCAAGTTCTATACCATTCCGATAGGAGATGTATGTACCATCACGCAGGACAGGAACGGAGTTCTGTGGTGCGGAACCAATGATGCGGGCATCGTGGCGTATCATCTGGGTACCGGACAGACCACCCGTTTCCATTCTGCTGAAACGGGACTGGGCTCCGAGGTGGTGGTCAGCAGTACTACCATGCACGATGGCTCCCTCTATTTCGGAACCTATAATGGCGGACTGGCTTGTTATGCCCATGGTGTGTGGAAATCCTATCATGCCGGCACCAGCGGACTCTGCAGCAACAGCGTGTGGTGTCTCGCCGAAACACCCGATTATCGCCTGCTGATAGGTACGCTGGGCGGAGGTTTCCAGATCTTCGATCCTGCCACAGGGAAGTTTGCTACCTATCATACCGGCAACTCCAAGCTGTCTTCCAATTATATCAGCTCCGTCTTCATGCAGAATGCCCATCAGGCGCTGCTGGGCCATTCCCAGTATATGTCGGTCTTCGATTTCCGAAATGGCAAGATTCAGAACCTGGACCATTCCTTTGGCGGACAGCCGTTCATCAGTCCGTCCGTCAACTATGCCATGCTCGACAGTCGCGGACTCCTCTGGGTAGCCACCCCTTCCGGCATTGCCATGTATGATACCCATTCCGACCAGATGGAGTCTATCAATGAACTGAATGGCACGCCGGGGGCCGTGGGTTGTGCCGTCATCGAAGACAGGCAGCACCACATCTGGCTGGTTTCCGAATACGGGGTTACCCATGTCAATGTAGAGAAGGGCAAGGATGGAAGGTGGAACCTGAAGATGACCAATTACAATTCTCTCGACGGATTGCAGGAGAGGCAGTTCAACTATCGCTCTGCCTGTCTGCTGCATAGTGGCGATATTGCCATAGGTGGTCTGGATGGTGTGAATATCATCAGTCCACGGGTGGCACAGACCCGGAAGACGCATATCCGTGCGCTCTTCAGCGGACTGGTGCTCTTCGATCATGCCCTGACGGCAGGCGAGGAGTACGAGGGCAGGGTCGTGCTGGAGAAGTCGCTGGATGCCAGCCGTGAAATCTACCTGAACTACAAGGATCATGCCTTTACCATCCAGTTGGCTGCAAGCGAGGTGACGGTGCCTGCACGCTGCCGCTTCCTCTACCGCATGAAGGGAGTAAGCGATAAGTGGCTCCTCACTCCGGTGGGTAGTCCGGAGGTTACCTTCACCAATCTTTCTTCGGGCAGCTATACCCTGCAGGTGAAGGTGGTGAATGGCGATGGCTCCGTGAATGATGAGATCAGCGAACTGCAGATCCACATGGCGCCTCCGTTCTATCTCTCCATGTGGGCGTTTATCGTCTATATCCTGCTTCTTGGCGGTGCTTTCTATCTCTATCGCCGCAGGATGATAGAGCGCCAGCGCCTGCAGTTTGAGCGCAGAAGCATGGAAGATAGTATGAAGAAGACGAAGGAGCTGAACGAGCTGAAGCTGAATTTCTTCACCAATGTGAGCCATGAGCTCCGCACTCCGCTCACCCTCATCCTTTCTCCGCTGGAATCGATGATACGTGAGGAGGCGAACAACGGCAAGCGCCGCAAGCTGGAACTCATCCATCGCAACGCTACCCGACTGCTCAACCTGGTGAATCAGATTCTCGACTTCCGCAAGTTCGACCAGAACAAGGAGAAGCTCTATCTGGCTCCTACCGAGATGGTCAGCTTCATCGACAATATCTGCTCATCCTTCCGTATCCTTGCCAACAACAAGGTGACGCTCATCTTCGAGTCGCAGCTGCCTCGCTTTACGATGAACATCGACCCCGACAAGGTGGGAAAGATTCTGAATAATCTCCTGAGCAATGCCTATAAGTTTACCCCGGATGGCGGAACGATTACCGTCTCCGTGTTTGCCAAGACCCGACAGGAGATGAAGGGCGGCGACAACGACAGGCTCTGCTTCTCGGTAGCCGATACCGGCAAGGGCATCAGCGATGAAGAGAAGAAGCTGGTCTTCGACCGTTTCTATCAGGTCAACGGTACGGAGATGCAGCCAGCCGGAGGCAGTGGCATCGGATTGAATCTCGTCAAGAAGTTTGCCGCCTTGCATGGGGGTAATGTCGTGGTGCGCGACAATCCGGGCGGCGGTTCCGTGTTTGTGGTAGAGCTGCCTATCCCTGAAGATAATGATGCACTCTATGGAATGGGCTATGAGGCACCTCAGACAAAGGACAGTCATCTGGCATCGCAGAAACCGGTCTTGCTGCTGGTAGATGACAGTGATGACTTCCGTGAGTTCATGCGCGATCTCCTTTCCGATTACCAGGTGGTAGAGGCGGTGAACGGCAAGGATGCCTGGGATAAGATCATCGAACAGCGTCCTGACATCATCCTCAGCGATGTGATGATGCCGGTGATGGATGGCAACGAACTCTGCCGACAGGTGAAGGAGAATGACGAGACGGCTTCCATTCCTTTTGTCATGCTCACTGCCCGTCTTGCCGATGAGCATCGCAAGGAGGGACTGGCGAGCGGAGCTGATGAATATATCACCAAACCATTCAATATCGATATGCTCAACCTCCGACTCCGCAATCTCCTGAATCTCGTGAAGCGTTCGGGTGGAGCCATGCCGCAGCACAAGGATGAACCGGTGAAGGAGAAACAGCTCAACAACGGACGGTTTGTTTTGAGTGCCTCCGACCAGCGTTTCCTCGACCAGCTCAACACCTATCTGCAGGAGAACATGTGCGATCCGGATACCTCGGTGGAGTCTATCAGTGAACATCTCGGCATCTCGCGCGTACAATTATATAAGAAGCTCATCTCGCTCAAGGGCATCACGCCTTCAGAATATCTCCGCTCCTTGCGTATCAGATATGCCGAGGAACTGATGCGCCAGGGCGATCTGAATGTAAGCGAGATTGCCTATAAGGTGGGATTCAACAATCCGCGCTATTTCTCCAAGTACTTCCAGGATGCCTATGGCGTAACTCCTTCACAGTACCGAAAACGGTTGAACGGGGAACCTGTTTAGGAGTTAACTCCTGAATTTTTTGATAACAAGAGGGTATAAAATGATGTAGGAAACATTTTATACCCTCTTTTTTTACATATAAGAACTTGATTACCAATAAAAAAATGTATTTTTGCAGCAGAATTTAATAACCGCAGCAAGAATAAACAAGAATCAATAAATAAAACTAAATATTATCAAGTATGAAACTGACTAAATCGTTATTCGTATCAGCCGTATTGTTCTTGAGCGCCACAGGTGCCCAGGCAGCTGGCTTCGTCCAGAAAGGTAATTATCTTACCGTACAGTTGAAACAGCATCAGAATTATGGTCCATCGCAAATCCGCCTCCAGGTGGTCAGCGACCGCATCATCCGTGTACAGGCTACAGCCGAGCAGGGATTCCGCAGCAAGCAGAGTCTCATCATCGTACCTCAGAACTCCAAGGCGCAGTATAAGGTAGAGGAGCAGGGCGATGACCTCATCATCACCACCGCTGCCATGCGTGCCGTATTGAACGAGGCTACCGGACAGATTACTTTCTATGATCTGAAAGGTCAGGTGCTCCTCAACGAGGTGGCGCAGGGCGGAAAGACCTTCAAGCCTTTCACCGTGCCCGACCGTGAAATCGGTGTGGATATCGCCAAGGTGCCTGAAGCTCAGAAGCACGGATGGTCGTGGCGTGCCCTCTTCGATTCGCCAGACAATGAAGCCTTCTATGGTCTCGGTCAGCACCAGAGCGAGGAACTCAACATGAAGGGCAAGAACGAGGACCTCTTCCAGTATAACACCAAGGTGAGCGTGCCTTTCGTTATCTCCAACAAGAACTACGGCATCCTCTGGGATTCCTATTCCTACAGTCGATGGGGTAATCCTGACGATTATCTCCAGTTGAACCGTGCCTTCAAGCTCTATGATAAGGATGGAAAGGAAGGTCAGCTCACCGGTACCTACGTGGCGAAGGACGGCAAGAAGATTGTTCGTGGCGAGGACAGCATCTACTTCGAATATGCCATGCCTGAGGCTTCAGAAATCTGCAACAAGACTGATAAGGGCGGCATCCAGAACCTGCCTAAGGGCTTTGCGCTGAATGGCTCCAAGGTAGTTTACGAGGGTTATGTGGAGGCTCCAACCAGCAGCTTCTATCAGTTTATCCTCTACTATGCCGGCTATATGAAGATCTATATCGATGGCAAGCTGGTGGTGCCTGAGCGCTGGCGTACCGCCTGGAATCCGAATTCCTATAAGTTTGAGACAGCCATCCCGAAGGGCAAGAAGACCCCAATCCGCATCGAATGGCAGCCGGATGGCGATGTTTCCTACTGCGGTCTCCGTGTGGCAGCCCCACGTTCTGAGGCTGAGAAGAACCAGCTGAGCATCTGGAGCGAGATGTCGCCGGATATGGATTACTACTTCATCGCCGGAAAGAATATGGACGAGGTGATTTCGGGCTATCGCACCCTTACCGGCAAGGCTCCGGTATATCCTAAGTGGGTGCTCGGTTTCTGGCAGAGCCGTGAGCGCTATCAGAGCAGCAAGGATATCGAGGAGAATATGAAGAAGTTCCGCGACCTGAAGATTCCGGTAGATAACATCGTACAGGACTGGAACTACTGGAAGCTGGATTCTTGGGGAAGCCACGAGTTTGAGGCGGCTCGCTATCCGAACCCTCAGGCGATGCTCGACAGCGTACACGCCCTGCATGGAAGATTCATGATTTCGGTTTGGCCGAAGTTCTATGATACCGTAAAGAATTACAAGGAACTGGATGCCAAGGGCTGGATGTATCATCAGGCTATCAAGGATGATATCCACGACTGGCTCGGTTTCCGCGGCTCCTTCTATGATGCCTACGATGCCGGAGCCAGAAAGATGTTCTGGCGACAGATGGATGAGAATCTCTATTCTAAGTATAAGTTCGGTGTCGATGCCTGGTGGATGGATGCATCTGAGCCAAACGTTCGCGACTGCACCCCGATGTGGTACCGCAAGGCACTCTCGGGTCCTACAGCCCTGGGTACATCTACCGAGTATTTCAATGCCTACAGCATCGTGAATGCCGACGCCATCTACAATGGTCAGCGCAGCGTGAACCCTAACCAGCGTGTCTTCCTCCTGACCCGTTCCGGTTTTGCAGGAGAGCAGCGCTACAGCACCGCCACCTGGTCGGGCGATATTGCTACCCGCTGGGAGGATATGCGTGCTCAGATGAGTGCCGGTTTGAACTATTCCATGGCGGGTCTTCCTTTCTGGGGTATGGATCAGGGCGGATTCTGCGTAGAGAATCGTTATGTGGCAGCCCAGCAGGAGTTTGACAAGACGGGTAAGGAGAATGCTGACCTGAAGGAGTGGCGTGAGCTGCAGGCTCGCTGGAATGAGTTCGGCTGCTTCGTTCCGCTCTATCGCACCCATGGTCAGTGGCCTACCCGCGAGGTTTGGAACATCGCGCCAGCCGATCATCCGGCTTACAAGAGCATCGTGTTCTACGACAAGCTGCGCTATCGCCTGATGCCTTACCTTTACAGTATGGCTGGTATGGTTCACTTTAAGGACTACACCATGATGCGTGGCTTGGTGATGGACTTCAATGGCGATGACAACATTTACGACATCAAGGACCAGTGGATGTTCGGTTCTGCCCTG
>OIZP01001128.1_pt1 | contig 14445 bp, 12 predicted proteins | sample 1588531 | NCBI WGS metagenome assembly OIZP01 (sample SAMN03283283) | human gut metagenome | biome: human-associated habitat; material: feces | host: Homo sapiens | place: Peru | collected 2012 | reverse complement strand
GAGTGAATTCAACCGGAATCAATCACAGTCAGAGCAAACGGCTCCAACTACAAATGTAGCTGTTCCAGAGATATCCTCACTCCTAAAGTGATTATCTCATGAAAAGTCGGTGAATAATCCGAGGGGGGTGAAATCCATCACCTGTCCGGCGTATGGAAATCAATATTCCGTTTTTTACGGAATCGCGATTCCGGCAAAAAGGGAATCGCATTTTTCCAAAAACCTTATAATGATGTCATAAGCAAATGAGCGAGCTATCAGAGGTTTCTGTGTAGGCAAGAAGAACTGGCAGATGATTGATACAATCAATGGTGCCAAAACATCAGCCATGATATATAGTATTGCTGAAACAGCAAAAGCTAATAATCTTAAACCATATGATTATTTTGAGTATCTCTTGGAGGAGATACCAAAGCATATGGAAGATACAGACCGCAGTTTCCTAGAAGATGAGGCATACTTTATAACATTTACAAATGAAGGCTGTGCATATCTAACATATTATCGCAAACTGTCATTTTATAATGATTTTTGAATTTTTCGCTGCATACTGTGCCTTCATCATTGCTCATATATTTTCTCAAATATGCCTCAGCATCTCCCACAACTTCCTCTTTGGGTCTTTGATCCGCATAAAACATATAAAGAAAAGCACTATGTAAATTATAATTATCCTCATTTAAATGAACGCAATACTTATCTAACTGTTGATATCCATCAAAAAATCTTTTTGAATCATAAGCTTTTTTTCTCTCATCAACAAACAACCCTTTTTTCACAAAATATTTCACTTCAATAATGGCAACTCGTTTGTTTGAATCAATTAGACCTATATCTACTGATTCCTCATCATTCGTTTTTGAAGTGCATAGTTCTGGAACAATAAGTAAATTAGTCTTTTTATGTAAAAAGTTCATTATGCTATTCCGAAGTTGCTGTTCATCTACATCGTTACTCACTTTTCCTGCCACAACATAATCACATCCCCTGAATTTTCTATGCATATGAAAATCTTCAAACACCCACTCTAATTGATCAATGTCCTTTTTTTCCTTTTCAGCCTCAAGCATCTTTTGCTTATCCGCAAATAAGTTTTTGAATTTGTCATCAAACTTCCCATTATGCATCAAAACCAAAGTGTCATTTCCTTTTACCAATATATAACTATTATCTGATGACAACTTAATTGCTAAATTAAATAAATCAACATCTTTTACTGAAGAGCATGCAATATTATCCAAAACTTCATGGCTTATTACTCCACCTTCTCCCAATACAAATTTCATCAATTCAAAAGAATGATAATTTTCATTTATATACTTAACTACATCAGTGTAAAACTCTTTTATATCATCTATCTTATATAATTGTAAGAGGAAGTATTTACTTGAACACGCACTATATAAGTCCGTCAAAATACTGTACTCTGCCTGATTTTTATTTACAAATCCAGCAGAATCCAAAAAATTGTTTTTCATCTGTATCATTTCATATCTCCTACTGATAGTAATTCTTTAGAACAAAATCCATCCAATGTGTCAAAATATCATAATGGTCAATTTGTGTATCATTAACCTGCTTTTTGAAATCACTAAGAAGTTGTGCCAATCTACTATCTGAAGACCTCATTTCAGATATCCCTCTTTCACTGGCTTCTTGAAAAGTCGGTTCGGAAAAAAATATAGTAAAAATAAATTGTTCATCATATGAACTGAGTAATGTTACAAACGGCTTAATAGATTTATATATTTCATAAAAACTACCATTATTTTCTTTTTCCTGCTCCAAAATAAAATCCACTTTATTATTTAATTCTTCTAATACTACGATTTGATTGCCTTGTATATCAATCAATCCGTCTGTATCGAAGTCATCCAGGGCATTTTCCAAATACGCGATCTTCATATCACCCTTATCAATCGATATAGTAATTTCATCTATTGATTCATCAAAAAACTTTCCTGACAAGTAATATAGATAAATATATCTTCGGAATGTATTTATATTTATTGTCTTCTGATTTTTCGATAATACATATAGAAAGAGAAGACTTTTTTCTTTTAACCTATCCTTTACATGATCAATCATAGATTTCCTCCTACATAATCATAAAAACTGATTTTCTCATCCAATGCCAACTTTGACAATTCAGTCAGGTCAATTACACTTCTTTCATTCTCTTCGTATGAATTAAACAATTCTGAAACCAAGTTGCTTTTACGCGCATTTGCAGTCAAAATTAGAGTATTTCCCATGGCGATATACTCTTTAAAAGTATTAACCGCATTAGTTTCATGAAACAAATCCAATGTGCTATCTGGTGTTTCACACATAAAAAAGGATTTTTCATGAAATCTCGTTAAAACGGCGAAACGAAAAGCCAAATCAGTGAAAATTCTTTGTGATTCAGATAACATAAAACTTTCATTTCTCTCTTTCCCGTCTAGAGAAAATCTAATCATTGTTTCATCAATTGTCTCATCATTTATAAACGGTAAATATAAATTAAACTCATGCTTACTTCCAAAAAAGGACTTTGCATATGTTATAAACATATTTTTGAAACTTCTAAAATTATTAACTAATTTAGCTTCCACTTCCTTCTTCATATTGTTTTCGTCTTCTTTTGACTTATTATACGCCATCAATGCCAAATCTCTATCTTGTCTAGCCTTTTCTAGCCGTTTTGCATCATTCTGTTCTAATACACTATTGTTAGGGTTAAGTGAAACTTCAATTTGATTCTTTTCTGACATTTTCTTTTCTATAGTGTTTTTAAGGTCGATAATTTTCTGTTTTAATCTAGCTAGATTTTTTCTTGAATCTTCCAATTCTTTATTTTTTGAAGTTAATATTAATTGTTGATTTCTCCTCTCTATATCTAATTTCACCAAATCTGGACTTTCTTCAATTTCCAACCTTGTTTGACAGAATATACAATTCTCTGTCTTAATGTTGAATGAATGTACCTGTCCACATATTGGACATACATTTTCAATCATCTTCTTAGAGAATTTTGTATAATATTTAGTATATTGAGACGGAAAAAGATTTTTATACCATACTTCATCAAGTTCCTGAATCTTTTCCTTGATTTTTTCAATTTCACGCATGAGATGTAAAACAGACTCGTTTTTTCTTTGATACTCCTGCTGCAACCCATTCAATTCGTTAATATCATCTTGAATATCATTATCTAATTTGATCAATTTTATGCGCAAATTTTTTTCATCATCATTATTTTTTGTTTCCGACTCACTCTTTTCCTTTTCCAAAAATTTTGTCATAAAATTTGCTGTTTCACTTGCTTTTTTATATTTACTTTCTAAAGCCTTTGTATCTAACTTTTTTTCACAATACTTTTCATAAAAGTCTTTATCAACTATATATTTCCCAATTATTGTCTCTTGTAAATCTGCGCTCCAAAAAGTGAATTTTCTTCCTTCATCAAAAAACATTACATCTAATAACATGCTTATTAACGTATTTATTCCACCTGGCAGTTCTGTTGAATTTTTAATTTTTTCTTGATACTTATAAATCAAATATCCCTTCAGGTCTTCCTCATCATACCCTTGCTTTTCTCGAACTTTAGAATATTTACTTTCGTATGTTTTATAGGTTACAACTTTTCCTACTAACTCTTCGCCATTAATTATGACTTTTTTTAAACTTCCATCATTTAACGAATGAGTAACCATATATTTATCTTGGTTAATAATAAAGTGAGCAGAAACTTTTGCTTCTTCATCATATTGAATAACACGACTAATAAAAAAATCTTCATCATATAGTGGTCTATTATCTTTCCTTTGTTCATTCCTTGTCTTGGTCTTTATACCACCTCTATATGGTCCTATTATGGAAAATAATATGAGCATCAATAATGTACTTTTACCCGTTCCATTAGTACCAAAAATAACGTTCAGCTTTGAATTAAATTTTATATCTAATGGACATTGATATAAACCATAATCAGTCACTTTAATTTCCACCAAATGCGGCAAGTAAAATTTATTCATACCATTTCTACCTTTCCAGTACTATTACACCTTCCAACAAATTCTCTACTTTTTCTTTTTGTTGTGGACTTGTTTTCAGATTTCTAGCATCTCTAATTTCCAAAACCTTGAATCCTTCATTTTCAGCTATTGAAGCACATATCTCTAATGTATTAATAAGAATATTAAAATAAGCAGAGTTGGATACATTAAAATAAATCCGTCCCTTTACCTTCATTTTCTTATATAACACCTGAAATATATTTTGCATATCAACAAAATATAGCCTAATCATATCTAAGATGGATTCATTCCATAACTCCGTGCTTTGTGCTGCATCCTCAAGTTTCTTTAATGTATCATTCAGTAATTGGTTATTTACACAGCTCTTATCTTTCCACTTGATTTGAACATGGGATCTAAGTGTTTTCTCTCTTAATGCTTTTATTTCGTCATATGTTTTGGTAAAACCTAATGTTTTTAATTCTAACATATATGTATCTGTATAATCTCTAGAATTCAAATATGGAGGAGAAGTTATAACTAAATCAATTGAATTATCCTCTATTCTCTTTTCAATCCCTACTCTGGAATCTTCATTATACAATCTATTTTTATTGTTAATGCTTTTCGGACCATCTAGATTAGCTATATCCACTTTTAATTCATTCAAAACCTTGTCATCAAATTTTGCATACACATCTACTTCTGTAACTGTTTTTGTTTCCCAGTCCTTTTTATATGACAAGCATTTTCCATTTCTATATAAGTTACTTACATCCAATAAAATTGAAGCCAGCGCAACTTTAAACAAATCTTTATAGATTTCCTCAGTTATTGTATCAATAGTGCATCTTAACTTCTCAACAGCAATTGCTACTGCTTTATTATAATTCCATTTCTTCTTTCCTGCTCCCTGATAAAGCGTATTAAATACTGTGGTAAGATTAACACTAATATGATCTCTTTCTTGTACAATAAAGTTGTGCCAGAAGTCTATTTTTTCTAATTCATAACCATTTTCCATCTTCACACGAGCAATAAGATACATCAAAGGGTTAACTTCAAACGAAAAGCATGGTATACCATAATTTTGCAGCTCTAAAGCTGTTGTACCACTCCCGGAAAACGGTTCTAAACATACTAAATTTGCAGTTCCCATTTCCGAGATAATAGATTGAATAAACTCTCTAGAATACCCTTCTACAAATGGATACCACCTATGAATTGCCTCTTTTTTATTTTTATTAAATTGCATTATTCTACCATATGTTTTAAAATAATCTACATGCTTATACATTGTTTTCACCCTTTGCATAAAATTAACCATGTTAATTATAACAAACTGTACTTGAAAAATCTATCTATTTCTGATATAAGTAAGTAGGTAATCATCCGTACCTTGATTTTCAAAACAAGCCACCCATCAGGGCGGCACATTTTATTTCTTCTTTTTGATTCGAAATCCTTCCGGTAATTCATCTGACCATGGCAAAAGCCGATTTAGATCATCCGGTTTTGGAAAAGGTCCCATTTTACGAAGCTCGTCTAATACATAGGAAAAATATACATACAGCTTCAGTCCATTCAGCAGGGCTGTTTCCGCGATACTGTAAACAATAGCACTGGCATCTGCACCACGGATACTCTTGGCAAACAACCAATTCCGGTGGCCTACTGCAAAATTTTTTGATTGCACGCTCCGCACTATTATTATCAATGCTCAGATCCCCATCATCCAAGTACCTGCGAAGATAGGTTTCCTGATTCAGCGTATATAAAATGGCATCACCAATAAAGGAAGATCTGTCTACAGAATCTTCCATCGAATGCAGCCATTCAAACAGGGCTTCCACCACTAGACGCGACTGTTTCTGACGTTCCTTATACCGTTCTTCCGGTGTCTTATCCTTAATCAGTTCCTCCACTTTATACAAGACCCCTGTGTGTTAGGATAGTTGTCAGTGAAAGAAAAAAAGTTTTTGTGGTAGATAGTCACCGGTGACACCTTCTTCATCAACTCCAGCACCAGATTGGAACCAATAAAACCGGCAGCTCCTGTTACCAAGATTGTTTTGTTGTTTAAATCTGTCATTTGTCTTATTTTCTACTGCTCCTCTTACATTGTCATCACGCACTGCGATTCCTACTGAGTTGTAGCCGCGGTATTCTACTCCCCGTCCCGCCACTCCAGCGAAACATCAAACTCATAATTCTTCATCATCTGCAAAATCTCCTCAATCTCCATCTCTCGGGATTCCCCTTTTTCAGGTTCAAAATCCCCATTCTTAAAAGGTCCGGAATTACAGATATATTTCTGAATATCATTTGAATATTCAATTTTCCAGGAATTCTCAGTTGGGTCACTAAATTTACCCTTGGAGAACTGACCGCGATATAAGGTATTCACTTTTCCATCATCACCGAATTTCACTAAATATGCATTTCCGGTGTGATCCTCCAAATGTCCATCTTTCGTATAACCGGAATAGTATCTCTTCATCGGAAAATTATTATCGTGCAGATACTCATTGATAAAATAAAAATCCATGATATCAACTTTCTCACTGTCGAACTCCTTCATCGTTTTCTCATTGACCAAATATGTTATAGATACTCCGGAATTTCCTTCCTCCTCGACAACTCGATTGGTGTATATGTACTTCGAGCAATCTTCCTCTGACTGGTAGAAGCAGGTATAATCCCGACGCTCACCATCGACAAAATTGGATTCGGAAATACCAAATAGCGATCCATCAGCATTATACACATTCGTCATACAGTATCCATCCCAATGATAATTCTCATTATACTGTCCCAAAAAGAAAACCTCTTTATCTTCCTCTTTATAAAACAGAATCACTCTCGTATCAATGAGGTCATTCGCCATGTAGACTTTTCCGTCCGCATCCGTTCCAATTTTTGTTACAGATGTAATACCTGAAGTTACTGTCGTTACATCATTATCAACAATGGACAGCTTCCACTCCTGATTTTCCGAATTCACAACAGTCGGTGGAAAAACTACCCCATTCAAACGAGCCAACTGTGCCATAATGCTACTATTATCCTCACCTTTATAAATTGCTTCGTCCATTGATGCAACTTCTTTTTCAATTTCTCCCATACTCTTGTCCATTTGATCTTCTAGTCTCTGAAATCTGCCCTCGAAATATGTGAAAAACGCAATCACAATGCCTAGTAATGTACACACGGCCCCCACAATCCCCACAATCGCTGCTATTATTTTATCACCTGACACACCTCCACGATTATCAGAACCAATATCATCGTTTATTGGTGTAGGCAAATTTGTATTGTTTTTTTCCATTTTGCTTTCTTTTCATTGTTCTTTTTTGACATTATATCACTTTATCTTTCTGTATTTTGGATTTAATTCATCGTGTGTTTTTAAAGCATACTATATCCCCGCAATGTTTAATTATCTTACCGTCTTAATATAGCTATGTACAATCCCTCAATTGAGTATAAATATCGGTGCAATTTCTTACTTTTGCTCTTATTTCTGTAGAAGAAATTTTATGTATATGAGGTACATATATTGTCTCTACACCTAATTCTTTCAATTTTTTTGTAACCTCTATATATAACCTCTCACCAATATGATCCTCACCTACAAACATAACATCAAAATGGTATTTTTTATGGGCAGCCAATTTATCTAAATCATTTTCTGGAACAACTTGATCTACATAGCGAATAGCACTAACTATTTCTACTCGTTGCTCATATGTTAAGATTGACTCACGATTTTTCCTCTTACGCATAAATTCGTCTGTTCCAACTGCCACGATAAGATAATCACACATTTCTTTCGCATATTTTAATATAGAAATATGTCCCTCATGCACAATATCAAAAAATCCACATATAAAACCAATTCTATATTTTTTTTCCATATATTATTTTACCTCATCGCTACTTCCATAATGCTGACATCCCTGATACGCATACAACTGTTGATGAACTGCTTTGAAAATTTCTTCCTTTGTTGCAAATGAAATATTTATACCTGCGCCTTTTTCTTCGGTCCGAAGGCGACAGTAGCACAATACACCATCAGCACGTAATGTAAGGCTCATAATTCCAGTTGCACAAGGAGAGCGCTTTCCATTTAATACATCTACAGATTTTGGATAATATGGGCACTTTTTACAATATGAACTATATGTTCTTCTTGGTGTAATACTAGAACTCTGATTTTGATGATCCACTATTGTCAATTTGCAATTTTCATCATCAAAAAACCGTCTCATTTGTATCCCATTATTACCATATAGATATGCTTCTTCTGTCTGTAAATCAGGATTTTTTTTAAGAAGATCATATACTCTATCTAAATCATTACGAATATCAGGTTGAGGAATAAGACCTCCAAAGTCATTCACTGTAAGGACTTTAACACCAATAAGATGTTCTTGTCGTGCAAATTCATAAATATCCAAAACCTCTTTAATATTATCATTCGTAACAACACAATTCAGTTCTATATTAAAGTTCCATTCACTTTTTGCCTTATGAATACCACGAAGAATTGTTTTTAATTTTTCACCAGAAACTTTACTTATTTTCTCAAACTTTTTTTCTTCCAATGTATCCAAACTAATTTTTAGCAACAAACGATCTTTAATTAACTCCAAAGTTTTATGATATCTTTCATCTGTATAAATCTTTTCTAGCAAAAGACCATTTGTACACAAAACAAGTTTATGATATCCTTTATTATATGCATATTCTAAAATTTGTAATGTTTTTTCTGGAATTAATAACGGTTCACCTCCTGTAATACGAATAGACTTATTAGCTTGCCAATTATCTTCCTCTATTTGATCATAAAACGTATCAACTAAATACAAAATTTTGTCAGTCGGACATAATTTATCACAAGTAATTAAATTTTCTCCTCCTTCTGGACAATACTCACATTTTAGATTACATGCATCTGTAACATTAATAACCAAATTAGGGACTATATTAAATCTATCTTTCAAAAAAGTATATTCGTATGGTATATTATCTGGTAATTTTTGAGACGAATTTCTCCAAGCCTCATCAAAAAAGCCCCAAAATGCTTTATACATATCTGACTCTGCATCAAATGCGTACATCGGGGATAATGAACTATCACACTCTTGATAAAAACTAAAAAATAAATGCTGATCTGTAATAAGCATTCTCCAGTTCAATGGCAATTTATGATACCTCAATTTTCTTTTATATTGCTGTTCCCCTCTTTTCTGAGCAAAACTCGTCTTTAAAGTTTTTGCCATATCATAAAGAGACACCCAATAATTTTCCAATGTATCCTTATTATTCAAATCTGGAAGATAATTAAGGCGATTTGCCACTGCTTTACAAAATGGATAAGAAACCAATAACTTAACTAACATATCTGGTTTTGAATAAACATAATTAGCCATATCCGAATTGTATCGTATAAATGATTTGCCACGTAACCCAAAAAAATAAAAGCGGCTACTTGTTTCTAAATCATTACATATATCTTTCTCAGCTGCATTAAGGTTGTTATATAATTTATAACGAAAATTATGAGAAGATGTATTATCAATAAACTTTTCTAAATTGTCAATTCTATTGTCTAATCTTGGCAAAAAATAGGTGTTCTTTCCACCTGGAAAACTTCTTAGCAATTTCCCATCTAACGACCAGTCTGTGTTTTCTCTAAATGTATATAATTCCGTCATGATTTTTTTCTTTGAATCATTCTCATTGTATTCGCATACATAATATGATGGAATTACTCCATCATCATATAAGCAAGCACCACAGGTAAATTGCTTAAGATTTGCAATGGTTTTCTCACCTACCCCAATTGCTTCATCTAAGGTAGAAATACCTACTGCATGGTCATGCCCACAATACAATACATCAATTTTATTTGTATATAACCAATCTTGAAATTTATTTGCATCATCTTGTGCCAACCAATTAATTCCATGATGCATAACTGCAATTTTAAGAGATGCATTACTCTTTTTTAATTTATCAGAAATTTTTGCAAGTGTTTCACTGCACACTCGCAAATTACCAATATCCAATTTATCTTTTGAAAGTGTACATGAATCAATTGAAACTATTATACAATCTTTATTGTCAGATGGAGAGTACTGAGAAACATGCTTATATTCATGTCCAAAAAGGGACTGATAAAGTGTAGCAAACTTCATATATCTACCATTGCCAAACATTTTTTCCGGATTTTTTTCCTTTCTTGCCTCGTCAATTAATTCATTACTAGAATGCCCTTCAGGGTAACGCTCAACATCATGATTACCCGGGCATATAACAACACCCCTCTTTATCTTAACTTTACAAATTTTTGCAAGTTTTTTTATAAAATCAACCACACCATCGTCTTCAATATATTTATGAAAAATATCTCCAGTAATTAAAATAAACGAAAACTTTCCTCTTGTTTCTACATCTTTTTGAAGAGTTTCTAATAATTTATCTCGCAATGTTTTTGCATCATATTTATAATTAGGATTATTAAAATGGATATCTGAAATAACCAACCAACGCATTAATCTCACCTGCTTCTCCATATATAATCAATTACTCAAACTGTTCCCATCATAGTTGCCATTCTTTTAGCACTTTCATATGTTATTGCTGTTATTCAGCATGTATCGCTGTATTGACCTTACTCTATTCCGCTAATGTCCCTTTTGTTTCAAAAGGTATACCTTTTGGATAAGTAACATTATCAGACTATAAGTGGAATTAAGTTCATATTGTGTTCACGATGCCTGACACCTGATATCCTTAACTGTCAAACATATATATATTCGTTATAGTACTTTTTTCCATACAAAATTTTAATATTATTTAACCCGGCCGTTTACTATATTGTAAGTTTTTCCTGTAGAATCCATATACTTTCCGCTATAGCCAAAATCCACTTTTCCGCATTTACAATACCAGCTTCCATTTGCATTTGAAGCAATTCCATTGTAGCTGAAGTCAACCTTGCCATCTGTTCCGATATACCACCAGCCATTGCTGTTCTGCTGCACGGTCTCCTGACCCTTCTGTACCTTTCCACCTATGAAATAATACCAGCCCTGTGGTGTATATAATACATCATTTGCATTAAAGTTTACCTTTCCATTCTGACAGTACCAGTCTCCATTTGCATTTGAGGCAATTCCATTATAATTAAAATCAACTTTGCCATTGCGGATTACCCACCAGCCATTACTATTTTCAAGAACATCATTGCATTTAGTATCTATCTCTCCATCCTTGAAATAGTACCATGCACCATCTGTTCCTTTTAATACACCTGTTTTTTCTTTTCCAACTGGGGATATCTTGTCCGGGGTGTTCGGTACATCTGGGGTGTTCGGTACATCCGGCGTGTTCGGTACATCTGGTGTGTTCGGTACATCCGGCGTATCCGGAATATCTGGAGTGTCAGGCACATCCGGTGTATCAATCACATCCGTACAGTTTGTTGTAAATGCCTTGATACATAAATTCCCATCATCACCATTCGGATATGTAATATTATAGAATTTTGTTCCATATTTATAAAAACTTCTGGAGTTCTCCCTGTTTACCTCACAGTCCCATATTACGGTATCCCCTCTCGCCTCCTTATATGCTGATTCATGATCCAAAGCTGCCTTATCGAGTGTGACAACCACTGAAAATGAGCTGCCCGGCTTTAAATTGACGGTCTCCTTGAGTGGTATGGTATAGAAACCTGCAAATGTACTCGTTCCTTCTGTTGTAGCAGACTCCTGCAAGGTACCGCTTGTTGGATCCTTTAAGTTCATCAAATCTGTATATATCTGTATTTTATAACCAACATTAGATTCCCTTGTCATAGAAAGCGAAACAGCCTTAAGCTTTTCATACGTCACGCCTTCCTTTTCTCCTACTGTAAATACATTGGCCATTGTCGTGTAATTAGAGACTTTATAAGTATTTATACCACCGTCCAGCTGATAATTATTATCATAGTTGTCAGAGCCTGTCACATCAAAGACCCACGCTGTATCAGCAAGAGACACTGTATCGTATGACATCCAGAAATAATCCTTATAGTCTCCCCAGCTATTTCTCACAAGCCATGCACCATTGTTTGCCGGTCTGTTTGTCTCCCTGAAATTATCTTTGGAGAAGTTATCATCCCAACCAACTATCATGACAGCATGTCCACCGCCAACTCTGTCAGCATCATAATAAGTATATGCATCATCTCCATAAAAACCCCATCCGGCATTCCTGTCGTAGTACATAGCCCCGACTGCGCCATGCTCCCTTATCATCTCTTTCACCTGCTGTGGCTGTTGTTTTATATTTATCTCATAAGCATTCTGCAGATGTGCGCGGTCATACCCATATGCATATTTACTATCTATTGAAGCATTTGTATCATTCTTGAAAATCGAATACGGTACATCTGATTCGTTCACCAGACCTATCCACTGGCTATAGCGACGCAATGCATACTCAAAATTACCACCTCTGTTCTGATATATGGTAGAAGCAAGCTTATTATTATACTTTGCCTTGTCACCTTCTGTTCCACCCAGGGGATCTGTAACAAAATTGTATGCAAAGTGCACCAGTTGTGCCTCACTGAAATCAACAGTATCCTTGTCTGCCAAACCATCATTAATCATATCAAACTCAGCAAGTCCTGTTGATGAAAATGCCCAGCACGTACCATATGGATTTTGATCGCGATTTGCCGGATAGTCTGCCCTTATATCAGCTATCCCATTCTCCGGATATGCTGTAGGTACTGACATATACAGGCTCTCATCAGGCTCATATAACGGGGTATTATTGTCCAGCTCGCTCTCAATATATCCATTAGCAGCTTCCGATGTGGTAGTGTTGTCCGCCCATACTGTTACTGTACTTGGTGCTGTAACCACTGTCACTGCGGCTATCAGTGTAATTAATCTCTTTCTATTCATCTGATATTCCTTTCATAAACACTCTTAACGTACTTCATTTATCAATAGTAATAATTTACTATTATTATATCATTAAAAAAATCGCATGTAAACCGAAAAAATGCGATTTACATGCGATTCTATTTATTTTCCCCTGATAAGCTATTTCACCTGTCCATTTACTATATTGCATGTCTTTCCTTATTGCGCAGGATATAGATTGTTATTGCAACAACCATAAGTGCCGTAAGAACCGCCGATGAATAAACAAAATAACCTCCCTAAAGTATACCACCCGTAAAGGTCACTGTTAACAGCGCCTAACCCAAAAGGTTTATCGACCGACTCTAACTGTTTAATTCCTGTTCCAATACCGGCTACCATGATAAGTAATGTTGTTTTCATCTCTTTCTCTTTTCTTTCTTATAGAATATATTTTTTTAGGATTGGGATTTGATACATAATCCACGATCCCACAAAAGAGCTTACAGCAAAAAACATCCAAAACACAACTGTTGCAATTGGATAAAAATTGTCGAAGGCTATCGGTGTGAGCTTCAAAAATTTATATGTAAAATTGATGAACACTGGATGAATCAAATAAACTCCAAAACACAACCTATCTATTTTCCAAAGGAGTTCCGTATTTTTTGATTTAGCACCTATAAAAAGACAAAATACAGCAATCGAAAGGAATGTAATCATTGGAGAATTATATCCGAACAGTTCCTTGCTTTTGGGATAATAGCATATACTTCCAATCACGACTATAAATATTGCAAAGGCAAGTACACCAATGCTGATGCTCTTTTTGTTTAAAAACCGAGATTTAAAAATTGTAATATATCTTCCTGCTAATGCGTAGAAAATCGTAAACCCAGTAATAGGAATCTCGAAAGCTATTGTTGCGCCGGAAGCTTTATCAATCAGCTTTATAACAAAGTTGAAAATAAATATCACGCTCATTAAATAAAGAAGCGTTTTCTCATCAGAATTATTCACGAATGCTTTTAACATTGGAAGAACAAAGTACAATCCTAATAATGCATACAAATACCACAAATGGCTCCAGCTGTTTCCATTTATTACATTTATGATTGCCTCAAAAAAGCTTCTTACAGTTATTGACTTTGTATTAAGTAGAATCTCTAGCATCGAAAACGGGATTCCAAACACAAATAGTGCCAATAAAATTCTCTTCGCATACTTTCTTATGCAATCACTATATGTGATCTGTCGATTAGGGTCAAGCAGTAACGTACCTGTAATCATCAAAAAAACTGGGACAGCCCAATTCATCAAAAAATTGTTCGTTGTAAAAAACACCATTTGATTCCTTGTCAAAAAGAACTGCTCACTATTGTTTGAAAGTGTGTTATTAGTATGTAAAAATACTACAGCTAATGTTGCCACGATTCTTAGAAGTGAGATATCCGCTTGCTTGCTTGCTTGCTTGCTTGCTTGCTTGCTTGCTTGCTTGCTTGCTTGCT
>OIZP01001124.1_pt1 | contig 14458 bp, 16 predicted proteins | sample 1588531 | NCBI WGS metagenome assembly OIZP01 (sample SAMN03283283) | human gut metagenome | biome: human-associated habitat; material: feces | host: Homo sapiens | place: Peru | collected 2012 | reverse complement strand
TTTAAAATTGAAATTTTTTGAAATTAGTTCGTTCTTAAAAATATATATGGTGCCAGTTTGAAACTTAAAGTTCTGAATTCACTTTATATAAAGGAGTTCAGAACTTTTTTTGTTTCTTAACCTCTCATTTCTGGCAAACAATTTGGCAAACTTTTTTTACAATCAAGGAGCTGAACTCCATAAGTAATAAAATTTACTTATTCGTTACAGCTCCATTATGCTCTAAACACGTCAATCATATCCACAAACCATTGTAAATTCTCTGAATTAAAACCATGTCCATCATGAACGGCAATATAGAGTCTTCCATCCTCATTCAAGTTTATTGAAAATTTACGATTTGATAAAGCCATAATTCTTTCTAATCGATTCGAATCCAATATCTCAAGAACTAATTTCTCGTCCCCACAACGCAAATTAAACTTCTTATCAAATGTCTCATTTCCAGTTTTACTACTTTGTTTATCCAATAAACTTAGAGGATATATAGTTAGCCATGTATTAAACCTTTGATCAAGCTTACACAACATCCATTCTCCCGTGTAAACTGTATTTTCATATTTCTCCCACAAACTAGTCTCATCACGCAAAACCTCATTCACATCTTTAAGTTTAATGGTACAAAGTTCTACATCTAGACCTTTATATTTACCTTGTACATATCCATCGCCACTACAATAATCATGTTTAGGCAAAGGAATATTTGTATCACTAACATTAAGCATATGAGTATTTGGATTAAATTGCACATCCTCAAAGAATTCTTTTATAATCACATCCATACTAGATGTAGTACTTTCCTCTTTATCCTTGATCATCTGTCCTAAGCCAAGAATCACACATCCAACAATGACCAAAACAAGATTACCACCAAACACAATACCCACTATCGCAATCAACAATCCTAGTATTGACAACAATCTTTTACCCATACCATTCACTCCCTTCACTCCCATATTAACAAGCCCTCAAATACATCTCAAACAATTCACTAAATTTACCTGAATATAAACAAAGAAGGCCAATGATCACTGGCCTTCATTCATTAATTTCTCTCTTTCTTAAATACAGTTAATGCTAACACAAATCCACTCATCAATAATAAAGCCATCCATTGTCCCATATTGTATGAGTATGCCGTATTCAAAGACCTCTTCTTTTCAGACTTAACATCTGCTTTTTTATCTACCTTTGAAGGTACTAACTTTTTATCCTCTTCTGCATTTATTGGTTTCGTCTTTTCTGTTTCTGTTCCTGGTTTCTTATCCTCTTCTGGCGTTGTTGGTTTTGTATTCGCTATCACCTCAAATTCAGTTGTATACTCACCATCTGTATAAACACACTCAATGTATGTTTACCAACAGACAACATCTCAAGATAATCCTTCTTCAATGTAACAATAGTTGAACCAGAAACAGCTGTATGCTGATCTTAGAAAGGCATCAATTTTGAAATCACAAGGATGATGGAAACATTAAAATGGTTGAAAAACAAAGGACCCAGACAACTAAGTGTTGTCTGAGCCCAATATCAGCTATAAACCGTTTTGGGGTATATGCCGCCCCTTAAATTCTTGGAGAGCAAATTCACCTAACCCCATCCAAATTTATTGCGCCTTTAATCCTGCATTTTGCGGCATTAGAAGCTACCGCCGCCACCACCATACGTATCGCCACTACTACTAGAATATGTACTACTTCCTCCGCTCGAACTATCATCATCGTCAGATTTAATTCGATTTCGAGTTATCGTGTGATACAAGAAGTAGTCATGAGACTCTTTCATCTTCAACGTATTTTTCTTCATATAGTTATGTGCCTTGTCTTCAAAACTAACAGAATGAAGTTGTTCACGCTTTTTACTAACCACAAAGACTGCACAAACAAAACCAACCAAAAGACTAATTGGAACGCAGTACCATGGAAGCCATTTAAACGGCATATTTCCAACATCATAAGGCTTTCCATTATGTGCTTTTTCTACAAACTTTTCGCAAAGACTACCAAACGTTGTAAAAGCCTTCATGTACTTCTCTTTTTTAAAAGAAGGGCCTAGCTTTTCACTAATATAACTAATTCCGGCATCCGTAAAGGCTGTAATACCATAACCATGAGTCGCCATCCAGAACTTACGTGTTTCCATGTTGACAACTAAAAGAATTCCATCTTTATTTTTACCCTGACCATACTCAAGCGCTTCATACATCGTCATCGCATAATCAAGAAGTGCCTTACCACCCGTATCTTTTGTAGTCAATATCGCAACATCTAAACCTTGACGCTTACCAATTTGGGTTAAAGTATCATTTAACTCTTTTCTTTCATCCTCAGTTAATAAACGCGCATCATCATTCACAAATCTTAGTCCATCTTGTAATGAAGTTAGGCCACTTAAAGCCTGCGCATACTCTTCGGCAAGATTTGGCGCTCTAGTAATATAGTCATCGCAAAGTCTTGCGTATGTTTCAAACGCATCCGCATATTTTCCACTACTTAAATAAGGCGCAAACTCACTACCAATCGTACTAATATCTTCTGACGAAATAGCTGAAGTACCTTTTCCATAAGTAGACATCCACCACTTGCGAACTTCCATATTGACAACCAATAAAGCACCATCATCACCATAACCACGCTCATCATATTTCGCTTTTGCGTAGTCTTCTATGGATTTATCACCCATATCATCCGCTGTAATTACGGCAACATCTACACCTTGTCTTTCACTGATTTCAGTTAAAGTATCATTTAATTCCTGCTGTTCACTTGCAGTTAATAAACCTGCATTATCCTCTACATATCTTAGATCTTCATTCGCAAAAACCGGGAAGCACATCATAAGTGCAAGTAGAAGAGATGAACATAAAACACCTAATTTTTTCATATACAACCTCCTACTTTCCCCAACTCATAATCAATATTGCGATATAAGCTAAAACACTTCCAAGAAGCGTAATCACTACATAGTACAAGTAAACTAGGCTCTTATTTTCTGGAAGATTCCCTACAAATTTACCCGTTTGACCATTCATCGCAAAACTGTAGTTTTCACCCTTCCATTTCGTATTTAAGATCCACACTGGATACAACGCATATTTTGCCGTACCATTCTGAATCTGAACTGCACTATCCTCACAAGTAACCGTGTCATACTTACCGCAATTGGTCATAAACGCGTCTTCCGTAGACTTCTTTACACGTGTATTGGCACGATCAATACTTGAATCGGCATCCACATCATATTTATCGGCTAAAAAACCTGCTAGATAAGCCGTCTGAAAATCCACCGCATCTTTTAAGTCATAAGGCTCAATAGACTCCATCATATCATCTGGCATCTTACTTGAACCATCCACCGGAATATTTTCAAATCTTACATGTCCTTTACGATATAAACGATAGTATTTGGTTTCCGTATAATCATATTCTGAGTCCGACCACATACGAACCTTTGTCGCATTATAACGAACCTCACCATCAGCATCCGCATCAAACAACCAGAAAGGAACATATACACCTTTGATTTCTTCAATATGATTTTCTGATTTGAATTCTTTAGGCAATAAAGTCTTACCCTTATAGTGCTGTTTCAAACCTTCCTTAGCCGCCTTTTTATCCAATTTAAACGGAATCACTAAATCTGGCTTTAAGACACCACCCAATTTTTCCTTTACGACAATCGGACTTCCACAAAACGGACAAGACGCAGCCGCCATATTTTCATCCGCAACAATTTCACCACCACACGAATTACAAACATATGTCAACAATCCATCGGTTTCATTTTCAGCCCACTCTTGACCTGGCTTCACATCCCACTCAAATTGATCTTCTTCCTCAATCTTTACAGAATCATATTGCTGAAGTGTTTCCAGAGAAAATTCTGTATCACAATAAGGACACTTCATCTTTTGAAGCTTTGTATCAAACGAAATGGCACCATTACAACAAGGACATTTAAACTCTTGTAAAGTACTCATAATCAAAACCCTCTACTTTTCTATGTCATTATCATCAAATGGGTCACCACACTCCGGACAGAATTTAGGTGGATGATGCGGATCCTCCGGCTGCCAACCACACTTATCACAACGATACAATGGTTCATGAGCCGGTTTTTTTGCACCACACTCTGTACAGAATTTACCCTTATTTATAGTTCCACAAGTCGGACAAGCCCAACCCTCAACACTTGGTTTTGGCGTTCCACACTCCGGACAGAACTTACCACTTGCGACATGTCCACAAGTTGGACAAGTCCAGCCATCTGCCTTTACCTCAGGCGTAGATGCAGGAGTCGGTGTTGGAGTTGGATCAGGAGCTGGTTGAGCAGCAGCACCCGCCGCATATAAGTTTTGCGCATTAATACCACCCTGATTCATGGCCATACCCATACCCATAAATCCAGTCATGGCACCAGACGCATTATTGGCAGCATCCTTCATAGCTGTAGCCTGGGCACCAACCAAACGACTTGCCGCAACTGTTTGATTCATCGTCATCGCATTTTCTTCCCACTCTGTAATCTTCTTTTCTTGATCTTCAGGAATACTCAAAGAGTTAATATTGAAAGAGACAACTTCCAAACCACGCTTAGCACGCCAAATATCACTCAACTCATCATTTAAAGCGGCCGCAACATCCATTGTGTGAGCCGGAATCTCATAATACATCACACGATCTGCACTTAATTTTGCCAAGGCAGGCTGTAAAGCCGTCATCAATTCACCCTTAAGTTTGCCCTCAATAGTTTCAGACTCAAAATCCTCTGCCACATTTCCACAAACATTCGTATAGAATAAGATTGGATCGGCCACACGATATGTAAAGTTACCGTTACAACGCAATTTTACAGACAACTTGAAACCCAACTCTTCATTCACAACCACTCTAAATGGAATTGGAGTTGCCGTTCCATATAGAACTTCACCCATTTCCTTTGTGTTCACATAATACACTCTTTGATCCTTGGCAGTATCTCCACCAAAAGTGAAACGCTTAGCCATAGTAGAGAAAGAATCCTTAATACTCTGACCTAAACTTCCCGCAAAAATAGAAGGTTCACTTGAAGAATCATACACAAATTCTCCTGGCGTTGCACAAAGCTCAACAACACGACCCTGATCCACGATCAACATACATTGACCATCCGCAACCGCAATCACACTACCATTTGAAATGATATTGTCATTTCCTTTATTACTCGACTTTTTACCCGTCCTTTTAGAACCCTTACGAACCAATACATCCTGCTCTAATGCATCACAATAAAAGTACTCCTTCCATTGATCGCCAAAAACAGAACCAACAGCTCCAGCACCAGCACGAATTAATCCCATATACTACACCTCTTCCCATGTATCCATTGATTGGATTCTTAATTCATTTACTATTTTTTGTACCAAACCATCAAAGACATCCACATTACTCGAAATTTCGATTCTTAGTACACCACTATTCATACTTGGCATATTCACCAAATATTTTCTTTTTATTATATTTAGCTCTTCTAATTCCTCAGCCACACTCACCTTATAAGAAAGTATGTCTAAGACATCATACTTTAGACTTTCAAACTCTACGCGAACCACTTCATCATAAGACATCGCATTATTTCGAATATAAGGAATGGTATCCACAAACACTAAAATATCTGTATTCTTACCAAGAATGCGATACATCATTCCAGACGCAACCACTTTACTTTTATACGAAACTCGCTCGTCTTCTACAAGAAAATAAGCATCAATATTCGAAAGAGTGAATGTACAAGCCAATCCCTGCACATTCATCTCTTTTCTTTTGGCATATCCATCATTTGGATTCGACATAAAGTAGAATTATTCAACATCTAAAAGCTCAACAACCTTGAACTCTTTAATAATCGCTTCTGCAAGTTCATCGGAAATATCTTTATCATCATATTCACAGACTTCAATACAAACGATTCCATTTGGAAGATCTGGATGTTCAATATAGTATTCTTTCTTTAAATTATCCTCATCCGATAAATCTGCAACTAAAGCTCTATAACCACCGACTTTTGTCTCTGTATATTCAGCTTCCCCATTCAAATCTTTTGTCGCAAGCTCCTCAATAGTATATCCATCACTCCATTCTGCGAATGCATCATCTCCTACATATACTAAAAGAACCGGAAGATAATCATCATAAACTTCATATTTTGTGTTTCCAAGCGATAATTCCGTATTATAAACAGGCTTTTCTAAACCCTTCACCAAATAGAAAGAATCCAAGTTTGGCAATTTAAAATTACAAGCTAGACCCTCCGTTTCATACTCTTTTCGATCCGCAAACTTCTGCTCCTCTTTCTTCTCTACCGTTTTTGTACCATCCGTATTTGTAGTCGTACCACCATCACTTGCACCACACGCAACTAGACTCAAGCCCATACCAAGCACAAACAGACTTGTTAATAACTTATTATTTTTCATATTATGTTCTCCTATTATTATTTAATTTCTACCTTCAATTGCTGCAAAGCCGCCAATAATATATCTTCTAATCCTGTCGTATCATCTGAATCATCACGAAGTTTTACAGAACATGACAATATTACATTTTTATCACCCACTGGATAATTTAACTTATACCTATATGTCGTATCATTGGCACTATTCCAATAATTCGTGTAACTCTTCGAACGATATCCAGAATATTCACCCAATGTATACTCTGTGAATGGCTCTTCTCCTTCACTTAAATGCTCATTATGGAAGACGATAGCCTCTTCAAGTGTATCACTTGAATCTGTACATATGTTAACGTAGATTGAACGATCTGGATCTTTTCGACTTAATGTATAACCAATGTTTCCCTTATCTTGTTTACCCTTGATCGTGTCATACTTTTCACTAGGCGTATAGAACGAAGTCAAATCCCTTGGTAAAGTTAATTTTGTACGAGACGATTCACCAACAATTTCCTTGCTGTTTTCATCCACCTTCTCTTCTTTAACTTCCTGCTTTACTTCCTCTTTCTTTTCTTCCTTCACCTTTTCTAGCTTCATATTCTTAATGATAGCCTTCGCAAAAGGTTCTAAATCAGAAGTATCCTTTTCTTTATCATTCTTCTGGTTGATTTCGATAGAAACAACTTTGTTGATATCCTCGACTGGATAATCTACATAATAATGAAGTCTAGTATTTTCAACTGTACCCAGATTGATGGTATGACTATACGCATCAAAGCCCTCAAACGCGCAAGGCTTATACTTTTTATCCTCATCATTTTCACCATACATTGAATTCTGTAGATCCGCACTCTTTTCAGCAGAGCTAGACGACAATAATTTAATTTCAGCATTCAACTCATACTTATTCTCTTCATTTAAACACTTATAGACAATCGAACCATTATCCTTTAACATACTCTCCATTTTACCTACACCCTCTCTAGATGAAGTAAAATAAGGAGATAGATCTTTAGGAACACTCAATTTAGCCGTTCGATCCTGCGTATCCATTCGTTTCTCTTCTTTTTTCTTTTCTGCTACCTTAGCCTCTTCTTTTTTAGACTCAGGCTTATCACTTGAACAAGCCACTAAACTAAGTCCCATACCCAAAGCCAAGAAGATAGTTAATAACTTATTCCCATTCATATTATTCTCCTATTAATTCAATCTTTAAATTATGTACCACATCCAGCAACAATGGCTCTAACAAGGAAGTATCGTCATCATTACGTAATTCTTCACGAATGGTTAGTACGACATCTTGACCATCCACTAGATAATCAAGCACATAATGATATTCAATCGATTTATCACTTGACACCACATACTTATATCCAGAATATTCACCTACAGTACATGGCTCATACATTTTTGATTCATCCTTACAAACCTTGTTGTGAGAAATACTGGCAGCCTCTGCTGAATCCCAGCCATCCGTTCCAATTGAGAAATGAATGGTGAACGTACGATCTTTCGCATACAATGAATAACCAAGAACATTCGATTCTTCCATATAGCTATATCTAGAAATTTCTCTAGCAGGCGTATGGAAAGAAGTCAAATCTTTAGGTAAAGTAACTCTTACCTTTTTATTCGCATAACTAATAATCGTACTATCCTTTTCTTTTTCTTTCTCAGCTGCCTTAGCCTTTTCTTCTTCCTTCTTCTCTTCTTTTAATTTTTCTTCTTTTTCTTCAGCCGCCTTAGTCTCTTCTATTTTCTTTTCTTCTACCTTTTCTTCTGGCTCATTAGATGAACAAGCCACTAAACTAAGTCCTAACCCCAAGACTAAGAAACCAGTTAATAACTTATTCCTTTTCACTCTGATCACCTACTCTTCCATACAAATTTCCACAACGATATTATCCAAAATGGCTAATGTTACCTCATCCAAATCATTGACTCCTTCTTGTTCTACATAAATTTGTAAAACAACATTATCTTCACCAACCGGATAATCGATCAACATCTTAGAATAGGTTTTATCCGACGAATCATATACCGTTGTTTTCTTATAACCCGAATACTTACCAATCGTAAATGTCTTATATTGATCTGCCTCATCTTCAAAACCCGCATTCAAGACCAACGCCGTTTCCTTGGCCGCCTTACGATAATCGCAATCAATTGAAATTCGCGTGATATACGTACGATCATCCGAATGTAAATCATATTTAAGAATACGACCACCCTCTAGCTTACCCGATATATCTAAGCCCTCTTGTTTTGGTGTATAAACCGACAATAAATCCGGCATCGTCATTTTAATGAAATAGCCATTCATTTGTGCGACTCCAGTCATTTCGCCAATCTTTACCTTCTCTTCTTTTTTCACTTGTGAAGACCTTGGTTCTTCTGGCTTTTTTGCACAAGAAACTAGGCTTAAGCCTATACCTAGCGCAAGCAAGATCTTAGCTAGCTTATGATTCATAGGCTTACTCACATTTCTTCTTTTCGACTTTTACGTTATCCAAAATTGCAGTAATAATAGCTTCTGTATCTGAATCATCCGCTTCATCTTTTAGCTTTTCAACAACAACCTTAATTGTTCCTTTAAAACCATCTCGATCCAAATTGAAATACATATTGTACGTTACATAATCATCATAAGAATAATCCGAAATCTTATTTACACCTATATAATTTCCAACCTGATAAGCCTTATAAAGCTTACTCTCATCTTCCTCACCTTTATTGAAGATTTCAGCCACTTCATCCGCTGTCGCATCTGCATTTGCTTCAATAGCCGCAATCTTTTTCGTATCGGCTTCTTTATTTTCAAAGCTATAGCGAATAAAGGAATCATTGACAATCTCTCCTGTAACCTTTACACCATCTGCTGGCGTATAAATCGTTGTGAAATCTTGAGGCATTGTGATGATGATCTCATACTTCTTATTGTAGTTTTTGCTCACCACAAAATCCGTTGTTTTCTCTTCCTTCTTTTCCTCTTTCTTTTCTTCCTTTTTAGCTTCGACAACCTTTGTATCTTCCTTTTTAGGCTCTGGATTATTCGATGAACAAGCAGCTAAACTCAAGCCCATTCCGATTACTAATAAACTCTTCACAAAGTTTGTGTTCATGACTACTTAACCTCAACTTTCATATTGTCTAAAATAGCTTTCATCGCTACTTCCATATCTGCTGTATCCGCATCATTGAATTGTTCTACAGTCACAGACATCACTACAGCAGAACCATCCACACTTTCAAAATCCAACAACAAGTTATCTTTGCATTTGAAGCTAGGATTTTCACTTGTAGTCACCTTTCTAAAACCATTGAAATCACCCACCGTGCTAGGCTTATATTGTTCCGATTCATCATCCTTAAATCCTTCATTAATACGATTCGCATAGGCTTCTGCACTCTCAGCACTGATTGGATTTACATAAATAGCCATTTTAAAATCACCAAATTCATCTTCAAGTGTATATGAGATTTGTTGCTCATTTACTTCTGTTTTAACTTCTAAACCATCTCTACTTGGTGTATAGAATGAAGTAAGCTTTGGAATTGTGACTGTATATGTCTTACTCGAAATTTCTCTTACTAATACAGCATCCGTACTTTCTTCTTTCTTTTCTTCCTTCTTCTCTTCTTTCTTTTCAACAACCTTTGTATCTTCCTTTTTTTCTTCTGGCTTTTCACTTGAACATCCTGTCAATCCAAATACCATACTTAATGCGAATGCACTTACTAATACTTTTTTATTCATATTTATACTCCAATTCTAATTTGTCATGATCAAACAAATTTTTGATCTCTAATTTTTCATATAACGGCATTACTTTACAATACGATAAGACTTGTTGATTATAGTCATCATATCCATACACAAATCCATCTTCTTCCATACCTACACTAAACAATAGGCCAGAATGCGAATTCTCTTGATCCTGCATTGCATACAAACCATTCTCATCGATTTGAAGTGTTACACTCTCATTTGTATACGTACCCTCCAGATTTTTAAACGGCTGATTTCTCAATGCATCAAATAAATCAATCAACTGATCATTTTCTGTCAGTGCCTGCCCACTACGAAGGCTTTTTACTTTATCTAACCCATATAATGGTCCTTGACTACAAACACGCTCAATCGGCAAACCATCCTCAATCGCAATCACTTCCACCAAACCATTTGTCGTTAGTGCAAAACCATAAGTGACACCCGGACCTATTTCATACACATGAACTTGTTTATACTCATTAAAACAACCATGAACCTTATACGTTTTATCCGTTCCACTATAATAAAGCGATAGCTTATTATTCTTTAATGTCATAGTCATCTGGTCAAATGTGGAAGAATCTTCTATCTTATAAGACTTCTTGCGACTTGGCCTATACAAAACCATCTTTGTTCCAGAACCAAAATTTGTGGCGATAGGAATCAATACATTCAATTTTCCTTTGTGGTAAAACACATCCAGATTTGAAGGCAACAAACCAATTGTTTGAGCTCTTAACTCCTTTACATTGTCATAATATTCATTGGCATATTCCTGATCAAAAGCCTGTGCAGCCCATACCTTCATATCTTTTTGACTGATTTTATATTTCTTATACAACTTTTTATTCGAAACACGCTTCTTCGTTTTAGAATCAAAATGATACACCTTATACCTAGGATATTCCGTCTCTACTTCTTCCTTAATAACTAAACTCAATAGATTTGAATGTGTATACACATCATAACTAACCTTTGTGTACGGTAACGTATACCCTTCTTCTTTTGCCTCATCTAAAGAATCTACCAAATCCTTGTATTCATTTTTGATTATCTGATTCAATTTCTTTGCGCTCTTTGAATCACAATGAATATAAGGTAAGGAAATGTCGTACTTACCAACATTTCCCCATGCATCCTTATATTCTTCATGAATATTGTAGAAATCTGAAACATATACCTCTTCATTAGGTCGTGATTTACAACCTGTAAACATTAGATTCAAACTAAGAAACAAGACCGAACAAAATTTAGTCCAGATCATAGTTCGCAAGAGCTTGATCGGCTGCATCCTTAAACTGTGTACGATCTCCAATGATCGTTGCTCCAAACGCATCCACAGTTTCTTTTGCCTTTTCCTCTAAGTTTTCACCATTCTTTTTAGCTTTCGCTAAATCCCACATACTCTTTGTTGCCTTAAATTGAGTTACAGACTTTTTAATTCCACTTCTAAACGAATCATCTAAGCCAAACAATTTATTTAAATAATCCACACATTGATGGCATCTTGTTTCATCATCAAATGGAATATAGACATCATTTAAACCTTTTGTATGTACAAAGCCTAAGTGAACACACTTTTTATCTTTATCCGAACCACTCATTCTAGCTGGCATATTTTCGGTTTTATAAATCTGAAGATTTTCTAAACGGTATACACACGCATATACTTTTGTATTAAACAAACCTCCACGAGCTTCAGTAACCGCAACCAAACCTAGACTTGGCGCAATATAAATAGGACCAAAAGACTGCATCTTTTGATTTTTATCACGTGTTTTTTTCAAAGGTTCCATTAAATCTTGCCAAATCTTTGTACCCACCTCAGTTTGATGAATATGATCCTTGACATTATCTAAATCTGAATGAACATAATCATAATATTTTAATCCTTTTGCACGACAACCCTTTGTACAAATATAATTTCCATCCATTAATTTCTGTGATTGTAAAACATTAATTGTAGCACCACAAATTGCACATGTATTCGCCATATATGATTCCTCCTTTTCTGTGCATTATTATGATTCAAGCGCATTCTTTAATGCGTTTGCCACCTGTAAAGATTCCTGATACTTTTCGTTTGACTGTACCATTACTTCTTTATCCTGCATTTCTGAAATGATCTTGACATCCTCTTTGGTAATCTTCAAAGAAATCATTTTGATGAATGGATGATTCATTTGAATATTTACCTTGAATTGGTACGTAAATTCGTATCTTGCTGGTTTATAGGAACATGTCTTCCCTTTCTTATTTGTGAAATGAAGTTCTCGCTTATTCTCTTCAATTTCTACCAAAACATTTTGAATGTCACTTAAGTCAAACACATCTGGATTTTCATCACTAAGCTTTGTTGCCTTTGTCACGACAAACCAGTTGTGCTTTCGATCAACCATTACCTTTGGATACTCACCAAACGTTTCAGCTGCCACAAACACTTTGACTCTTTGTGCGTTTTCTTCACGATATGTTAGCTGACCTTTGATCTGTGTTATTGTTGTGTTTTTGTAGTCTGTGAATAATGGTGACATTTTTTTCTTACAGTCATTACAGATCGTACCATCCGCACATTTATAACCTTCCATCAATGCCATCTTCTTTTTACACACATCACATTCCTTTTTAGAAAACAACCCCATTCCTTTTCCTCCTTTCCTTATTTGATTGACTTTTCATTATGTGCTATATTGTCTTTAGAAAGCACTTTCAATCTTATGTAATCAACTTACATTTTCATTATAGAAAGTATTATAAAATTTACCCCACCCCAAAACTTAAAAAGGGTGGGAACTGCTGTAAATAAAGGGGAAAATCATGAAAAAAGTTATAAAATATTTATTAGTATTTGGCCTAAGCCTATGCAATCTATATGGGTGTTCATCAAAATCTTTACTCGATAAAGATAACCCCGTGACCCTGACAATGTGGCATGTATATGGAGAACAAGCCAATTCTCCAATGAATCAATTGATTGCTGAATTCAATGAAACAGAAGGCAAGGACAAGGGCATTATAATTAATGTCACAAAAATAACCAATGCGAGTAAAATTGGTTCTGAGCTTGAAGAAAGTTTATCTAAAGAACCAGGTGCAGATCCAATGCCAGATCTTTATACAGGACATATTCATAATGCCAAACAGGTAGGCTTAGATAAAAGTGTTGTATGGAATGATGTATTTACAGAGAAGGAAATTTCAAATTTTGTTGATGAGTTTTTGGATGCTGGAATGCTAGAGGATAAGCTTGTGGATCTTCCATTATCAAAATCAACAATCGTTTTATTTATGAATGGTACACAATTTGAAAAGTTTTCTAACGATACCGCTGTTTCATTAAATGATTTTGACACTTGGAATCAAACGTTTGATGTAGCTGAAAAATATTATGAATGGTCAAATGGAAAGCCGTTATTATGCTTTGATTATCTATTAAATTCCATTGAATCTTATGCAATCGCATTAGGCTCTAAACATATGTATAATCAGAATGGCTGGTACAATACGGAGGATAAAGAATTTCAAGAAGCCTTTAGAACCTTTCTAGAACCATTGATCAAAGGCCATATTTCTGCTTCAGATTTCTATTCAAGCACAGAACTTACAACCGGAGAAACACTCATTGGTGTATCCAGCAGTGCAGCCTATCTCTATTTAAATGACATCGTTACATATCCAGATAATACAACGGAACCATTAAATGCGATTGCCCTGCCTTATCCAAAGGCCGATAAAGACCATGCCCTCATGACACAAGCTGGTGTTGGATTATGTGCCTATAAGACTACAGAACAAAAACAAGAAGCCGCTAGTGTCTTTGCACATTGGCTTGTGGAGCCAAAACGAAACATGGACTTTGTGATCCAAGCAGGTTACATGCCAGTCACAAAAAAAGCATTTAAAAACTTAAAAAATGAAAAGTTTGAAGATGAAGAAACACAATCTTTATACAATACACTCACCGAAATGAAATCCGACTATACCGTTATTTCTAGAGAGGTTCCAAATGCGATTTCTAGAAAGGCCTATGCATTTTATGATCAAGTAAGAAGCCACCAACAAGAATGGCAAGCACGAGCTAATGCCGGTGAAGATATTGATGAAATTGTAGATGAAGCAATGAATATTTTAAAAAGTCTTTCTTGAGGTTAGCCTATGCAATTAAGTTTTAAATCAAAAGAAAGATCCATGAAGGGGCTGTAACGGATAAAGAAGTTTCAGCTTAATAAAAAAGGACCGAATATTCAAGAT
>OIZP01001123.1_pt1 | contig 14463 bp, 19 predicted proteins | sample 1588531 | NCBI WGS metagenome assembly OIZP01 (sample SAMN03283283) | human gut metagenome | biome: human-associated habitat; material: feces | host: Homo sapiens | place: Peru | collected 2012 | reverse complement strand
GTATGGCTGGCGGCAGCTTTACCCGCCAGCGCGTCGCCGGTGGCTTTGGCGTCGGCCGCTGCGCCGGAGACTTTGAGGGTGGCGTCCACAGCCAGAGCTTCGCCGCCCGAATTGAAAGAACCATATGCCATAAAATCACTCCTAGTTCTTTACTGTGTTGATGATGCGATACTGTGCCTTGATGGCCGCAGTCGGAGCTTTCTTGGCCCGCAGCCGCAGCTTCCCGGCCATGCTCTCGGTGGGGATAAAGCCTGCCGTCCGCGCCACACTGTAGGATTCCGGTGCCGGTGTAACATCCACGATGTCGGTGGCCCGAAGCCCCGCGATGGAGATGTCACAGTAGTAATAGCTGGTGAGGGTGGAGTCCCTCGCCCAGCCAGTGGTCGGAATCGTAAAAGACACCGCCGCCGTGATGTCCTGCTTCTCGTCGAGGCCATCTGCCGTGGCCGAAGCAAGGTCGCCAAGGGCGGCGGTATACTTTTTCATGTAGCTGCAGAGTTCGGCGAGGCCTTTTGCCAAAAGTGCTTTTACCTTTGCCATAGAGCCTCCTTGTGGGCCTTAGTCTGCCAGCATGGCAGCGATGTCCTCGGCAGAGAAATCCTCGACATCCTCGGTGTGCAGGACGTTCGCGGGCTCAGTGTATACGGTGACTTCCTTGCCATCGACCTTGATATTGCCGTTGGTGTCGGATGCCTCGACCTTGGCGGTGCTGACGTAGAGGCCGTCGTCCTTGAGGGTCAGGGCGTTGCCGACCTCAGCGGAGACGTTGACCTTGACGTCCACCTCGTAACCCGCGATGGAGACGGTGGTGGAAGCATCCTTGCCGACGGCCTTGGCCTTGTAGGTATCCACCAGAGCAGCCATGCTCAGGAAAGAGTAGGTGCAGGAGTCAGGATTCTCGCCCTTGACTGCCAGCACCATGACGGGCTTGCCGTCCAGCTTGGGGTCGGTAGCGCCGGGGTAGGTCGTGGTGCTGAACGCGAAGCTGGGGACGAACTCGGTCTTGGTCTGGTCGAGGAACATTTCGGCGGGGAAGTCCACGGAGAAGGCGGCGTCGCCGGTCTTGTCGGTGCTGGTGAAGAAGCTGATGGTGTTGCCGGTCACATCCAGAGACTTGATGGCCTTTTCAGCAGCAGTCTGGACAGGGGCGAACGCTTCCTTCTTGACAAAGCCCTTCTTGACCTCGGCGGCCAGATTGCGGATGGAGTCAGCGGTAGTGATGTTCTTGGACATAGTGTTTTTTCCTTTCTTTTTACTTCAAAATTTCAGCGATTTCCTGAGATAACTTTTCGTCGTTCACGAGGTCGTCGCTGGTCACAACGGTGTCTTTGCGGACGGTCAGCGCGTCGGTGGCGTCAAAGGCAAGGCCGTCGCCGATGCTGACGGCGATCGCGCCGGTCTCATCGCGTTTGAGGCCCTGCCCGATGGTCACATTGCCAGATGCATTGGAGCCACCTCCTTTCCCGGAACCGTTCAGGGTAAGCGTCACATGGATGTCGGCCTCCGGGACGCGCTGCGAGAAGAAACGGACAGAGCCGTCGCGGGTCTCGCAGGTGTTCAGAACGCCGGCCCGCGCGGTCACGGCGAAGTCATTGACATCTGTGCCGCCGCTGGGGATAAGTGAGCTGTCGCTGTCAGCCAGCGCGGCGTCGTAGATGTACTGGTAGGGGCCGGTGTCGGGCAGGGGAGTCCAGCCATCAGCGCGGAGAATGAGGCTGTACTCGCCGAAATACCCGCTGCTGCTGTGGGTCTGGATGAGTTTTTTGACCTGTGCTTCGGTCATGATCTGGCCGGACTCCTCGACGCGCTTCACCGCTGCACTGGCGGCGGCCTCAATGACCGAGGCGTGGGCGTCGGAATCCTTGTCGTGTTTATCCAGCTCTTTGGCGACCAGCTGCATGATGGCCTGCACCTGCGGCGATACGGTGACGCTGATGTTGGCGTTGTTGGAAACGGCCAGCAGAACAGCCAGCTCGATTTTGAAATCGCTGCTCGTGCTGGCGGCGGGGATCTCGACGCCCCGGTCATCCTGCACGACCATGAGCAGCGTTTCGTCAGGGCCGGTATCCAGCTTGCCGTATACACCCACCTGATGGCAGATGTAGGCTGTCTGCCCGGCTGTGATCTGGATGCTGACCCGCCGGGCAGGCTTGCCGTCGTTCTCCACGGTATCGATGCCGAGGATGTCTACCTCGTGGGTCTCACCGCTGAGGGCGACGGCCTCCGAAAGGTCGGCGTCGCTGGCCTCGGTGGCTGCCAGCGCACGGGTGATGATGAGTGCGCCGCCGGAGACTGACTCCGACAATAAGGCAGCGCCCGCGCGGGTATACGCGGCTTTTTCCCAGCTCATATCGTTATTCCTCCAATCTTGATGGTGATGGTCTCGCGGGTGTTGGCCAGCCTGCTGCCTGCAAGGGCCGGCGCACTGACCGCTTTCGGGCCGATGACGCCGGGCAGCGCCACGGTGGCCTGCATTCGGGTGCTGCTGGCTGCACTGGCTGCATATGCCCGACCGGTGACTTCCTTCGGCCCGATGACGCCCGGGATGCGGACGGTGCAGGTGGTGACTGCGCTGCACGGGGCAGTGGCGACGTAGGCGGGGAGAGTAGTCGGGTCATATACGAGACAAAGACAGAATGCAATATGCGCAGGCTTTATCTGATTGACCAGATGAGGCAGTTCCGTGCGGCTGGCTTCTTTTTCAGCATCTGCGCGGATCGTCAGAGAATAGGCCGGATAGTCCACTTCGCAGTCCCATCGTCCCGCGCCGATGAGCTCGTCCAGCTGCTGATACAAAAAGCCGAGGGTGAAAGGCGGGCGGGTGCGCAGACGGGACAGAACGCGCTGCCGCCGGAATGCCATTGTCTCTGTGGACGGAAGCGCCCGGATGTGGAATACCCGCTCCCATCTGGAAACAGAATCCTCATCCATCGTCTGAACGAAAAAGTTGTCCTGCACACGGTGGACGCTGTCAGCCAGCCGTTCGAACTGGGCTTTTTCCGCAGCACAGATCTGCTGGTAGTCCTCGATTTCCCGGTAAATGGGAGGCAGCAGTTCCAACAGCTCGCAGGAGAGGTCAGGCTTCATAGAGGCTCACCGTCCCTATCACTGGAATCTGCTGCAACGTCCCGGCCTGAGAGAGCAGCAGGTCGGCCGTCTGGCCGTTGAGCTGAACGTCTGTCACATTCACGACGCCCTCGGCGGTGATGATGGCGGCTGAGACACGTGCGAGGTACACACTGGCGCTGTAGGCAAGCCCGGTCTGACTGATATTGACGGCCCAGCCTTTGCGGATGCTCAGAAGGTACGCTTCGAGGGCGGCGGTAACGGTGCTCTGGACGGTCTCCATTGCATAGCCGGGAAGAAGCGTCACCGAGGCGCTGACCGAGACTTCGAACCTTTCCGGGGTGGAGATGGTCACTTTGGCCCCGATGGGCGCGAGGCCCAACCCCTTGCCGGAGTTCGGGACCGGGTCGATGGCGTTCTGAATGGTCTGCACGAGGTCGGCAGAGGCGGGAAGCCAGTCAGCACCCAGCACAGAGCAGAGTACGGTGCCGCCGCCCTTCCATGTGGGGTAGACCTGCACTGCACCCACGCCGTCCAGCTTCTCGATCTCTTCCACATACTGAGCGACATTTCCGCCGAAGGCTCGGCTGTTGAGTGCCGCGAGGATGCGGGCGCGAAGCTCTTCATCCGTCTCGGTGTCATCGCCGGGGGTAAGGATGTTGGAGAGGCGGGCAGAAGAAAGCCCTTGAATGGTGTCGATGGGAAGAATGGGGCCGGAATATACGTTGCCGATGCTGCCGGGCGTCTCGGCCTGCAGGCGGTAAGCGTGTCCTGCGCCCAGAGCAGAGATGACGACAAAGTTGATGCTGTCGGAACCGTTGATGGTCGAAAAGCGAGTCCCGATGGGGATGGCCGTGTCGAACTCGCCTTTGCGGATGGCAGCGGTGGCCTGCTTGCGGCTGACGCTGGCCAGTGGGGCGAGGAGGTCCAGCGATTCGCCGGTGGCGGTCTGGAAGAAGGCCTGCCGCTGCACCATGTTCAGGGAGATGAAAAAGCCCTCGAACACATAGGCGGCGGGGGAGACAGCGGTGGGAATGGGGCTGGTGTCCCGCTTGTCGTAGTCATCCGGAATCTGAGAGAGCATATAGGCGAGGATGGAGCGGTATTGTGCGTTGGAAAAGTCTATCATGCGATGTTCACCTCCATGCCGGCTTCAACGCCGCCGTAGATCGTGGTAACGGTAAAGGATGCGGAAAGGGTCTGGTTTGCGGTGCTGTAAGTGAAGTTCTTAATGCCAGTCACGCGGTCGTCCATCATCAAAGCCTCCGTCACGCGGCGCTGAAGCTCAGCAGCCACAAAGCCCGCGTCCTGCCCCAGAAGCCCTTCCCACTCCATGCCGCTTGAGGACTGGAATATCTGCCAGCGGTAGCGTTCGACGTTCAGGATGATATTGACAGCCTGGCGGACTGCATCATAGCCCTCGCAGGTTCCTGAAAGACGGTGTGTGGCCGGGTCGATGCGCCAGGTCTTCGACGGCTGGGAGACATATTCGACGCCGCCCGAGAGATTAAGATTGCCGCCGGTAGGGAGAACTGCCATTTAGCTGTCACCTCCGAAGACCCGCGAAAGCACGATAAACTTCTGCCCGCTCTGGACGCGGAGCAGAAGCACCTTATCGCCAACTTCCAACGCCCGGTTCAGGATGATATATTTGCCGTCCTTGCTCAGAGGAAGAACTTTTCCGTCCTCCCATCCTTTGATGTCCTCCGTCTGCACATCGCCGGAAGAAGCCTCGGAAAGGGTGGAGTATTCGGTGTACTCGCTCGGAGTCGGAGGTTGAGTCGGGCCATGCACACCGACGTGGGTGTGGGGAAATTTGTGCCGGTGCTTCAGCAGCGGGAGCTTCTTTTCAATGACCGGTTCTGAGAGATAAAGCACTGCACTTTTCAAGGGAGCCATCGCCTCGCTGACACGTATCTCAAGCTCGTCGTCCGGCGGGGCCTTCACCACCGTGCCAATCTGCAGGTCGGTGGGCTGGCCTGCGTCATAGGCCTCACGGGTGATGGTCTGCAATAATTCCAAAAGGTCCATAGGTTTTTCTCCTTTACAGAGCTTTTGCTTCCAGTTCCATCGTGTGCTCGTCATTCTTGAAGGTATGTTTTGCCTTTTCCAGCATGACATACCGCTTGAAAGGCTCGCCGTCCAGGTCGGACAGGTTCACCAGAAGCAATGCCCCCGCTCGCAGGCTGGGAACGCCAAGTGCCGAGAACTTGAGCTGTTGGAGCACCCGGTCATAATACTCGAGGCTCACGCGGGCCTGTTCCTGACACTGGGCATCGTTGGCAGCTTCGTCTACTTTCTGATAGAGCTGCAGCAGGCCCCATTTCCCGATGGTCTCTGAGTCCTTCATGATGAAAACATCTGCCTTGCCGGTCTCTTTGTTGGGCCGGGCGATCTTGACGCTGTTGTAAGTCTGGGAGTCGATGGAGGAGTCAAAGGTGTAGTTGGTCATGAGGCTGTAATCGCCGATGACGATGTCCGTCTTGAGGTCTTTTGCTTCTTTCAGCGCGAGGCCGTCGCCGGAGTCGTAGAAGACGAAGACCTTGCCGGTGTTCAGCAAGGTCTTCTGAATGGCGGTGTTGATGATGTCGATGCAGCTTTTATCCTGCATGATGAGAGAAGGAAGTTTGTAGCCGGTGTCGGCCAGCTCTCCCACATCCAGCTCGAGGTCTTCGGCGATCTGTTTGATGATGTCAGCTGCGCTCTGGGCATAGAACGAGTAGCTGGCGTTCGCCTTGAGATAGCGCAGACGGTCATAGCAGACCACGTCCACCGGACCCCAGCGGTCGAAGCCTCGGGTAAAGACCCAGCCGTAAAATTGCAGCTGTCCGTCTACCGAAAAGCGCACCACATCGCCTTCCTCGATTTTGGAGGCCGGGGTGCGCAGATAGGTGAAGGTGAGCTTGCCCGGCTGGCCGGTGCGCTGGGTCGTCCAGACGGCCTGTGTGGTGCAGTGGGTCAGGTTCAGGGTGTCGCCGGGTGTCTTGCGGCCCACAAGCAGTTCGTAACTCATGAGTCGGCCTCCTGCAGGTCGGCCTCAGCCATCCAGCCAAGTACGTCACCGCTTGCATCTGCGACGCAGACGGGACGGGGCTTGGCGCGGCTGGCGATGCGCCGGACGGTGACGAGCAGGCCGTGGACACTGCCCAGAGACTCTGCGCCGTCACTGGCGGCGTAGTAACTGCCGCTGGCTTTCCGCCGGGCGCTCACCACCAGCCGGTCGGATGGGGTGCTTCGGGTCGGCGTCAGGGCGAGGCGGATGGCGCCTGCTGCAGAGGTGACAGCGCTGACGACAGATGCAGCCGCGACGGCGCGGGCTGCGGTTCGCTCAGGCGAGTCTTCTGCTGTGGCCGGGGTGAAAGTGCCGGTCTGGCCTTCGCCCTGCACCACGGCCCTCTGCGGGGAGAAATCGCGGTATTCCGAAAGGCTCAAATCAAAATAAAAGTCGCCGGTCTCACCGCCGCGCTCCTCGGTCTTGAATCTTGTGACCAGACAGGGAAAGCCCAGACTCGGCCCAAGAAAGGGGAGACCGTTTTCATAAACGCGGACGGGAGTGTAGACGATGGGGGTCTTTTTCTTCATCGCGCTGGTGAAGAAGTCCATGTAGACCACCGGCGGCAGGTGGATACCAGTCTGGCCCGGGAGACGTCTGCCCGGCAGCAGACCGGAGATGGAAACGGTGCGCAGGTCGGGTGTGCGGGGCTGCATGATCTGGCCGAGGCCTAGCACATTGTACTTGCCGTTGTCCGCAGAGATCGTCTCCGGCAGCTTCTCCGGGTTGATGGGGAGTGCGAGAACGGTAGAGTCGCGGGAAAAATAAAGCTTGTATTTGGGCATTTGTTTCTCCTTCAGGATACGGTGACGGTGCTTCCGGCGCTGCGCAGTTCGAGCAGGGTGTCACGGAGAATTTCCGCCACATTCCGGGCGTCCTGCTCTGTGTTGCCGGTGTTCTGGCCTTTGATGGTGATCATGGGCGTCTGTGAGGTCAGATTGATGTTGTTGACGTATTTGCGTTCGGCCACGTCTACCAGCATCTTTATCTGCTCGTCGGACATATCGACCGTTTTAGCGATTTTGCTGGTGTTCTTGTCGATGTTTTTCAGCAGATCATTGAGGTTGGCGGCCTGAGGAATGGCAAGGTCTCCCATACCATTGCCGAGCAGTCCTGAGAACAGGTCGGAAAAGCTCAGATTTGCGCCCCAGTTATAGCCCTTCGTGTAGGCTTTGCTGAGGTCCATGTTTTCCCACGGAGTGACATATTCGGTGTAACCGCTGGCCCATTTTTCATACCGGCGGTCACGTTTGAGCTTTGTGACCCACGAATCGAGGACGCTGGTCAAATCGACTGTAACGCCCGGGACCATATTGATGAGACCTTCCAGCGCGCCTGCAATATTTTGGAGATACTGCATGACGGTGATCGCCATATCATAAAACAGAATTTTCACAGCAGCAGTGGGATTATTGAACGCATTGCCGAGGAAGTTCACAAACATAGCGAATCCGTTCTGCAAAGGAACAAGAGTGCTGTTGTAGACAAATGCCCCCATAACAGCGAACGACCCGGCGATGATGCCGGTAGCCGAAACACTGGTGCCGGCGAAATGGTTCATGAGAGCAACGCCAGCATATAGCGCACCGACCAGAAGCAGGACTCCCGCCGCTGCAAGCGCAGCTGGATTTGCCGCCATAACAGCATTCAGAAAAGCCTGTGCGGCGGCTGCTTTCCGGGTCGCAAAGGTGAGGATGTTTGTCCAGTTGGCGGCGATGAGCATGACACCAAAAGCAGAGCCAGTGGTCAGTACGATGGGCGCAAGCGCGTCGATATTGTTCGCTACCCAGTTGATGCCCGACAGCAGCGGGTCCAGCGCCCGGACGGCAATGTTCGTTGCCGTCGTCCAGACCTGCGCCCACGTCATGGGTGTTTTTTCAAATGCTGCATTCGTTTCCTCAGCAGCGGAGAAGAGGGCGTTTTTCACAATAGCGGCGGTGATCTTGCCCTCGGAGCCCATCGTGCGCAGGTCGCCGATGCTGACCTGCAGGTAGTCGGCGATGGTCTTGGCGAGGGCGGGCGTCTGCTCCATCACGCTGTTCAGTTCGTCGCCCCGCAGCACACCGGAGGCAAGGCCCTGTTCCAGTTGAAGGATAGCGGCCTGTGCCGCCATGCCAGACGCGCCGGAAAGGGCCAGCTTTTTATTCAGCTGTTCAGCAAAGAAAACGACTTCCTGTGTGTTGTCGAACGCACTGCCGGCCATCGTACCCAGCTGAGAGACGAGCCCCAGTGTATCCACGAAACTGCCGCGCGAGTTCTGCGCCGCCTGATAAATCATGGTTTCCAGCTCTGCGGTGGTCTGCAGGCCGTCATTCATCTGGTCGAACCGGGTGCGGGTGGAAACGAGCGTGTCGGACAGGTCTGCTGCCTTTTTGAGGGTCTGGATGCCCAGATAGCCGCCCACAAGCTTTTTCAGCTCCTGGGTCAGAGAATTTGCCGCTTTTGCGGCGAGGCCGCTGCTGTCTTTGAACTTCCGGTTAGCGTTGGCGGCGCGTTTAGCAGCTGCCGCAGCCTGATCGGCGGCATCAGCGGCCCGCCAGGCGGCAGATGCAGCCTGTTCCGCCGCGTCGGAAGCCTGCCGCATGGCAGATGCGGCCTGCTCAGAAGCTTCCGCTGCGTCAGTCTGTGCGGATGCCAACTCCTGCGCGGCAGATGCTGCTGCGTTCGCCGCCTGAGCGGCCTGCGTCTGTGCAGCCTGTGCTCTCGAAAGAGCAGCGGTTTCGTTCTGGACTGCGTTGGCAGCGGCATTATATTTCTGGGTAAGAGCCGCCTGCTGAGCTTCGAGAAAGCGGACGCTGGAACCCTGTTTATCGAGCTGGGCATCCAGTTTCTTGAAGGCAGCAGTGGTCTGCTCTCCGGCAGCGATAAGTTCCTGCTCCTGCTCATAAAGTGCGTCGAAACGCGCATTGGCCTTGATGACCTGCCGCTCGATGCTGCCTAGCGCAGACTGATAGTTCCGGGCGGTGGCTTCGGCAGATTTCAGGGCCTCGCTGTGGCGCGCAACAGAGGTGGCAGCTTCGCTTTGTACAGCAGAGAGCTGCTGTTGTGTGTGAATCACTTCCTGTGCGGCCTGCTCCTGCACAGCGGCATTCTGCTGAGATACCGCCGCAACTTGCTGGATAGCCTGAATGGCCTCCTGTGCAGCCTGAGTGTGTACGGCGGCTGTCTGTTGGGAAGAAGCTGCGGCAGCCTGCACTGCTGTCTGCTGCTGGACAGAGGCCATCTGTGCGGCCTGTGCCATATTGGCCGCTTCTGTCTGCACCGAAACGCTGTAGCTCTGTGCAGCGGCCTTTGCCGTGAGGGTCTGCCCGGATGCCTGCCGCGCCAGCTGAAGATAACGCCCAAAGGTGGAGGAAAAACGGTCCACCAGCGAAAACGGAATATGTACGTTGCCCATCCGGTCATTTCACCTCCTTCATCTGCTGCTCTTCTTTGGCTTTTTTCTCCATTGCGTGAATGGCAAACTGACGCACCAGCGCTTTTTCTCTCTCGGGAAGAGCATCATATTGTCCCGGAGTCCAGCCGAGATTGACGAAGCAGTAATAAGCTACCAGAACTTCGACATCCCAGCGGTCTCCGGTGATCAGTTTTTTGCTTCGTCGTCGAGGTTCTGCTCGAAGCCGGACAGTTCCAGGATGGCGGCAGAGAGTTTGGCGAACTCGCCTGCGAGAAGCATCTTGCCGGGGACCTGAATGGGGTCTTTGGTGCCGAAATGTTCGCACACCTCGGCGCTGGCAAAGTCGGGCTCGAGCGTTGCAGCCACGATGATGCGGCTGATGTACTCGTTCTGGTTGACTTTTTCCTGATACCCGCCGTTCACCTTGATGTTCCGGGTGGCGGCTTTGCTGCAGGCGGAGTTTTCCTCCTGCGTCAGAGAGCGGATGCGGAAGGGGAGGGGTTTGCCTTTTTCGTCGAGAAAGCGTTTGGAGACGATGATCTCCTGTTCCTCGGAGGTGACGGTGGGGTTCAGAAATGCAGAAAGTGCGCTCATAAAAATTACCTCCTGAAATCAGCTGCCCAGATTGGCAGGGTCTTTGAATGCTTCCAGACGCTTGACGTCGGTATAGCTGAAATTGAAGTCGTAATTCAGCATTGCCTCTTCGGAATCGAGGATGGAAAGCGGGATGTCACCAGTGAGAACACAGCCATAGTAGCCCATCACCTGCGCGCCGACGCTGGATGCAGGGTCTTCGTTGGTGATAGTGATGTCGAAGACGTCCTGCACACCGTCGTTGATGTAATGGAGCACCATATCGACGAACAGATTGGAACCATTCGAGCCGAAATAGACGTTGCCGGTGCCGGTCTGCTTGACGCCATTGGTCTTGGACTGCACCTTGCGGGTGCCGATGGTCTTCATATCGGTGGTCTGGATGCCCGCGATGGTCTTGATGTTCTTCATGCCGCAAATTTCAAGAATGCGGCCGCTGCGGGTGATAGTGATCTTGCCCTCGGCACCGTTTACGGTGTCCTGCGCGAGTAAATAACTCATCTGTCGGCCTCCTTATGCAACTTCCAGCGTGATATAGATCTTGTTGGTACTTCCCACGGCCTCGATGGCCAGTGTGATGAGCACAGCGTCCTTGGCTTCGCCCTTTTCTACGATGACGTCGTTCTCGGCGTCAAAATTCTGGATGCCGCCGGAAGCCTGCAGCTGGGTCAGATACTTCACGATGGCGCTCTTGTACTGACGGCGACCGTCTTCGGTGTTGTCCACGATGCCCATGAAATTCTGGGCAAACTGAGCGCGCAGGTCGTTGGCGATGGTATTGCACAGCCGCATGGTGCGGTTATAACGGTAGACTTCGCCGATGTCAGTGGTGAAGGTGGTGAGCGAGTCAAGGTCATACTCGACACGGACGGTGCCGTCATCCACATTGAAAACGAACTGCCCCTTGTTGATGGCCTCCACATACTGGCTGTGGGTCAGCCGGGGAGAGATGTCCACTGCGTTCGGGTAGATGGCATTCGTCAGGTCTTCGGCGTAGGTCGCACCGGAAGCGGCACCGCCTGCCCACCAGCAGGACTGTGCGGCCGTGAGGGTGGTGCCGTCGCTCAGGACGACGCCGTTCCCCACATTGATGATGAAGCGGCTGTCCGGGCCGGATGCGCCGGATTCCACCAGCTGGCAGAAGGTGCCGGTCTCGGTGTTGACCCGCTTGATAAAGCGCTCCATCGCGTCCCGCACCGTGCTGTCGGTGCCGTCGTAGATGAGCGAGTCGAACTTATAAGGCTCGATGGCTGTGACAAAGGCACTGTAGGCGGAGGGGGCCACCGTGCCGTCTGCGCCGCCGGCCAGGGCCGCGCCGATGGCGGCAGTCAGCTTGCCGGTGCCGCTCCATTCCACCCAGTCGTTCGCGGTGAGGTCTTCCACGGTCTGGGCTGTCTGGGTGTCCTTGACTTCACCATCCACGACGGTGGAAACCTCGAAAGAGTCCTCCGGGGCGGAGAGCGCGGTCACGATGACGGTAATGTCATTGCCACGAATGCCGGCATATTTTGCGGTGGCCGTCAACGGGTCGATGAGAGCGGATGCCTTTGCGCTGCCGCTGGCCGACAGGCGATAGAGCAGCACTTTGCGGGGCGGGGCAGTGCGATTGCTGCCCTTGAAGATCTCATTGAGGAAACGGCTCTGCGGGGCGGTGAGGTCGTAACCGGTAAGCGACACCGGGTCGGCCCCGGAATCCAGCTCCATGACCTGCGCGGTCGGCCCCCAGCTCAGAGCTTCGGGGATAGCAACGACGCCCCGGTCGCCGATGGTCAGGCTCTGCCCGTTCTTCGAGCGGAAGCGGAAGTAGATGCCGGGGCGGGCTTTGTTCTGTACGGTGAAAGTACCACCTGCTGCCATAAAATCACTCCTTCCAGAAATCCTTCACGGCGGCTTCGGCCTCCGCGAGGGTGTAAAACGGTTTGTTGAGGACAGCCGCGAGAAAATCCTTCTGGTATCCCGCAAAGCGCGGGTCTTTCAGCAGGATGTCGCGGCCGTACCGAATCTCTTTTTTTTTCATGTATCTACCTTCTGATTCAGGGTCTGGGTCTGCATTTTCACCGTCCCCACGGGCTTTTCCACAAAGACACGGAGCTCGAATTTGTAGTGCAGGCCCTCATCGTCGATGTCGGCGGTGCGGTCATAGGTACGCAGCAGTTTCGTCTCACCGCTGCCGTCGGAATAGGGAAACGTGTCCATGCAGAAGTCGAGGACTTCTGCGGCGGCATTGTACCGCTGCCGCAGGTCGGACAGGTTATATTCCTGCAGGTAGGTCAGATTCAAGGGAATAGTGCGCTGGAAATACCCGCCGGGCAGGGCTGTGATGCGGCTTTCACCTCTCTGCTGGATGAACATACAGGGCGGCTGCACACCCTGCTGGGCAGGGTCTTCCAGCATCTGGACGCCGGGAAGTACCGGCGCAAGATACGCGGCCAGCGACTCGGCAAGGGTGGTCAGGGTGAAATTCATTTCAGGGCCTCCTCGATGCGTCGGCAGAGAGCGTCGGCCTCCGTCTTGACGGTCTGCTTGTAAGCCTCTGTGGCAGCGTCGGTCATGTGCAGACCCTCGACGTATTTTGTCTTGGTGCCGACCATCATGCCCACCTCGCCGCGCCTTCTGGGGTCATATTCCAGCAGGACGGAGGCTTCGTTGAGATACAGGCCGGGGACAAAGTGCTTGTCCATCCGGTGGCCGTCGTTGACGTAGGAGGCATATTCCTTGTCATTGTTCAGCTCGGTGATATACTGCCTGCCCTGTTTCTGCGGCTGGACGCGGCTGTCCGCTGCCCAGTGCTGCTTGAGCTCGCCTGTGCGGGCGTTGGTGCCGCCGAGGCTGTCTGCGGTGGGCGGAGTTTTATCCTGTGCCGCCTCGACGGCCCGGAGAGTGGCGTTCTTCGCAGTGTCGGACAGCATCCCGGTCAAGTCGGCCTGAATGGCTTCCAGCTGCCGGATGTGTTCGTCCAGCGTCATTTCACAAACTCCTGTTTCAACAGCGAAACCTCCCGGTGTGCCAGCCCGGGCAGTACCGCGCCGAACGGCTCAGGATAAAGCGCAGGCTCTCCGGCAAAATACCGGGAGTCCTGAAAGCTTTTTCCCAGCCGTGCGCCGCGATGGACGAGCAATTCATCCCCGGCCCGGACGTCTGCGTCCAGTGCGCAGGCCAGCTTGTCCGTCTGGGAGACACTGGCAGCGGTCTGGCTCATGGCAGGGCCTTTGGGCTGTACGGTATAGACCCGGCAGGGGATGCCGGTGAGTACCTGCTGGCGCTCCATCCGGGTCAGGCTGCCGGTCTTGTTCGGGACGCTGCGAAAAACGTCCATCGTGTCGGTGTACCAGTCGTTCCAATTCATCTGCATCACCTCAAATCACATAAGAGCCGGCTGCACCGATGAGCTTGGCCCGGTTGGCCAGCATCTGTCCGTAGGTGGTGGCGTTCAAATCGCCCCAGCTCTCCGTGCCTGCTGTCAAGGCGGCGGTGTCGTAAGTTACGGAGCTGTCGCCCAGCGTGGCCGATTTGACCACACCCACGAGAGCACCGGAAGCCGCAGCCTGCGCGGCAGTGGGAGAGCTTTCAGCATAGGTGCGGAGAAAAAGCGTTGCATAGTGGGCTACATACAGCCCGGCGGCATAGTGCCAGCTGTCCAGCCATTTGTCCGGCTGGATGCTGGCGTTCGCCATCTTCACCAACTCATCGAGCTGCACGTCCGGTAGAAAGCATTTCCCGTCGGCATCACAGAACTGCGGATACTCTGCCTTAAACTGTTCGGCGGTGTAGCTGCCCACGCTCTGGCCGAGGTCTGCGGCCGCTGCCCGGATGCCGGAAAACTGTGCGCCGCACATATCAGGCCTCCGGGGCGGCTTCTGCCGCTTCTGCGGGGACTTCGTCCGTCTTTCCGCGCCGGGGCTTGAGCTTCTTGTCGGCGGCGTCCTGCGTGGACTTGTCGGTGCGGTCGGTGACGATGAGCTTGCCGTCGCTTACAAGGGCCTGAAAATAGGGGCTGGACTCTGCCCATACGGGGACATCGGCGAAGCCGTCCTTTTTCAGGGCGACGGGCGGGACGCCGGGCTCAGCGCTGGGAATGATGATATTGCGCTTGGCGAGAACAAACATAGGGCTGCTCCTTTCTCAGATGCCGTCCACATACAGCATGGTGGTGTCGTACATCAGCTGAACTTCGGAGATGTTCGCCATGTAGGCGGTGTCATAGCAGATGTTGGTGACGTTGGGGGCGCTCATGATGCGGGAAAGCGGCACCAGCTCGTCCATTTTGGCGAAACGCTCCTTGTTCACATAGACCACCATGCGGTCTCCGCCGGAGGTGCCTGCGCCCTTGACCCAGCGGGTAGGCGCGATGACC
>OIZP01001113.1_pt1 | contig 14535 bp, 13 predicted proteins | sample 1588531 | NCBI WGS metagenome assembly OIZP01 (sample SAMN03283283) | human gut metagenome | biome: human-associated habitat; material: feces | host: Homo sapiens | place: Peru | collected 2012 | reverse complement strand
ATCATTTTCAAAGCATCGTTTGACAAAGCTAACCGTACAAGCTTAAACTCATTCCGAGGCCCTGGTTTGGAGAAAGGTTTACAGATGCTTGCAGATATTAAATCAAAATATAATCTGCAGATAACTACAGATATACACGAAAGCTATCAGGCTGAAGCTGTAGGCGAAGTTTGCGATATATTGCAGATTCCTGCATTTCTTTGTAGACAAACAGATTTACTCGTGTCTGCAGCAAAGACTGGAAAGATTGTAAATATCAAGAAGGCTCAGTTCCTTAGTGGTGTTGACATGAAATATCCTGTTGAAAAAGCTCACGAGAGTGGAGCTAAGGATGTTTGGCTTACAGAGCGTGGCAACTGCTTTGGCTACAACAACTTGGTTGTCGATTTCCGCAATATTGCTGATATGAAAGAAATTGTGCCTACCGTTATCATGGACTGCACACATAGCGTACAACGTCCTTCGGCTGGCAACGGCAAGACCATTGGCGACCGAAAGTTTGTACCTTCAATGGCACTCGCTGCAAAAGCATTTGGTGCTACAGGCTACTTCTTTGAGGTACACCCTACCCCAGATAAAGGATTGTCGGATGCTGCCAACATGCTTGAACTCGATAAGCTTGAGGATTTAATAATGAAACTTATCTAATCATGGAAGATATAAACGCTAGACTTGGCAAGACGAAAGACTATGCCATACAATGTCTAAAAGACGAGGCAGAAGCCTTGATGGAACTTATTCCGCAGATTGATGACAACTTCGAAGAAGCTGTAAAGATGATGTACAACTGTCATGGAAAAATCATTGTTACAGGAGTTGGCAAAAGCGGACATATTGGTGCAAAGATTGCTGCAACACTATCTTCAACCGGTACTCCAGCCTTCTATATCAATCCTCTTGATGTATTCCATGGCGACCTTGGAGTGATGACGCCTGATGATGTAGTATTAGCTCTTAGCAATAGCGGACAAACTGACGAGTTGCTTAGATTTATTCCTATGGTACTGCATATGAATGTACCTATCATAGCTATGTCGGGTAACGAACATTCACTACTTGCAAAATACTCTAATATACACCTAAAATGCAAAGTTAACAAAGAAGCTTGCCCTCTGAACCTTGCGCCAACAAGTTCTACTACAGCAGCTTTGGCTTTAGGCGATGCACTGGCAATAGCACTAATGAAGGTTAGAGACTTTAAGCCACGTGACTTCGCACAGTTCCATCCTGGCGGCGAACTAGGAAAGAGATTGCTTACAACTGCTGCCGATGTGATGCGGACGGAAGATATGCCTATCATCCCAAAGGAAATGCACCTTGGTGAAGCTATTATTCATGTATCAAAGGGCAAGTTGGGATTAGGTGTATCACTCAACGAAGAAAAGAAGGTTGAGGGATTGATTACTGATGGCGACATCCGTCGTGCTATGGAACACTGGCAGGCACAGTTCTTTGATCATACTGTATCGGACATCATGACTAAATCTCCAAAGATGGTTACACCAACCACCAAGATTACTGAGATACAGCGCATAATGCACAAATACAAGATTCATACGGTTCTCGTTGTCGACAACGACAAACATCTACTCGGTGTCGTCGACCATTACAGTTGCATGATTTGAAACACTTTTTAGTTTTTATATTTTTATTGCTGGCAACTTCAGGAAATTGCCAGACAAGCGATTCGATATTAGTTGAGAAAATGAGAGAATGTGGCGTTACATTCTCTCATAATAATTCTGTGACCTTACTCAGCACAGGACAAGAGAAGTTTGACGATATGTTTAAAGCCATACGCCAAGCCCGAAGTTCTGTGCACCTTGAGTATTTCAACTTCCGCAACGATTCTATTGCATCGTTGTTGTTTGACTTATTGGCAGAGAAAGTGAAAGAAGGTGTAGAGGTTAGGGCTCTCTTCGATGCTTTTGGAAACTCAAGCAACAACCGTCCGCTTAAGAAGTGTCATATCGAAGCATTAAGGAAACGTGGCATAGAGATTTACGAGTTCGACCCTTTGCGCTTTCCTTGGATTAACCATGTGTTCTCTCGCGACCACCGAAAGATTGTTGTCATAGATGGCGAGATTGCTTATACTGGCGGTATGAATGTTGCAGACTATTATATCAACGGTACAAATGTTGTAGGTGAATGGCATGATATGCATTGCCGAATAGAAGGCTATGAAGTTATAGAACTTCAGCGAATATTTATCAAAACATGGAATAAGGTAACAAAACAAAATGTGCATGGCACAAAGTATTACCATGCATTCCGTCCAAGTGAAAACTTCAAAGGTCTGAAACCTGACACTACATCTACAGCGTACAAAAAAATGGTGGGAATAATCAATCGCGAGCCACGAACAAGCAACGAGATTATTCGCGAATTCTATTATAATGCCATAGATGCAGCGAAAGATAGCATAAAGATTATAAATCCGTACTTTACTCTCAATGGCCGACTAAAACGCAAAATTGTTGCTGCAGCCAAACGAGGAGTAAAGGTTGAGATAATGGTTTCAACTAAAAGCGATATTCCTCTTACTCCAGATTGCGTATTCTATAATGTACACAAACTCATGAAAAAGGGATGCACTATTTGGATGTATACACCAGGCTTCCACCATACCAAAATAATTATGGTAGATGGAAAGTTCTGCACTGTTGGTAGTGCAAACCTAAATTCGCGAAGCCTAAACTTTGACTACGAAGAGAATGCTGTTATCGTAGATAAGGAAACGACTCAACAGCTAAATGATCTGTTCGATAGTGAAAAGGCAGACAGCTTTAAGCTTACACCAGAGAAGTGGAAGAAATTCCGCACACCATGGCAACGCTTCGTGGGATGGTTCGCTCACCTACTAGCGCCTGTGATATAAAAAATACATTATATATTAGCAAGCATGCATTATATCTTGTTGACATCAACAAATCCGTGCATAACTGCATATATAGTCAACGCAGAAACACTCTTTACACCAAGTTTATCTTGGATATTCTTACGATGGCTTATTACAGTAGTAATACTAATATTAAGTTTCTCAGCAATCTCCTTATTAATCATGCCTTGAGCAACAAGCGAAAGTACCTCAACTTCGCGTGAAGAGAGTAAATGCTCTATTTGTTGTGAAGGCATGGAAGGAAGATTCTGACCTCTGCCATGAGCATGTTGCTCTAGTGTAAGAATAGACTTCAGCAAAACACTTTCAGATACATTAACCTGAAGACAATGAAACTCTGAAAACGCAGAAACATCGTTTGAAGAGGTAAGAACAATTGTCTTCATTCTCTTATCAACAAAGAATGCACGGTTTTCTATAACTATATTCATAGCCACGAAGTAATGGAAATAATGCTCAGGATGGCTTGCTTGAAGCTCTGCAAACGAGCCAAATGTATCAACCTCTATTATAGGCATAACATCCTGCAATATAGCTCTTAATCCTACAACAGCAAGTGTGTTCGGATCGATTATTGCGATGCGTGGCATTTGTGCATTATCATGTATGTTATGTTTCATAATGCAAAGGTAGTACTTTTTACCCATTAATCAATCATTTACAATAAAATATACCTACATTAAGGTATTTATTACATGCAATAAACATAAGAGTATATCGTTTTTATATAAAAATTTCATTAATATCATGATTATAGAAAGAACAATTAAATCTAAGAACGCATTAATAGAACTATTCCAATTTAAAGGTAGAACTGAAACTATAGAATATCATGCATATCTTCATGCCACAAACAGTTTGTTATCGTTCCAAGAGCAACTCCTGTCGTTGGCTAAGGCTGCAAAAGACTTACTATCCTTAGCCCCTCAAGGTACCCAATGCTTTATGGCAAAATGTCATGTCAGCGATGCTGCCAATCAAAGTGATACAATAAAGAATATTCTTTCTCCCTTACTCAACAGTACATTATCCATAATTCAGCAACCTCCTCTCGATGGTACCAAGATTGCACTATGGATTTATGCAGTAAGCAATGTAGAAAAAAATTACATAAATGGCATAAGTAAACTATACCATAACGGCTATAAGCATTATTGGACCACAGAAAATGGAAACTCAGAAGATAGTACGTATCAACAAACTGTAAGTTTACTTGATAATAGCTGTAACATGCTAAAAAATAATGATATGAGCATCAGTGACAACTGCAAACGCACATGGTTATATGTGAACGACATAGACAACCACTATGCAGATGTTGTTAATGGAAGAAACGATGTATTCGACAGAGAAAAACTCACAGAACAAACTCATTACATAGCGAGTACAGGCATCTTTGGGTATACTGGTAAAAGAGGAGTTAATGTGAAGCTCGACACATATTCTATAAAAGGACTACAAACTGAGCAAACACAATATCTTTATGCCCTATCTAATCTAAATCGCACTTCAGAATATGGAGTTCGCTTCGAACGTGGCGTTGCAATAAAATATGGCGACCGCACTCATGCCTTTATATCAGGAACGGCTTCTATTGACAACAAGGGAAATATTCTATTTCCTAACGATATAAAGAAACAAACGAAAAGAATGTTGGAAAATATAGATGCTTTATTAGCAGAAGTAGATATGCAACTTGACGAAGATGTAGCTATGATGACAGTTTATCTTCGTGATATAGCAGACTACAACATTGTAAAAAGTATATTCGAGAAACGATTCCCTACTCGACCAAAAGCAATTGTGCAAGCTCCTGTATGTCGTCCTGGGTGGTTAATAGAAACGGAGTGTATATGCATAAAAGAAGCTAAGAACGAATTCAGAAATTTCTAAAGATGATATTGTATACCTTATAATATATATAACAATATCGTCTAATATAAAAAGAATTAGAAAAAGAATAATAAAAAAGGCAAGATGATTAATTCACCCTGCCTTTTATTATATATATGTATAAGTAGTGTAGTTTACTTAGCGTATGCTACCGAGCGAGTCTCACGGATTACGGTAATCTTAACCTGTCCAGGATATGTCATCTCGTTCTGAATCTTTGTAGCTATCTCACCACTCAAGTTCTCTGTTTCCTCGTCGGTCATCTTATCTGCACCAACGATAACACGGAGCTCACGACCAGCCTGAATAGCGTATGTCTTAGTAACGCCAGGGTAACTCATTGCTATAGCCTCAAGGTCATTGAGACGCTTGATGTAAGCCTCAACAATCTCACGACGTGCGCCAGGACGTGCGCCAGAGATAGCGTCACAAACCTGTACGATAGGAGCAAGAAGAGTGTTCATCTCCATTTCGTCGTGGTGAGCACCAATAGCATTACAGATATCTGGCTTCTCCTTATACTTCTCTGCAATCTTAGCTCCATAGAGTGCGTGTGGCAATTCGCTCTCCTCATCAGGCACTTTACCAATATCATGCAACAATCCTGCACGCTTTGCCTTCTTAGGATTCAATCCCAACTCAGAAGCCATAACAGCACAAAGGTTAGCAGTTTCACGAGCATGCTGCAAGAGGTTCTGACCATAAGAACTTCTGTACTTCATCTTACCAATGATACGGATAAGTTCAGGATGCAAACCATGAATACCAAGGTCGATAGCTGTACGCTTACCTGTTTCGATAATTTCATTATCGAGTTGCTTCTTAACTTTAGCAACAACCTCTTCGATACGAGCTGGATGGATACGACCATCAGCAACAAGCTGATGAAGAGCCAAACGACAAACCTCACGACGAACAGGGTCGAAAGCTGAGATAACGATAGCCTCAGGGGTATCATCAACAACAATTTCAACTCCTGTTGCAGCCTCGATAGCACGGATATTTCTACCCTCACGACCGATGATGCGTCCCTTTACCTCATCATTATCAATGTGGAATACGCTAACTGAGTTTTCGATAGCTGTTTCAGTAGCAACACGCTGAATAGTCTGGATAACGATTTTCTTAGCCTGAGCATTAGCATTAAGCTTAGCCTCATCCATGATTTCGTTGATATAGCTTGATGCTGCCGTCTTAGCTTCATCCTTCAAACTTTCTACCAAACGATTCTTTGCCTCTTCTGCACTAAGACCAGAGAGCTCTTCAAGTTTCTCGCGCTCCTGATTCTGCATTTTGTCGAGTTCCTCCTGCTTAATGGCGATGAGTTTCTTCTCGTTGTCAATACGCTGTTGGTTTTGCTCAACCTCCTGCTTACGACGTCCAAGTTCTTCCTGACGCTGATTAAGAGAAATTTCACGCTGCTTCAAGCGGTTTTCACTCTGTTGAATTTTCTGGTTGCGTTGCTGAACCTCTTTTTCAAGTTCGCTTTTCTTGTTAAGGAACTTCTCCTTTACTTCAAGAAGTTTTTTCTCCTTTATAACATCAGCTTCCTTTTTGGCAGCCTCAACCATTTGATTATATTTTCCGGTAACAACATATCGGAAAAGAGCATAGCCTCCGAGACCTCCAAGCAGAAGTCCTACGATGGCTGTAATAATAATAAATAGTGTCATTGATTGTTCATTTATATAAATATGTGGATATTCTTTATTTCTTCAGGGCATCTTCGATTTCTGAAGTCAACTTCGAAAGAATATCTGTCACCGGTCCAAGGTCATTATGTCCAGCCTCTTTCTCATATCTAATAGCGATATCGATAAGAGCAGCATACAATATCTCCTTATCACTCTTCTTTCCTTTGAAATAAGAATAATAAGTATTCAAGGTTTCGGTTATAAGTTTACCTGCCTTACGATAATATTCTTCGTCGCTTCGTTCACATCTTAGCGGCATCTCCATATCGTAGACAAACAATCTTATGTTTAGTTTTTCTTTGTTATCTTCAGTCATCTTTAGTGTCATTTGTCGCTTAACAGCGTGATACATTTATTGACATCCCTGATTAGCTTAGCTACTAGCTTCTGTGCAGACTCCATGTCTCCATCAGTTACTTCGAGCATCTTTGCCATCTTTAGCAACTGATATTCCCTATCAGCCTGCTCCAACTTCTTTTGCAAGTCCTTGATTTGGGCATCGCGCTCGTCAACCATAGCATAAAGTTCAGAATTCTCCTTCTTCAAGTCTGAATATTGGAGGATCATCTGCCTCACGCGAGTGGTAAAAGCTGTTAAAGTCTTCTCATTGGCATCCATAGGAAATTCAATTTGGCTACAAATTTAGCATTTTTATTTTATAACAGCAAGATAATTTCACATTATTTTATTTTTATATGTTAATTATCTTTGTCATTTCTTTCAGATTACTATTGTTCTGCTTGTTTTGGTTCCTTTTTAGCCAACATAACAACCTGATATACGAAATTGCTCACCCACGATTCACTAAAGCCCAATCGTTTGTTATACTGACGTATAGCCACTACAGTCTTCAAAACGCTAGCATCTGTATAATCGTTCTTAGCAAATATTTCGTGAACGGTCTTTTCGGTCATGGTCTTGATTGCCTTTTTAAAGAATGATGGAAGACGAAGTTTAAACTTCATCAAGTTACCAGTAAGCATCATCAAATCTTGTGTAAAATTCTGGAATTGAAGAAGATAAATCTGTACATCTTGCATCTTTCTACAATTCTTTCTGATACTTTGATCTATTTCCTTAAAGAAGTTATCATCAGTACCATAGATTTCTTGCATCATCTTCTGACAATATTTTTTCTCACCAATACCCAACTTGTTATTTACTGTTGGAACATGAAAAGAAGATTTAAAGACTCTCAAGTCTGGCACCATTGCCAAATTGGTAATACCTACATTAGCCGCTATAGAAGCCTGAAAATAGACTCTAACTAAAGTCATGTAATCTTGCATTCCTCCAGCCTTCTCTTCCGAGCCTTTCTTGCCAAATAGTTTCTGTATAAAGTTCATAATAATTTACTATAAAATATATCAAAAAATATAATTGTCGTATGCAAAATTAATGCAAATAATTCAAAACTCAAAATTTATTATTATAAAACTATTAAAGTCCAAACTGGTTCAAATACCATCTTTATTGACATTAAAGCATAGATTTATCACAAAAGTACAAAAAAATCAGAATCCCATTTCGCTATTTCAAATAATATAGTTAAATTTGCAGAGATTTTTAAATCAGAAGTTAAATTAATACTGATTAATACATGGCACAGGTTTTAAATAGGAACGGTAGCAACTTAATAAAGATACTCGTTATTCTTTTCGATTTCGTAATTATCAATGCAATATTGTTAACTTTTCTAAAGTTAACGCCTTCTATTGTACCACCATATCTTCTTGAACATGCACGGCTTACTATAATATTGGCAAACTTTGCCATGATTATATCTCAAAGCGAATACTCTACAGTATTACATCTTCGTAGCACTAAGTTCATAGACGCCGTGAAGCAATCCTGCAAATTGACCTATTCGCATGCATTGATATTATTCTTAAGTCTTCGTTTGGTATCAAACGGAGGAAGTCTATTTGATTTTATGATATTATACAGTGTTTGTTGCCATATCATTATATTATGTTCAAGATATGCAGAACACAGCTTACTTAAATTCTACAGAAAATCAGGAGGCAATATCACAAGTGTTATCTTTATAGGCAACGACTATGCCAATGCTGAGATATATTACAAGTTGATGGAAGATATGTCAACAGGTTATCGTGTAATTGGTTATTTTGCCGACGACAATATTGCTGGTGTGAGTTCTAATTTTATAAGATTGGGATCAATGAATGATTTAAACAATCTCATGAAGGATTCACTACTGGTATCAGAGAACGATAAAAAAGAACTTTCCAAGGAACTTATAAAAAACAAAGACATCAACTCTAAGAGTTTTCAGCTCTCTGGTGTGCAAGACATATTCTGCTGTTTGTCGCATAATAAAGACGAAGAAATTAAACGCATTATGCAATTCTGCGACAAGAATGTCATTCATTTCCACTATGTTCCAAGACAGTTTGGCAACTATCAGTTGAATTTGAAGCCAGAACAGTTAGGAGAATTTAGATTATATACAAACTGCAAGGAGCCACTTCTTGAGATTCAGAACTACGCTCTAAAAAGAGCCTTCGATATCGTATTTAGTGGTTGCGTTTGTCTATGCTTATTACCATTCTTGCCTATCATTGCGTTGATAATAAAGCTTCAGAGCCCAGGTCCTATCTTCTTCAAACAAGCAAGAACAGGTTCTGATGGTAGAAACTTTTATTGTATCAAGTTCCGTTCAATGCATGTCAACGCAGATGCTGATAAAATACAGGCAACTAAGAACGACCCAAGAAAATTTGCATTTGGTAATTTTATGCGTAAGACAAACATCGATGAACTTCCACAATTTATCAATGTTCTGAAAGGTGATATGAGTATTGTCGGACCACGTCCACACATGCTTAAGCATACAGAGATGTATAGCCAAATTATTGATAAGTATATGGTTCGCCACTTCTGCAAACCTGGCATCACAGGTTGGGCACAGGTTACCGGATACAGAGGCGAGACTAAAGAAGTTTGGCAAATGGAAGAACGCATCAAACGTGACATTTGGTATATTGAGAATTGGTCTTTCTGGCTCGACATTAAGATTATATTCTTAACTGCGAAATCAGTTATCATCCCAGACAAAAACGCATATTAAACTCAGCAATAGAATTATACAACAATTCATTATATAAAAATATGAAAGGAATTATCTTAGCAGGCGGTTCAGGAACTCGCCTATATCCAATAACGAAAGGTATCAGCAAACAATTGATACCAATATTCGACAAACCGATGATATACTATCCTTTATCGGTATTGATGCTTGCAGGCATCCGTGATATATTAGTGATATCTACACCTTATGACCTTCCAGGCTTCAAGCGTTTGCTTGGCACAGGCGAAGACATAGGTTTGAATATATCATATGCCGAGCAGCCAAGTCCTGATGGATTAGCACAAGCATTTATTATAGGCGAAGACTTCATTGGTGATGATGACGCATGCCTCGTTTTGGGCGACAATATATTCTATGGTGCAGGCTTTAGTGCATTGCTCAAAGATAGCGTAGATGCAGCAAAGAATGGTAAAGCAAGCGTATTCGGCTATTATGTCAATGACCCAGAGAGATATGGAGTGGCTGAATTTGATGACAAAGGCAATTGCTTAAGCATAGAAGAAAAACCAGAGCATCCTAAGAGCAACTATGCTGTTGTAGGTCTCTATTTCTATCCAAACAGCGTAGTAAAGATTGCTAAAAACATAAAGCCAAGTGCACGCGGTGAACTTGAAATAACAACTGTAAACCAAGAGTATCTTAAACAAAAGAATCTTAAGGTTAGAACTCTTCAACGCGGTTTTGCATGGCTTGATACAGGCACTCACGACAGTCTGAGCGAAGCAAGTACATTTATAGAAGTTATTGAAAAACGACAGGGACTAAAAGTAGCTTGTCTTGAAGAGATTGCTTTCAAGAAGGGATGGATAACATCCGACCAGCTAAAAGAGTTGGCAAAGCCTATGATAAAGAACGAATACGGTCAATATCTTCTAAGACTAACAGAATAATAATATAACGATATAACAGAAAATGGAAGAAAACAAAAAACTTGAAATTGACACTTCTTACAACAGTGCAGAAGCTGAAGAAAGATCATCTATCGATTTCACTACCATTTACACTACCCTTATCCTGAATTGGAAATGGTATCTACTTTCTATGCTATTATGTATAGGTTTGGCTGCGGTTTACCTTCGTTATGCTACTCCTGTGTATAAAGCAAGTACTAAGTTGCTTATCAAAGACAACGACAGTCAGAAGAGTAGCCGTTATGGCAACATGTTGCTCAACACCAGTAGCACATTGGGCTTGATGAGTAATTCTAATGGTATTGAAAACGAGGTAGAAATACTGAGTTCTTACTCTATTGCAGAAGAAGCAATCAGAGATTTGAAGTTATATGCCGACTATTATAAAAAAGGTAAAGTAAAGTATCGTCTACTCTACAAGACCAATCCTATCGAAGTTGACGTAGATGCGCCACACCTTGAGAAGCTCAACACAAGCATCAATCTTAAAATTACTAAGACTGATGGTAAATATCATGTAACTGGTACTTACTATGTGCCTGTAGAGGAAACAGATGCAGAGGGTCCTTATTCTATAGATAGAACTATCAACAAGCTTCCTGCCACTATCGGCACACGTGCTGGTATACTTACATTCAAGGCTACAGCCAACGAGCCTATGGAAGATGGCGAAGACTTAAAGGTTATAATCAATTCTCCTAAGGTTGCGTCATATAAATATGTTGCAAACCTTGAAGTATCTCAGACAAGCAAGATGACAACCATTGCACAGCTCGTTCTTAAGGACGAGAACCAACAGCGTGCTTTGGATTATCTTCGTCAGTTGGTATTCTGTTACAACCGTCAGGCCAACGACGACAAGAACGAGATTGCCATCAGAACAGAGGAGTTTATCAATGGCCGTTTGGAGAAAATCAATGCAGAATTGGGCAATACAGAAGGTGAACTTGAAAGCTATAAGAAAGCTCACAAAATGGTAGAACTGAAGCTAAATGCAGACCAAGCTGTCAAAGATGCTTCGCAGTATACTCAGAAACTTACTGATGCTAACACGCAGATTGAACTTCTCAATAGCATCAACGAGTTCATGAACCATTCAGAAAACAAGTACCAAACACTTCCTTCAAACGTTGGTCTTACAGATATTTCGGCAACCAACCTTATCAAGACATATAACGATATCGTATTGCAGAGAAATCGCTTGTTGAAGAGTGCCAGTGAGAATTCTCCTACTGTAACACCTCTTACCGCACAGCTCGACGACCTCAGAGCAAGCATACGTAGAGCTATGCAACAGGCTCGCCGCTCTGTTGAAATTCAACGTGATGCAATAAACTCACAATATCAACTCTATCAGGGTCAGCTTCAGTCTACACCAGAGCAAGAACGCATGCTCACACAGATTGGACGCCGACAAGAGGTGATGTCAGGTTTGTATCTGATGCTCTTGCAGAAGCGTGAGGAAAACTCTATCTCATTAGCAGCAACAGCCGACAAGGGTAAGCTCATCGATAATCCAGCTATTGATGGTAAGGTAAGTCCTAAGAATTCTATCATCTTGCTGATAGCATTAATTTTTGGAATTGCTATACCTTCTGGTATAATATTCATCCTGCAATTCTTCCGCTATAAGATCGAGGGTCACGAGGATGTATCATCATTGACAAAATTGCCTATCATTGCAGATATTGCTGTTGCCAACGAATCTGCAAAGCAGAAGGCAGACATCGTGGTTCACGAGAATAAGAACACCTTAATGGAAGAGATTTTCCGTTCTATGCGTACCAACATCCAGTTTATGCTGAAAGAAGACCAAAAGAGCATCCTCTTTACATCAACAACATCTGGTGAAGGTAAAACCTTTACTACATCCAATCTTGCAGTAAGTTTCGCATTGCTCGGCAAAAAGGTTATCCTCGTTGGTCTTGACATCCGTAAGCCTCGATTGGCACAGCTGTTTGAAATTAACGATAGAGTACATGGTATTACCAACCTTCTCGTCAAGGAGCATCCTACTAAGGACGACCTCATTAAGCAAATTATACCTTCTGGAGTAAACGACAATCTCGACTTGCTTATGGCAGGACCTATTCCTCCAAACCCAGCAGAGTTAGTCACACGCCACTCTCTCGATGAGATATCTCAGCATCTGCAAGATATGTATGATTATATCATCATCGATACAGCTCCTGTTGGTCTTGTTTCCGATACATTGCAGATTAGCCGTATCTCAGATCTTACTGTCTACGTCTGCCGTGAAGACTATACAGCAAAAGAGAGCTTTGAACTCGTCAACAGTTTGGCTGCAAGCAACAAGCTCAAGAATATGTGCATTGCGCTTAATGGTATCGACATGTCGAAGAAAAAGAATGGATACTATTATGGCTACGGAAACTATGGCAAATATGGTCGCTATGCTCGTTACAACAAACATAGCAATAGTTCTTATGGCTCTTACAGCTCATATGGAACATATGGATCATACGGCAACTATAGTAATTCGCACTATGGCAACAAGAATGACAATTCTATAAAGTTATAATTCATTATCTAAAAAATCAAAATGACAATAGCTGTTGATTTCGACGGAACAATAGTTGAAAACAGATATCCAGAGATTGGTGACGAACGAATGTTCGCCACCGAAACTCTGAAAATGCTTATCCAAGACAGACATCGCCTGATATTGTGGACATGCCGCGAAGGTAGACTTCTTGATGACGCCATCAACTGGTGTAAGGAAAGAGGTGTAGAGTTTTGGGCAATAAACAAAGACTTTCCTGAGGAGAACATCACAAAGAATCAACAATTCTCAAGAAAAATAAAGGCGGATTTATTCATCGATGACAGAATGGTCGGTGGATTACCTGACTGGGGAACTATCTATCAGATGATAAAAGAAAATAAGACACTTGAGCAAGTCGTTCAAGAGTCATTTGGTAAAGTCTATGAAAAAGAAATCCCAAAGAAAAAACATTGGTGGCAGTTTGGATAACATTAATCTGCATTTATAAATACAACTAAAAAGAGCTATTTGGAACTCCTATTCCAAATAGCTCTTTTTAGTTATATACTTATTGCAATACTCTCCTCACTTCGTCACTCAAAAAATACGTATTTTATAACTGATTGATAAACAACATTTTGTATCTTTGCGTACCCTTATTTTGGGGTACGCAAAAGGTTTTTTAACTATGTTTATCAAAAAAAAGAAGAATCGCTCTGGAACAACAAGTATTATAGTTGCGGAAAAAACAAAAGGCAGTTATAAAGAGTTGGTTACCATAGGTGTTGCCAAAGATGCTAACGATATTGGTAGTCTAGTAAATGATGGACGTGAATGGATTTCAAAAGAAGAATCCCGCCGTCATCCTAAACTCGATTTGTATGGTGAAGAACGTGAGGCTTGTGACCGTGAGCGAGAAGAAGTACGTCGTGTATTGTCACAGGTGAGTAATATACTTCTCAATGGTTGCGACTTGATATTGGACCGCACTTTTGATAGGATTGGTTTCAATCGTATTGACGATGAAGTGTTCCGCAAGCTAGTGAAAGCCCGTTTGGCATATCCAACGAGCAAGGCTGCTACGGTGGAATATCTGAAAAACCACTTTGACGAAGATGTGGATCTCTCAAAAATCTATCGCTATCTTGACAAGCTTAGCGACCATCAGCACGAAATCGTACAGGACATCAGCGTGCGCCATACTGCAAAACTGTTCGGTGGAAATATCGGTGTGCTATTCTATGATGTCACCACACTTTACTTTGAAGCGGATTATGAGGACGACTTGCGCAAGACCGGCTTTTCTAAAGAGGGACGACACAGTAATCCTCAGATCATACTCGGCCTGCTTGTAAGTTTGGGCGGCTATCCGCTTGCCTATTGCATCCATGAGGGCAACAAATATGAAGGTCACACGATGCTGCCGACGATAAACGAGTTTGTAAGCAAATACGGATTGGAAAACTTCGTTGTGGTGGCTGACTCCGGTCTGATGAACAATGCAAATATAGCGGAAC
>OIZP01001112.1_pt1 | contig 14571 bp, 10 predicted proteins | sample 1588531 | NCBI WGS metagenome assembly OIZP01 (sample SAMN03283283) | human gut metagenome | biome: human-associated habitat; material: feces | host: Homo sapiens | place: Peru | collected 2012 | reverse complement strand
ATGCACAGTTTAACGCAGGAACCATCCTGCAGATTCCGGTAAAATCAGCCAATGATGTGGTTACCGTAACAACTTATCCTAACTACCACAACCTCACTGTAGGCGGAAAGACTGCTACTGAAGACGTAACAGAATACAACGCCACATCTGCCGAAGTGGCTAAGGGATATGTAGAAGTTGTTGCTACAGGCGGCTGCTACCTCTATCAGGTTAAGGTGGTACACGTAAGCGCCATCCAGGAGAAGGCACTCTACACTACCGACTTCACCAACTGGGAGAAAATAGACAACACAAAAGCTACAGATGTAAAGGTAAATCTCAAAACCCTTTACAGCAAGGAGGCTTTTACCTTTACATTCAACGGAGTGGGTGTTGACCCTACGGGAAATCAGGCTAAGTTCTCTGACCGTACTGGATATATGATTACAGCTAAGTATCCAAACCAATACACAACAGCTGAACCAAGCGCAGTAACCTCTCCATTGGCTAGCATCACAAAGATTATGCTCCATCAGGCAGCTACAGGTGGCAAACGTGGTATTAAGGTATCCGTAAAGGGCGACGGCGATGCTGACTGGGTAACCATCCACAACGTATCAATTGTAACCGCAAGCGGTGAAGATCTGACACTCGACGTAAACCGCACCAACTGCCAGATCAAGTTCGAAAACTTCGCCCTCAACCAGAACGCTTACGTTACCGACCTCGCCATCTACGGAAACGTAGATATGAGCAAGACTCCAATGCTCGGCACTTTCAGCCTCAACGGCACCAAGCATTCAGCTGTTGACATCTTCAAAGAAGACGCATCAGGCAAGCAGCTCGCTACCCTCCTCGTTTCAAAGAAGGCAAACCTCATCAGCGAGACCAATCCACTGAAAGATCTCGTTGCTGCAAACGGAACCATCAAGAGCACAACATACACTACCACCGGCGAAGGTGCAGACCAGAAGACTGTGGTAACCATCGTTGTAGAATCTAAGGGAGATGAAGTAACTTACGAACTCACCGTAGGCTTCAAGCCAGACTTCACCCTCACCTATTATAATATAGACGGCACAACAGTGCTCGGAACCCAGAAGGTGGAGCAGGATGCCAACATAGAGAAATTCCAGGAAGGCATGGAAGAGAAGGTAACCGTAGCCGAAGGTAAGAAATTCCGTGGCTGGGCTACCGACCTGAAGAAAGACAGCAAGAAGTTCACCATCTCTTCTGTCATTACAGCAGATGCTCAGCTCTATGCACTCGTTACAGATATTGAGACCATAAACGAAACAGCACGTTACGACTACAACTTCCAGAAGGAAGGTTTCGACATCAACGACCACGAGGCAATCTCGGTAGAAGGCAACGGCAAGTGGCATGATACCACTCACGGCTGGAGCTTCGAAGCTACCGACAAGCTCAAGGTTAAGATGGGCGGCAAGGGTTACATCAAGATGAATCTCTGCCAGTATTCTAAGTCGGGCAAGATTACCCTCCTCGATCCTAAGGGAAATGAAGTAAGTTCTATTAATGCAAAGGCTACCAAGGACGGCAACCTCGGCATCCTCCAGAACGAATCTACCGAGAGCGGCGAATATACCCTCACTTTCGATGCAGATACTTACATCCACAGCCTCAGCATCGTAAACATGACAACTCCTGCTTACACACAGAACGGCAACTGGATGGAGGTAAAGGCTGGCGATGCACAGAGCTTCATCACAGCCCTAGAAATTGCGAACGGCAACAATGCAGCAGCCAACGCTGCCCGCACATACATCTTCTTGCCTGACGGCACATACGACCTCGGCGACAAGTGTCTTACCCCAATCAGCGGTAACAACATCTCTATCATCGGCGAGAGCATGGACAACACCATCATCGTGAACAAGCCAGAGGTAGAGGGAATCGGTGTTACTGCAACATTGTTCAATACCAGCACAGGTCTCTACATGCAGGATCTCACCCTGAAGAATGCTTATCCATTCGACAAGAGCACCGGTCGTGCAGTCTGCCTACAGGACAAGGGTACACAGACCATCTGCAAGAATGTGAAGATGCTTTCTTATCAGGACACTTACTACAGCAACAACAATAATGGTCAGTACTACTTCGAAGGTTCAGATATCCACGGAATCGTAGACTTCATCTGCGGCGGTGGTGATGCATTCTTCAACAAGTGTACACTCACATTGGAACCAGGTAAAGGTTCATACATTACTGCCCCTTATACAGACGGCACCAAGTATGGTTACGTATTCGACGGCTGCAAGATTGTAGGTTCAGCTACAGACAGCTTTACTTTCGGTCGCTCTTGGGGCGGTACAGCCAACTGTGCATTCCTCAACACCATTCTCGACAAGAATGCAGCAGCCAAGATTACTTCTACCCGCTGGACAACAGGTGGTATGAACGTAGTTGCCAAGAACTTCTTCGAGTACAACACTCTTGATGAAGACGGTAAGGTGATTTCTCCAGCCGAGAACATCGTGAAGTTTACCAAGGATAAGGAAGTAAGCGAGTACAACACCATCATCACTGCAGAGAAGGCAGCCGAGTTCAGCCTCGACAAGGTATTTACCAACTGGAAGCCTGCCGACCTCGCTTCTCAGACCACAGCGACAGCGGCTACATTGAGCAACGACAAGCTTTCATGGACAGGTGATGCCCAGATGTATCTCGTGGCAAAAGACGGCAAGTTCTTTGCCCTGACCACAGAGAAGTCAGTAAATCTCAACGGCGAGAAGGGTTCATTCACCGTACGTGCAGCCAACCAGATGGGTGGTTTCGGTGCAACAGCCAATTCAGTAAGCACCGGCATCCACAACATCGCCTCAGCTACAGATGCAGCAGTCATCAAGACCGCCATCTATGCAGCCGACGGCACACAGCTCTCAAATCTTCAGAAGGGTATCAACATCATTGTGAAGACCCTGGCAGATGGCAGCAAGAAGACAAGCAAAGTCATCGTAAAGTAATGAAGCACAGATAATAAGTAAATAGATTGACAGATAACTATCAGAGTGCAATATCCCCATCCTCATTCAGAAGGGTGCCGGATATTGCACTTTTTCTTTGTCCTCAAAAAATATGTGAAAAGGAAGCCATGAGATGTAAAAAGGGAACAGCAAAATGTGAAAAAACCGAAGTAGTTACGCAAAAATCTGCAAACGTTTACGTATTTTTTTACACCAAACATACCTAGATTCTCATATTTTTTAGCTAATTTTGCAGCAAGAAAACCAAGACTTAGCTAACGCTATGCATCAAGGTTGCCCTCCCCGGAGCCTTCGGGAGCCAAGAGGAACAGCCATGATAAAGCAACTGCTCAGGACTGGGATTCTACTTAAAAACATTTCAAAAACATTAGAAAATTAGTAATTTAGAATAAGTTTTATCTAAACCTAAAGTGTATGTCTGGTAATTTTAGAAAAAAGAAAATTGCTTTGGCAGGCGCACTGATGTTCGTAGTAACAAGTGTATCTGCACAAACAGTAAAAGGCGTTGTTACTGACAATACAGGTGAGCCTATTATCGGCGCCTCTGTCATGGAGGTTGGTCAGGCTGGTAATGGTGGTATCACTGATATTGATGGTAACTTCACCGTTAATTTGAAAGGCAGCAGTAAGAAACTGAAGATTTCATACATCGGTATGAAAGCTAAGGAAATTAATGTTGCAGGTAAAACAACCATTTCAGTAAAGCTCGAGGACGAAGCTAACTCCCTCAACGATGTCGTTGTCATCGGTTACGGTACTGTAAGAAAGAAGGATTTGACTGGTGCCGTTGCTACCGTAAAAGGTGATGACCTGACCAAGGTTCCTGTTACAAATGCAGCAGAAGCTTTGACAGGTAAGTTACCTGGTGTGCAGATTACAACTACCGACGGTTCACCTGATGCAGAAATGATCATCAAGGTGCGTGGTGGTGGTTCTATCACTGGTGACAACTCTCCTCTCTACATCGTAGACGGATTTCCAGTATCCAGCATCGGTGACATTGCTCCTTCAGACATTGAGGACATCACCGTATTGAAGGATGCTGCTTCTACAGCTATCTATGGTTCTCAGGGTGCTAATGGTGTAATCCTGGTTACTACCAAGGGCGCTAAGTCTGGTAAGACAGTTGTTTCTTACAATGGCTACGTTCAGGGAAAGAGCATCGCCAAGACTCTTGACACCATGACTCCTTATCAGTACGTTATGTACAACTATGAGCGCGCAGCTCTCCGCGGCACATCTGATATCAGCAGCTTCGAAAAGCGTTTCGGTTCTTTCGGAGACCTCGACTTGTATCAGTATCAGCAGGGTCATGACTGGCAGAACGAGATGTTCGGCAACCACGATCTCTCACAGTCTCACAACGTAAGCGTTAGCGGTGGTTCTGAAAAGACCAAGTTCAACCTTAGCGGTACTTACACCAACGACAACAGTTTGATGAAGACCAATGGTTACGACCGTTTCAATGTAAACTTCAAGTTGAATCATGAGATTTGCAAGAACTTGAAGCTCGACTTCGGTATGCGTCTGGCTGATGTTACAACCAAGGGTGTTGGTACAGGTGGTGGTACTTATAAGATCCGTTCTTATGAGGCTATTACCAAAGGTCCTGTAAACGGTCTCTACGATCAGCTCGACATCGATCCTTCAACTCTTCCAGACGATGAGTACGATGAGTACATCTCTATTACCCGCAGTCTGCAGGATAAGGTAAATGACTACTGGAGAAGAAAGAATGAGCGCCGTTACAACTATAATGGTGCCATCACATGGAAGTTCCTCAAGGACTTCACATACCGTGCAGAGGCAGGTTACGACTACACCTTCTTCCAGCAGAAAGATTATTATGCTGCTTTGAGTGACAAGGCAGTAAAGGATGGCGGTAGCCTTCCTATGGGTGAATGGACCAAGAAAGATACTTGGAAGCTCCGTTTGACCCACACCTTGACTTACAACAAGACATTTAACAAGGTACACAACTTGAATGCGATGATTGGTCAGGAGTATGTAGCTACAAACAATGAGAGCCTCAGTGTTATCGCTAAATACTTCCAGAAGGACATTGCTCCAGAGAAGATGTTTGCAAGTCTTGCATCAAACTCTGGTGCAACAGGTTCTCGTACCATCAACTCTTCATTGGGCCAGGAAGATCGTACACTTTCTTTCTTCGGCCGTTTGAACTACTCTTATGCAGACCGCTATTTGTTGACATTCACTATGCGTGCCGACGGTTCTTCTAAGTTCGTGAAGGACAACCGTTGGGGCTACTTCCCTGCTGCCGCATTGGGTTGGCGTATCGCAGAGGAGCCTTGGATGAAGAATACAAAGGACTGGTTGTCTAACTTGAAACTCCGTTTCTCTTATGGTACAGCAGGTAACAACCGTATCAGCTCTTCCATGTATGAGACAACTTACAAGGCTTATGGTAGTGGAAAATATTATGGTGCAGGTAACCAGCAGAACCCTCACTATACATTGAACAATTCTCAGTTGGCTAACCCAGAGTTGAAGTGGGAAACCACCATTACACGTAACGTTGGTTTAGACTTTGGTTTCTTCGATGAGCGTATCTCAGGTAGCTTGGATTACTACTGGAACACCACAAAGGACCTGCTCCTCGATGCTCCAGTAACAGCAATCGGCTATACTTCTATGCAGCAGAACATCGGTCAGACATCTAACCGTGGTGTTGAATTGAACTTGAATGCAGCTATCCTCCGCAAGAAGGATTACTCTTTGAACTTCAACTTCAACGTTGGTTTCAATAAGAACAAGGTTGACAAGTTGGCTGGTGGTCAGACTTACCAGTCTTACAACTCTGGTGCCTTCTCTACCGACATGCGCGGTTACGACGACTACCGAGTTGTTGTAGGTCAGCCTCTCGGATTGGTATATGGTTTCGTTTGCGACGGTTTCTACACTGTTGATGACTTCCAGACCACAACCGATGAGAACGGCAAGACTCAGTTTGTATTTGACAAGAGCGGTAACTATATCCTGAAGGAAGGTGTAGTAGATGGTTCATTCATCACTGCAGGTTCTAAGGCAGGTCTCCGTCCAGGTGCAATGAAGGTAAGAGACCTTGATGGTGACAACAAGATTTCAGAGTCAGACCGCACCATCATCGGTAAGACTCAGCCTAAATTCCAGGGTGGTTTCGGCCTCAACGCCACATACAAGTGGTTTGACCTGACTGCCAACTTCAACTTCGTAGTAGGTAATGACGTTTACAACCTCGACAAGATGGTTACATCACAGTCATACCGTAATACATACGCAAGTCTCCGTCAGGAAATGACTCCTGTAACTTTGGGCGGTAAGGCATGGACTTACATGGATCAGGCTACAGGTGAAATCGTAACAGATTACGAGACATTGAAGAATATGAATGCAAATGCTTCTATTTGGAGCGCAGCAACTTTGTCAGATAACAACCCTGTACCTTCATCATGGGCTGTTGAGGATGGTTCATTCCTCCGTTTGCAGAACTTGACAGTAGGTTTCACATTCCCTAAGGAGTGGACCAAGAAGTTCGCTTGCAACTCACTGCGCATGTACTGCACATTGACAAACTTGTTCTGCTTGACCAACTACTCAGGTTATGACCCAGAGGTTAACTCATCAATCCGTGGCAGCAAGACCAGCGGTTTGACCCCAGGTGCCGACTTCTCATCATATCCTAAGTCATTCTCTTGGACAGCAGGTGTAAACATTTCATTCTAATAGAAAACAAGATACAAATTATGAAACGTATATTTCTATATATATCAATGTTCATTGCAGGAGCAAGTTTTAACTCTTGTAGTGACTTATTGGACACAGAGACTTTGTCTACAGACAATTTGAACTACCTGTGTTCAAACGCAACTGATGCCCGCAAGATGGTAGACCACGTATATGCCTACTTCTGCGAGGATACTTATACATCACGTATGAGCACCAACTGGATGCAGAATACCGACGTTGAAATTGGTTTCGTCAAGAAGGCTCAAGCTTCTGAGACTACCCGTCGTGGTATTTGGGCACTGAACCCATCATACTTCGGTGATATCAAGAACTGCTGGAACAACACCCAGAAAGCCATTGATTTCGCCAACCAGTGCATTCAGGGAATTGAGGCAAGCGATGCTTACAAGAACGGTGATGCTGACATGAAGCAGCTTCATGGTGAGGCTATTTGTCTTCGTGCATACTGGTATTTCCTGATGTGTAACTTCTGGGGTGACGTGCCATTTGCTACAACTCCTACATCAAAGGACGATATGCACAATGATCCACGTACAGATAAGAACATCATCTATACCCACTTGATTCAGGACCTCATCAACAACGAGGGTGAGATGCAGTGGAGCAGCAAAGCTACAGTAGAGCGCATGAACCGTGAATTCGCTCTTGGTTTCATCACCAAGTTGGCTATGTTCCGTGCCGGTTACTCTATGCAGGCTGATGGTACAATGGCCCGCAGCACAGGTACAGGCGATGAATATACTGTACATTATGTAGATGAGAATGGTAACGAGGCTACAGCTACTTCTGCAGACGATTACTACAAGGTTGCTAAGGCTTATGCCAAGAAGTTGATTTCCTTGAAGGACCGTCAGCTCAACAACAACTTCAAGCAGATTTTTGATAATGAAATCAACGGCTGCAACCCAGCTAATGGTGATGTATTGTTCGAGATGGGTTATGTTCCAAACTCAGGTGGTGACATCGGTTGGTGTCTTGGCTTGAGCGTAGTTTCAAGTTCTAAGGGTGCTGGTACAACTTATACCAACCTGACTCCAAGCTATGCATGCTCATTCAATGCACAAGACCAGCGTCTGAAGGCTACATGTGCTAACTACCGTTGGTTGTACGACAACAAGCAGGCAGCAGTGGATGGCGTCAACATCCAGCCAGCTAAATGGTGCCGCATGGATTTGAGTGTCAACAACGTTGAATCTAAGGGTACAGGTATCAACTTCCCTATCCTGCGATATGCTGACGTATTGTTACTCCTCGCTGAAGCTGATAACGAAATCAACAATGGACCTACAGCTGAGGCAAAGGAGATGTTGAAGCGAGTTCGTAACCGTGCCTTTGCAAATGCAACCAACAAGAACGAGATGGTGAATGAATATGTTGATAATCTCAACGATCACGACTCTTTCAAGAAAGCTATCATCAACGAACGTGCTTGGGAGTTTGGTGGCGAGTGCATCCGTAAGTTCGACCTCGTTCGTTGGAACTACTACTCAGATGCCATCGTTAATACTTTGGAGTGGGTTCGTGACGTAACTATGAACTATAACCAGCTCCGTCTGGAGAATGGAGAATTCATCTACGACAAGACTAAAGAAATTGTTGATATGGGCATCGCACCACGCCTCTACTACAACTATGTAAATGGCGAGATTCAGTTCGAGAACAACTATTTCACTTATCGTGATAACAGCGCAAGCCCATACAAAGAAGCAACAACACTTGCAGATGATGACATCAAGACTGCGGGAGCTTCTTTCGATGGTTTGAAATACATCAAGTTCTTGGATACATACATGTCAGTCAGTGATACTGATCCAACAACAAACACAAAGTATGGAACCGACGCAGATGGCAACACTATCAAGAAGGGTGTCATGAATGAGGCTTTCTTATACTCATGGTTTGGTCTGACAGACGGAGTTGTGACAACAGGTGCAGAAGACATGGAGCCTCTCCGCAAAAAGGTAACTCCATATATCTTGCCTATCCCTAAGGACAACATTGCTTCTTCAAACGGTGTATTGTCTAACGAAGGTTATGCTATTCGCAACAAGTAAATCGGGTTATGTAGTCCATAACAAATAAAAGTAAGTAATTATGAAATACAATAAATATATATTGTCTATGCTTTTCGCTGCTACAGTTGGTACCACAATGGTAAGCTGTAGCGACGATGACAACTTGGGCGATGCACCTCGTTTGTTCCGTCCAATTGCAAGCGCAACGGTCAACTCAAATAACTTGAAGGTAGAATGGGATAAAATCCAGGGTGCCACCAGTTATGAGTTGGAATTGGGTCTTGTGACATCTACAGATGAGGATGGCACAAATCACCTGAAAGTAATCAAGAAAGCCACAACAGAGGATGATACCTATACTTTCGACGACTTAGGATGGGACGAGAAGTATGGTGTAAGAATCAAGTGTATTGGCAACAACAAGAAATCTGAGTATTATCAGGTAAAGGCTCAGAGCATCAACTACCCAACAAAGGTTTCTGGTGCCAAGGCTATTGATAACGCTGCTCGTGTATCCTGGGCTGAAGGTGGCCAGAAAATCAAGTATGTAATGGCTTGCCCTGCTGAAGACGCAGAAAACCATGATACCATCTCGGTTAAAGTAAGCGATGCGGACTATGCTCAGGGATATGTAGATATTTACGGCTTGCAGCCAGAAACATCATACACATTCAAGACATACGACAGTTCTACAGACTTCAATAATACTACCTATGCAGGTAAAACAACAGCTACAACCAAGGCTAGCGTCAACTTCGACGAGAAGTATGGAGAAGGCATGTGGCTGGATACCCGCAACTGGGATGCTAAGGAAGCTAAGGATACATTGAAGACTGCTGAGTTCTGGAATATGGTAAAGGACGGTATGACTATCATCCTCCGTGGTGAACAGGAATACAAGATCAGCAACGCTATCAGTCTCGACCGCAATGTAACCTTCATTACCGGTATGACATTGGGCGGTAACGCTCAGTTCACCTTCTCCGGCGGTATGAACGTCAAGAAGGGTGTTAATATCAATAAGGTGAAGTTCGAAAGCATCGATATGATTAGCGATAAGCAAGCCGATAAGGATGCGTTCCTCGCAGGTACAGACAAGAGCTTCGGTGGCCGTCAGGTTATCAATGTCAGCGGTACTGGTTCTACCATCAGTGAGCTCATCTTCAACGATTGCTACATCCGCGGTTTCCGTGGTGTAGTAAGAGGTCAGAAGAACAGCGACAACTTCCTGAACATTACCTTCAAGGGTTGTACAATTGATGGTGTCGGCGATCAGGGTGTTGTAACCATCGCAGATAAGGGTGGAGATTTCCGCAACGTAACATTCGATGATTGTACTATTACAAACATTATTATGCTTTGCGACTTACGTAAGACTGCCCAGGCTCCTACTGTAAATGTAAACAACTGTACATTCTGCTATGCTCCAATGGAGACTACAGCTAATGCAAATACACCATTGTTCCGCTTCGCTACAAATGCAGCAACGTTGAACATCACAAACAGTATCTTCGGTCCATCAATGGCAACAGATGGCAGCGCAGGTGCTAAGATTCAGCTTTACACACCAGGCGCTAAGGGAAGTGTTCTTCTGAATGGTGCAAGCACAGTGCTTTCTGTTGCAGGTTCATACAAGACTAACTTTGCTTACACACCTATCGGTGCAGACGCTAAAACATACGGCATAGAAGGTCTCATCGACTTCAAGGGTTCTGAGACAGATCTTTGGACAAATCCAGCAAAGGGTGAATTCAAGTTCAACGCAAATCTTGACAGTGAAGCAGGTGCTTCTAAGTGGAAGTAATCCTACCATCAATCATATTAAAGTGCAATGCCCCCATCGGGCGTTGCACTTTTTTTGTTTATTTCCCTCTCCCCTTCCACTCACACAAAACTTTTTTAGTTAATTTCTTGGAAGTTACAAAAGAAAAGCGTATCTTTGCAGCGTGAGTACCTAAGGAAGAGTGTACTACTTTTTTAGATTGTTGGATTTATAATTTGAAGCATATGGAGACTTTGGAACAAATGCCTTTCGAGGCTCAGCATAAGATATTCAAGAGACTGGCAGAAATTGCCGACTCAAAGACTCTGACCAAAGAGGAACAGGAAAAATACGATAACAGCATGATGGTCATGTGGGACAATTATGCGGTATATAAGCATGCTGAGGAGAAAGGATTAAAAAAAGGTATGGAGAAAGGTATGGAGAAAGGTATAGAAAAAGGTATAGAAAAAGGAGAAAAAAAGAAAAGCAAAAAGATTGCTTTGAAGTTGTTGGCGCGCAACTTTCCATTAGATGAAATTGCGGATCTCACCGGCTTATCTATCGAAGAGATCAAGGAATTGGAACAATATAATTAACTGAAGTTGAGTTAGGAACCAATAATTTGAAATCGTCAGCAACCTGCTGACGATTTTTGGTTGTACAATGAATCCGAGAAAAAGTTCCGCAAACTGCGGAATTTTTTCATATAGAGGAGCATATAGCTTGCAAACTTATTAGATTAGAAGAAAGATGTTTTTGTAAATTAAAGATGTCGGACCGTTTGACCATAGAACAGCGCCATAACAATATGGCGGCAATAAGAGGCAGGGATACCAAACCGGAGATTCTTGTCAGGAAATTTCTGTGGAGTAGGGGATTCAGGTATCGGCTCAATCATCCGCGGTTGCCGGGCAAGCCGGACATCGTGCTGAGGAAATATCGCACCTGTATTCTGGTGAACGGGTGCTTCTGGCATGGACATGAGGGATGCAAGTATTATGTGGTGCCGAAATCGAACACCGGGTTCTGGATGGAGAAGATCAGGAGGAACCGGGAGAGGGACCATGAGGTGCTGCACCGGCTGGCTGAAATGGGATGGCATACCATCGTGATATGGGAATGTGAACTGAAGCCGGCGGTAAGGGAGAAGACGCTGGAGTCGCTCGCCTTTACGCTGAACCATATCTATCTGGAAGATCATCATATCAGAAGATATGAATTGCCGGAAGAAGTGCCGGAAATGGTGGCGGAGCCGGAACCAAGGCATCGTGATTAGTAACTGCCTAAAACAGTTCGCCAACGACACAAAAGAGTTCGCCAACGAAAATAAAGAAACAGCCAAAGAAGTCAAGCAAAGAAAAGAGTTCGTGAAGGCTAAAAGAGCCATCTACAAACTTATCACTTCTACTCCAAAGGTGACAACTGCGCAAATAGCAGTTGTCTATCCACGGACAATTTCCCCTGAGCCGCAAAAGTACGACTTTTGGGTGAAAGTTATATTGCACATTATTGTTTTTCCTTGATAAGTTTGATGATGCTATTTAAAAAGTCATGAGCGGGTTGTAGCATATTTTCTACGTCAGAATTACTAACATCATATTCGCAGTTATAATCAGCTTTCATTCTTAATTGTTCCATCCTGGAGAAAAATGCACCAAGTTCTTTGTCAATTTTACCTGTCTTAACGAAATTCATACCAAATACGCCTAAAGTACCAGCATGAGTATGTGCCGAAAGCCCATAATGTATTAATAGTGCCTGAGCAGCATGGAAACAAGAATAGTAAAACCTATTAGCTGCCAAATCCCATAATCCCATAGAAAGCATTTGCTCTGCTTCTGCTATAAATCTTTTTGCTTTTTCCAGACGAAGTTCTACTAAAGAACTTCTTTCATCGTTTGTTAGCCCCATAAACTTACTCCTTCCTTTTCTACATTTTTATAAAATGGTGTAATCTTATATTTCTGCCACTCCTTAGCGGAATACATTACTGGGTTTATTTCTTTTCCTAAATCCCAACCTAGTTCGGTAAGAGGATAGGTAACTTTGTCATAATCAGAAGGAAGAAGCTGTTCCTTGTCTAAGATAACAAGAATGTCCCAGTCGCTATCATCTCTAGCGGTACCTCTAGCTTGTGAGCCAAAAAGTATCGCTTTCCCGTATGGTGGCATATTCTTTGCCAGGCATTCACGGATGGCTGTCAATGTAAGTTCTTGTTCCTTCTTCATATTGCAAAGATAAAATAAAAACCTGAAACTACCAAGTAAAAACCTTCTTTTTTATGAATTATTACACGATTTATGAGAAATTACTGATAAGCTTATATTTCCTTTGCCATCTTTTTTTTCTGCAAAATAAGCAATATTTCTCTTTTATGCAAGTTTTTGGGCTTTTTCTTTTGTGTTTTCAAAGGAAAAATGTAAATTTGCAGAAAAAATAAGATAGCGTATGGGAAAGTTTATAAATCCATTTTCTGATTGGGGATTTAAACTGATCTTTGGACAGGAAATCACTAAAGATTTACTGATTAGTTTCCTCAATGATCTCCTGAAGGGTGAGCATACGATAACGGATATCACCTTTAAGGACAAGGAGCAATTGCCCGAGGCAAAGAATATGCGTGGTATCATATATGATATATATTGTACTACAGATCAGGGACAGCATATTATAGTGGAGATGCAAAACCGTTATCAGGAACATTTTGTAGATCGCTCTCTTTATTATGCTTCGCGTGCTATAGTAAAGCAAGGCGTGAAGGGGGAATGGGACTATCACCTCGCGCCGGTCTATACTGTATGTTTTATGAACTTCAATATAGAGAGTAGAAGCCCTGAGAAGTTTAGAACAGATGTTTGTCTTGTGGATACAGAAACAGGACGGGTTTTCTCTGATAATCTCAGAATGATATATCTTATGCTTCCCCTCTTTACTAAGGAGGAGGATGAATGTGAAACTGATTTTGAACGTTGGATATTTGTTTTAAAGAATATGAGTACATTGGAAAGAATGCCGTTTATGGCAAGAAATGCCGTCTTCCAGAAACTGGCTGAGATAGCGGATATCACTGCACTCAGTAAGGAAGACCGTGAAAAATATGATGAAAGTATCAAGGTGATGCGTGATAACATTGCAGCATATAAAGGAGCTATCATAGAAGGTAAAATAGAAGGTAAAAAAGAAATGGCTAAGATTATGCTAATGGAAAACGAGCCTATTGATAAAATCGCAAGATATACAGGGCTTGCCAAGGATGATATTTTAAAACTCAACTAATAATTGAACGAGGTTGCTGGTAAGAGTGACCTCGTTTTTATTTCAAAATTACGTTAACTGAACTTTTATTATCGACAATGAGGCTTATGAAAGATATGGATAAATATTGGAAGAACCTGGATTCACTTTTCGATTCTAAAGATACTCGAAGAGCGATTTGGGTAGGTTATGCAATTGGGTTTGTACTGGCTGCTGCTTCCATATACAAGTTATACCTTAGGTTGTCGGGGCATGAAGAATTTACTTTTGGGAGAATGTCTTCATTAATTTTAGTGTTAATGGTAGGTCTTTCTTTGGTTTGTTTTCTTTTTTATAGGAAGAAAATATCGATTAAAATTAAGTTTTACCTGTTGTGTCTGATTTTTGTGTGTGGTGGCATCAATATGTTTCTTCATCCAAAAGTATCAAGAAAAATTCCATCTGAAACATATTGTCAGGTAGTGGGAATAGTGGGCTGTCTCTTCTTTGGGGGAGGCGGTTTGTGGGTATTGTACAATGACTACAAGTGGCATAGGAGGCGTAGAGACGAGGAGGAATAAAGTGTACCGATGCGCAGACCTTGCTGAACCTGTCGAGTTTCTTACCGCTCATTTCTGTTTGCTATCACTTCAATCCCATCTCTCTCAACTTCCTTGAGTAGGAAGGGATTGAGGTGTTGGTGCTTCCGGATAATATCGACAGGGCAACCCAGAAGGGCTTCAAGGTATGATTTCAGACGGACTATCAGGAAAAACTTAGGGGGCATTTCTACATAGATATCTACATCGCTGCCATCGTGGTGCTG
>OIZP01001110.1_pt1 | contig 14581 bp, 12 predicted proteins | sample 1588531 | NCBI WGS metagenome assembly OIZP01 (sample SAMN03283283) | human gut metagenome | biome: human-associated habitat; material: feces | host: Homo sapiens | place: Peru | collected 2012 | reverse complement strand
CGCCGCCCTCTCACGGCGGAATCAGGGGTTCGATTCCCCTACGAACTGCTCTGTTATTTTTATAACAGCCCAACCCGGAATGCCAGAAACATTGTTTCTGGCATTTTTAAATGCTTTTTTCAATAAAAAGCTTGCAAAATAGAAGAAAGAGTGTTACTTTATTTATGTTAACACGTTGACTTGATTGAGAGAGGGCAGAACCCTCTCTCAATTTATGTTTAGGAGACAGCAACGTGACGGAACACGAAAAAACTGAATATGGAAGGAAGAGGTGTACACATGTCGAAAAAAGAGATGTATGAAGCACGCACCGAAGAACTCATCACCCCGATTTTAGACCGAAGAAACTTTGAACTTGTGGATGTGGAATATGTCAAAGAGGGTAGTACCTGGTATTTACGGGTTTACATTGACAAAGAAGGCGGAATCACTTCCGACGATTGCGCAGATGTATCCAGGGAAATGAATGAGATTCTTGACAGAGAGGATTATGTAGAAGGTTCCTATACCTTTGAAGTGAGCTCTCCGGGTCTTGGAAGACCACTGAAAAAAGAAAAAGACTATATAAGAAGCATGGGGAAGGAACTGGAGATCAGAACCTACCGTGCGATTGACCGGGAAAAAGAATTTTACGGCATTTTAAAAGCATACGATGCCGATACAGTGACAATTGAGCAGGAAGACGGAAAAGAGATGGTATTTGAAAAATCCAATATCGCACTGATCCGCCTGGCTTTTGATTTTTAGCGTAAAATAACAGAAAAAATAATGGAGGATAAAATAATGGCTAAGAATAATGAATTGTTAGAAGCGTTAAATATATTAGAACAGGAAAAAAATATCAGCAAAGAGACTTTACTTGAGGCAATCGAGAACTCACTGATCACTGCATGCAAGAACCATTTTGGAAAGTCTGAAAACGTAAAAGTTAACATTGATCCGGAAACATGTGAATATCATGTATTTCAGGAGAAAAAAGTTGTAGAGAAAGTGGAAGATCCGGTTGAGGAGATCAGCCTTGTCAATGCGAAGATGATCGACTCCAAATACGAACTGGATGACATTGTAAATGTAGAAGTGAAATCCAAAGAGTTCGGACGTATCGCAACACAGAATGCCAAGAACGTGATCTTACAGAAAATCCGTGAGGAAGAGAGAAAAGTTCTTTTTGATGAGTACTACAGCAAAGAGAAAGATATCGTAACAGGTATCGTTCAGCGTTATGTTGGAAAGAATGTGAGCATCAACCTCGGTAAAGTGGATGCCATCCTCACAGAGAATGAGCAGGTAAAAGGCGAGGTATTCCAGCCAACAGAGCGAATCAAAGTTTATATCCTGGAAGTAAAATCTACCTCCAAGGGACCGAGAGTGCTTGTTTCCAGAACACATCCGGAATTGGTAAAACGTCTGTTCGAATCTGAAGTTGCCGAAGTAAAAGACGGAACGGTTGAGATCAAGGCAATCGCACGTGAGGCAGGAAGCAGAACAAAGATCGCAGTATGGTCGAATGATCCTGATGTAGATCCGGTTGGAGCATGTGTTGGTATGAACGGTGCACGTGTCAATGCAATCGTCAATGAACTCCGTGGTGAGAAGATCGATATCATCACCTGGAATGAGAATCCTGCAATGCTCATCGAGAATGCATTAAGTCCTGCAAAGGTGATTTCCGTTATTGCAGATGCGGATGAAAAAGCAGCAAAGGTTGTTGTTCCGGATTATCAGCTTTCACTTGCAATCGGTAAGGAAGGACAGAATGCAAGACTGGCAGCAAGACTTACAGGCTTCAAGATTGATATCAAGAGCGAGACACAGGCCAGAGAGTCAGGGGACTTCATGGATTATGAGAATGACTATGAAGAGGATGATTATGATGACGATTATGATTATTCGGATGAGGAGCTTGCTGAGAACGAGAGATTAGCTGATACAGAACAGGCAGATGTACAGGCAGAGGCTTTTGATACAGAGGCTGACGAGAACGAAGCAGCAGGTACAGAAAATGATGCGGCAGATAGTGGTGATGAGCAGTAATGGCAAATAAAAAGATTCCAATGCGCAAATGCGTAGGCTGTCAGGAGATGAAGGAAAAGAAGTCACTTATTCGCGTGGTAAAGACTGCGGAGGGTGACATAATTCTCGATGACACCGGCAAGAAAAACGGCAGGGGAGCTTATATATGTAAGAGCCTTGAATGCTTTAAAAAGGCTAAAAAGACAAAGGCACTTGAGCGTTCCCTTGGCGTTAGTGTATCAGAACAGGTATATGAGGAGCTTGAAAAGGAGATGAACCAAATTGACAGATAGAGTACTTTCTATGCTGGGATTAGCAGCAAAGTCAGGCAATGTGGTTAGCGGAGAGTTTTCTACAGAGAAAGCTGTAAAGACAGGAAAGGCATTTTTAGTGATAGTTGCAGATGATTCATCAGACAACACAAAGAAGCATTTTTCGGATATGACTGCTTTCTATGAGGTTCCGATTTATTTTTATAGTGACAAGGTGGGGTTAGGGAATGCAATAGGCAAAGAGTTTCGCGCTTCCCTTGCAGTAACGGATGAAAACCTTGCAAATGCAGTGATAAAAAAGCTGCAGTCGAATAAAACTGAATAATGGAGGAAAATAGATATATGGCAAAAATGAGAGTTCATGAACTTGCAAAAGAATTAAATATAAAGTCGCAGGACGTCATAGACACATTAAACGGCACACAGTTTGCTGTCAAAAATGTGCAGAGCGGTCTTGAGGATGAGGCACAGCAAATTGTACGAAAGAAGTACGCAAAAACAGAAGTAAAAAAAGATGCACCTAAGAAGGAAGAACCTAAAAAGGAAGAACCTAAAAAGGATGAGGCTAAGGCAGCCGACAGACCAAAGAAAAAGGCAAGCATCACAGCAGTTTTCAATGCCCAGTACAGTAAGCAGGGTAGGAAAACAAATGGTGGAAACGGCAGCGGAAATAATGGAAATAATAGTTCGCAGCGCAGGAATGGTAATGGAAGACGCGATAATCAGTCATCACGTCCTGAGCAGCACAGCATTATTAAGCCAAGACCTGTCGGAGAGAGAGCTATGCGTCCTATAAGTGAGCGTACTGCGGATCCGTATGCAGATATGAAGGCAGCCAATTCGCGTCCGGCACGTCAGGCTGACGCTGATAGAAGAAGCGACAGACGTCAGGACAATGGTGACAGAATCAACAACAGAAATACTGACAGAAATGCCGACAGAAGCAGAAATACGGACAGAAACAGCGATAGAAGAACAAACAATCGCGACAACAATAACCGAGATAACAGCAGAGACAATAATAGAGACAATAACAAAGGCTTCAGAAATGACTCCAGACGTCCTGCAGAGGGTGGCAGAAGCTTTGACAGAAATAATGACAGAAGCAGAAGCAACGACAGAAGCCGCAGTAATGACAGAAATAACGATAGAACAGGCGGCAGAGGTGATGACAGAAACCGTTTCAGAAAAGAAACAGTTGCGGTTGCAGCTCCTGATGATGTAAGAGGAAAGGAGAGCCGCGACAGAGGCAACGATAGAAAGAATAAGCATAATCACAATCAGAGCCAGAAGCAGGATAAGCTCGGAAAGAAGCAGGAGAATTACATCAATCTTGAGAAGCACGGCGGCAAGAAAAAGCCACAGCAGCCTAAGGCACAGCCAAAAGAGGATGAGAACGAGATTAAGACAATTTCTCTTCCGGAGAAGATTACAATAAGGGACTTAGCTGATAAGATGAAGGTTCAGCCTTCAGCCATCGTAAAGAAGCTTTTCATGAAGGGCGAGATGGTAACAGTTAACTCTGAGGTTGATTTTGCAGCTGCCGAGGAGATTGCTTTAGAGTTCAATTTCATCTGTGAGGAAGAGGAGAAGGTCGATGTGATTGCAGAGCTTCTCAAGGAGGATGAAGAGGATGAGAGCAAGATGGTTCCTCGTCCACCTGTAGTCTGCGTAATGGGTCACGTAGATCATGGTAAGACATCACTGCTTGATGCCATCAGACAGACACGTGTTACAGACCGTGAGGCAGGTGGTATCACACAGCACATCGGTGCATCTGTTGTATCAATCAATGGCCAGAACATCACATTCCTTGATACACCGGGACATGAGGCATTTACAGCAATGCGTATGCGTGGTGCAAACTCTACTGATATCGCAATCCTTGTTGTTGCTGCAGATGATGGTGTAATGCCACAGACTGTTGAGGCAATAAACCATGCAAAGGCAGCCGGTGTAGAGATTATCGTTGCTGTCAACAAGATAGATAAGCCAAGTGCCAATATCGACAAGGTTAAGCAGGAGCTCTCAGAGTATGAGCTTATCCCGGAGGATTGGGGCGGAAGCACAATATTCTGTCCTGTATCTGCACATACTAAGGAGGGTATCGACAATCTCCTTGAGATGATTCTTCTCACAGCAGAGGTTCTTGAGCTCAAGGCTAATCCGGACAGAAATGCAAGAGGTCTCGTAATCGAGGCGCAGCTTGACAAGGGGCGTGGTGCGGTTGCCACAGTGCTTGTACAAAAAGGAACACTCCATGTCGGAGATCCTATCGCATGCGGAAGCAGCTATGGTAAGGTAAGAGCCATGATTGATGACAAGGGCCGCAGAGTAAAGGAGGCTAAGCCTTCTACGCCTGTAGAGATACTTGGACTTAACAGTGTGCCATCAGCAGGTGAGACATTTGTGGCATGTGATTCAGAGAAGGAGGCAAAGGCATTCTCTGACACATATATTTCAGAGGAAAAGAATAAGCTCATCGAGGATACAAAGGCAAAGATGTCACTTGATGATCTGTTCTCACAGATTCAGTCAGGCAACATGAAGGAGCTTGATATCATCGTAAAGGCAGATGTACAGGGTTCAGTTGAGGCTGTTAAGCAGAGTCTTGTCAAGCTTTCAAATGAGGAGGTTGTGGTCAAGGTCATCCATGGCGGCGTTGGTGCCATCAACGAGTCAGATGTTATCCTTGCATCAGCATCAAATGCAATCATCATTGGCTTTAACGTCAGACCGGATCCTGTTGCCAAGGCTACAGCAGACCGTGAGGGCGTAGATATCAGACTTTACAAGGTCATCTACAATGCAATCGAGGATGTATCTGCTGCCATGAAGGGTATGCTTGATCCTGTATTTGAGGAGAAGGTTATCGGACATGCGGAAATCAGACAGATTTTCAAGGCCTCAGGCGTTGGAAACATTGCAGGTTCATATGTGCTTGACGGATTTATGGAGAGAGGCTGCCGTGTCAGAATTAGCAGAGAGGGTGAGCAGATATTCGAGGGAGACCTTGCTTCACTCAAGAGATTCAAGGATGATGTCAAGGAAGTCAAGACAGGCTACGAGTGTGGTCTTGTATTTGACGGATTTAATGATATTCAGGAATTTGATATAGTTGAAGCTTACAAGATGGTAGAGGTTCCGAGATAATCATATATTGGTTATCTTGAATTAATGCAGCTATTCGGATAGTTACGGTTTAATATAAAAAGAAAGCGGGATTATATGAGAAAGAACAGCATAAAAAATATTCGTATCAACGAAGAGGTAATGCGTGAACTGTCAAATATCATACGCGGTGAGATAAAGGATCCGCGTATCAATCCCATGACAAGTGTTGTTGCTGTCGAGGTGGCACCTGATTTAAAGACAGCAAAGGCTTATATCAGTGTGCTTGGTGACAAGAAATCACAGGCTGATACACTTGCAGGACTTAAGTCAGCGGAGGGATATATACGCAGAACTCTCGCAAAGAACATCAATTTAAGAAATACACCTGCCATTACATTTATCATAGACCAGTCTATAGAGTATGGTGTTGAGATGTCTAAAAAGATTGATGAAGTAACAAAAAATCTCAAAGAGGATTAACAAAGAGGATTGATTATGACAGAGATTGATTCTATTTTAAAGGATGCACAATCAGTTGCCGTTTCCGGTCATGTGAGACCGGACGGCGACTGTGTCGGCTCAACACTTGCTGTATACAACTACATAAAGGATTATTATCCTGATATAAAGGCAAGGCTTTATTTAGAGCCAAGCCCAAACATCTTTAAGTTCATGCAAAGAGCAGATGAGATTGACAGCAGCTATGCGGATGATACAGTATACGATCTGTTCATAGCATGTGACTGCAGTGACACAGGCAGACTGGGAAGTGCAGCTAAGTATTTTGAGTCTGCAAAAAGGACACTTTGCATAGATCATCATGTTACAAACGGGGCCTTTGCAGACGCAAATTACATCTTTCCGGATGCAAGCTCAACCTGTGAGCTTGTGTTTGAACTTCTGCCGAAGGAGCGCATCACAATACAGATAGCAGAGTGTATTTACACAGGCATGGTGCATGATACAGGCGTGTTCCAGTATTCATGCACTTCAAAAAAGACTATGGATATAGCAGGCTCTTTGATGGAGATGGGCATTGATTATTCAAGGATAATCGATGATACATTTTATACAAAGACATTTGCTCAGAACAAGATTATGGGGCAGGCACTTTTGAATGCTGCTTTGTATCTGAATGGTGATGTTATATTGTCTGCAGTATCGCGCGCTGAGATGGAGAAGTACGATGTGCTTCCAAAGCATCTCGACGGTATTGTAAATCAGCTGCGCGTGACAAAGGATATAAAGGTTGCTGTATTTCTCTACGAAAATGAGGATGGTACCTACAAGGGCAGCCTGCGCGTAAACGGTGATTATGATGTGGCAAAGGTTGCGTCGGTATTTGGCGGTGGAGGACATGTAAAGGCCGCCGGATTTACGATTGACGGACCGCTTGAGGTGGCAACAGACCGCATCCTTACGGCAATTAAGGATAATATTTAGGGAGAGATTCTTGGGCAGATGGTTAATGGAATAATCAATGTATACAAGGAAAAGGGCTATACAAGCTTTGACGTTGTGGCAAAGCTTCGAGGCATATTCCACCAGAAGAAGATTGGTCATACAGGTACACTTGATCCTGATGCAGAGGGCGTCCTTCCTGTCTGCCTTGGAAAGGCAACCAGAGTGTGTGACCTTTTGACAGATAAGGACAAGGTCTATAAAGCGGTGCTGCTTTTAGGACTGGAGACAGATACACAGGATATTTCAGGGCAGGTCTTGAATCAGGCTAAGGTCAATGTGACCAAGCAGGCGGTGTATGATGCAATATCACAGTTTATTGGCAGACAAAAGCAGGTGCCGCCAATGTATTCGGCTCTGAAGGTCAATGGGAAAAAGCTCTATGAGCTTGCCAGGGAGGGCAAGGTTATAGAGAGAAAAGCCAGGGATATCGAGGTGTTTGATATCAAGGTTGAAAGCATTGATTTGCCTGAGGTTACGATGACGGTACACTGTTCAAAGGGCACATATATCAGGACGCTGTGCAATGACATCGGAGAGAGGCTGGGCTGCCATGGCTGCATGAAGTCACTGCTTAGAGTAAGGGTGGCAGGCTTTGACTTAGAGCATGCACTTACACTTTCACAGATTCAGTCAAAGGTGGATGAAGGCTGCTTTGATATGGTGATGCCTGTTGACGGAGTATTCGAAAATCTGCCGGCAGTGCATACTGCTTCAGATGCTGATAAGCTTGTCAGAAATGGAAATAAAATTCCGGCAGTGCTTACGGATTATTTAAAACACAGTGTTGACTCTGATATAAGATACAGAGTATACAATCATGAGGGCATATTTGTCGGTGTGTATTCGTATCTTGATGAGACCGGTGAGTTTAAGCCGGTTAAGATTTTTATGGAATAGAATAGTATACAGATATTATGGAATATATAAGCAAAACTCTGGATTTTCATGTCAAGGAGCCGTCAGTCATCTCGTTTGGAAAGTTTGACGGGCTTCACCGAGGACATGAATTTCTGATGGAAAAGCAAATTGAACAGAGCAATCTGCATGGCTACAAGCGCATCATATTTACGTTTGACATTCCTCCCAAATCGGAGGTACTTGGCGTTGAGTCAAAGGTTATAATCACAAACGATGAAAAAGAGTATGTGTTTGAAAAATCAGGTATTGACTATCTGATAGAGTGTCCGTTTGTGCCACAGGTGATGACGATGGAGGCGGATGCGTTTGTCAGATGGATAGTTAAAAGTCTTAATGTCAAGTGTATCATTGTCGGAGATGACTTCCGTTTCGGGCACAACAGGGCAGGAGACCACAAGCTGCTTTCTGCAATGGCAGGAGAGCTTGGATACGAGCTTATTGTGGTGGACAAGATAAAGGATGGAGACAGGGATATAAGCAGTACCTATATCCGCGAGGAGATTGCGGCAGGACATATTAAAAAGGCGAATGAACTGCTGGGATATCCCTTTTTCATAAAAGGAAGAGTAGTGCATGGCAGAGCACTGGGCAGGACTATTGGCATTCCGACAGTCAACCTTTCAGTGCCGCACGATAAGCTGCTTCCGCCAAAGGGAGTGTATATGTCAAGAGTTCTTGTCAGGGACAACTGGTACCTTGGTGTAACTAATATAGGATGCAAACCTACTATAGAGGGCAGAAATCCAATCGGTGCAGAGACATATATCATAGATTTTGGGCAGGATGTTTACGGACAGGATATCATGGTAGAGCTTCATAAGTTCGTAAGACCTGAGATGAAGTTTGATTCAATAGAAGCGTTAAAGAGCCAGATGAGTGCAGATATCAATTATACAATCAATTATGCAGGCAGTCACACATTCTAGTGTGGCTGTTTTTTTGCGAAATAACCCAAAATAACGAAAAAATGACAAATATTACGGAAATATTACGGAATATATTGACATTTTAACAATTCGTGATATACTCGTAAACATGGGATTATGGATAGCATGAACTGGAGGCTATATGAAAAATAAATTAAAATTAGGACAGGCAGCAGGCGTTGTAGCGTTTGCTATTATTATAGGTGCTGTATCTATGAGCTCAGGCAGCACAGTAGATGCCAGAGCATCATTAAAGGAAAACAGAACAGTCAATGCGGGGGTGGCTCTTGGTCTGACAGAGGCAGCAGATGCTACGGAGCTTCTTACAGCAGGAGCAACATCTGCTCTCACATACTACGGAGCTGAGCTTACTGTTGCGCAAAATGACAGCAATGTTGTAACAGCATCTGCACAGGGCGCACCGCAGACAGACGATGCTTCACAGGAGTCTGAGCAGGCAAATGAGGAAGCACAGGCAAATGAAGCAGCTCAGACACCGACAGCCGCACAGACCTGTGGTTATACAAATCTTGGTATGTCGGTTATAAGCAGCGGAAACTTAAATATCAGACAGGAAGCTTCGACAGACAGCGAGGTAATAGGAATACTTACCAATCACAATGCCTGTGAGCTTCTTGAGGATGCCGGAGAATGGTACAAGGTCACATCAGGCAAGGTGACAGGATATGTAAACAAGCAGTATCTTGTAACAGGAGATGAGGCAGAGGCTATTGCAGAACAGGAGATTAAGACGGTTGCCACAGTAAATACGGAAACACTGAATGTGCGTGCAGAGAAGTCAACAGAGGCTGCGGTGCTTTCGCAGGTTGGAAATTCAGAGGCATTCACGGTTAATTCTGTCGCTGACGGCTGGGTTGAGATAAGTGTGGATGATTCGGTAGGATATATATCACAGGATTATGTGACACTGGCACAGGCACTTCCTACAGCAAAGACAATAGAGCAGGTGAAGTATGGTGACGGTGTATCAGATGTAAGGGCATCTGTTGTATCGTATGCGTTACAGTTTGTCGGAAACAGATATGTGTGGGGTGGTACAAGCCTTGAGAAGGGAGTTGACTGCTCAGGCTTCACAATGAGAATTCTTGGAAAGTATGGAATCTCATTACCACATTCATCAAGAGCACAGCCTTCATACGGCAAAAAAATCAGTGCATCTGAAGCAAAGCCGGGAGATTTATTCTTCTACGGAAGTGGAAGGAGTATCTCACATGTTGCAATTTATATCGGAAACGGACAGATTGTACATGCCAGCAACAAGCGTGATGGAATCAAGGTTTCAAATGCATATTACAGAAATCCGATTTGTGTCGCAAGATATTTGCCGGATTAATAAAAAAACAGTTTACAACAAATGCTTACTATGCTATACTGCATAAGTGTGGTTTTGCCCATGTTCGGTAGTTGGACACTCCGACCTATTGCTGAGCATCATACAGTTATCAGGGCGCATTATAATATAAGGAGGATCAACAATGATCGCAAAGGAAAAGAAACAGGCTATTATCGCAGAGTACGGTAGAACACCAAATGACACAGGTTCACCAGAGGTTCAGATTGCAATTCTTTCAGCAAGAATCGCAGAGTTAACTGAGCATTTCAAACAGAACCCAAAGGATCATCACTCAAGAAGAGGAATGTTAAAGATGATCGGTCAGAGACGTGGATTACTTGCATACCTTAAGGAGATTGATATCGAGAGATATCGTTCACTTATCGAGCGTTTAGGACTCAGAAAATAGTATTTTCTTTAGAGCGGAGTAATTATTATTCCGCTCTATTATTGTTTTTATTATTGTTTTTTGAAATGCAGAAGTAAGCCGAGACCACTAAAGAGTGCATGAGAGTACATGTATTGTTTAGTAGTTTCGGAAGAGGAATACACTTCTGCAAAAGAATTTTAAGGAGAATTAATATGTACAAAAGTTATTCAATGGAACTTGCCGGCAGGACTCTTACTGTAGATATCGGAAGAGTAGCAGCTCAGGCAAACGGAGCTGTTTTTATCAAGTATGGTGATACAACAGTTCTTTCAACAGCTACAGCATCTGACAAGCCACGTGACGGTGTGGATTTCTTCCCGCTCAGCGTTGAGTTCGAGGAGAAGATGTACTCTGTAGGAAAAATTCCGGGTGGTTTTAACAAGCGTGAGGGAAAGGCATCTGAGAATGCCATTCTTACAGACCGTGTAATTGACCGTCCTATGAGACCTCTTTTCCCAAAGGATTACAGAAATGATGTTACATTAAACAACCTTGTTATGTCAGTGGATCCTGAGTGCCGTCCTGAGATAGTTGCAATGATTGGTACAGCTCTTGCTGTTCACATTTCAGATATTCCGTTTGACGGACCATGTGCCATGACACAGATGGGACTCGTTGATGGAGAGTTTATTGTAAACCCTTCACAGAAGCAGTGGGATGAGGGCGATTTACAGCTCACAGTTGCTTCTACAAAGGAAAAGGTCATCATGATTGAAGCAGGAGCCAATGAGATTCCTGAGGATCAGATGATTGAGGCAATCTACAAGTGCCACGATATCAACCAGACAGTTATCGCATTCATGGATCAGATCCGTGATGAGATTGGCAAGCCAAAGCATGAGTATGAGAGCTGTGCTATTCCTGAGCAGATGTTCGAGGATATCAAGAAAATTGTTACTCCTGAGCAGATGGAGGAGGCAGTATTCACAGATGAGAAGCAGAAGCGTGAGGAAAATATAAGAGCTATCACAGAGCAGTTAGAGGAAGCCTTCGCTGACAATGAGGAGTACCTTGCAGTACTTGGTGAGGCTATTTACCAGTATCAGAAGAAGACTGTCAGAAAGATGATTTTAAAGGATCATAAGCGTCCGGACGGCCGTGCAATCAACCAGATCAGACCACTCGCAGCAGAGGTTGATTTGATTCCTAGAGTTCACGGCTCTGCAATGTTTACCCGTGGACAGACACAGATTTGTGATGTTGTAACACTTGCTCCTTTATCAGAGATTCAGAAAATCGACGGACTTGATGCAAATATCACAACAAAGAGATATATGCATCACTATAACTTCCCTGCATACTCTGTAGGAGAGACAAAGGTATCACGTGGACCGGGACGTCGTGAGATTGGACACGGAGCACTTGCTGAGAAGGCACTTGTTCCTGTACTTCCAAGCATTGAGGAGTTCCCATATACTATCCGTGCCGTATCTGAGACATTTGAGTCAAACGGCTCTACATCAATGGCTTCAACATGTGCATCATGTATGTCACTTATGGCTGCAGGTGTTCCGATTAAGGCTATGGTTGCCGGAATCTCATGCGGACTTGTAACAGGCGATACAGATGATGATTTCCTTGTACTTACAGATATCCAGGGTCTTGAGGATTTCTTCGGAGATATGGATTTCAAGGTAACAGGTACACATAAGGGTATCACAGCTATCCAGATGGATATCAAGATTCACGGACTTACAAGACCTATCGTTGAGGAGGCAATTGCGAGAACACGTGAGGCACGTCTCTACATCATGGATGAGGTCATGAGCAAGGCAATCGCTGAGCCTAGAAAAGAAGTAAATGAGTGGGCTCCAAAGATTGAGCAGATTACAATCGATCCATCAAAGATTGGTGATGTTGTTGGACAGAAGGGTAAGACAATCAATGAGATTATTGACAGAACCGGTGTCAAGATCGATATCACAGATGATGGCGCTGTTTCAGTTTGCGGAACAGATAAAGAGATGATTGCAAAGGCAATCGACATGATTAAGATTATCACAACTGATTTTGAGCAGGGACAGATCCTTGAGGGAACAGTTGTAAGCATCAAGGAGTTCGGTGCTTTCATCGAATTTGCTCCTGGCAAAGAGGGAATGGTTCACATTTCTAAGATTGCAAAAGAGAGAATCAACAGAGTAGAGGATGTACTCACACTTGGAGACAAGGTAAAGGTTGTTTGCCTTGGCAAGGACAAGATGGGAAGAATCAGCTTCTCTATGAAGGATGTAAAAGAGGATTAATTAATATACGTTAAAGTATGACAATAATATCCAAGTAAAGGGCTGCACGCAGGTGCAGTCCTTTTAATATATGAAATTATAGTAAGGTGATATGATGTAAGGCAAAACAGGTGCATCTGTGTCATATTGTGAAAACGAATCATATACTAAATTAAAAAATAAAATAATAATGAAAAATGCGAAATATAGTATAAATGCAAATCTGGTATATAAAAATGGATATAGTGGTAAAAATGTCAATATAGCAGTGCTCGATACGGGTGTGTTTAGACATAAACAGCTTGATGGATGCATAAAGCACTTTATGGATTTTGTGGGTGGAAAGGAGACATGTTATGACGATAACGGGCATGGTACACATGTGTGCGGTATATTATCGGCTGCAGATATAGGCATGGCTCCGGGGGCAGGACTATATGTGTTTAAGGTGCTTGATTATCTTGGCATGGGACAGACGTCGGATTCAATTCGTGCACTTAAGTATATAAAAGAAAACTGCGTCAGACTTAATATAAAAATACTCAACTTCTCTGTAGGATATCTGCCATGTTCTGATACAGCAGAGCGTATTAAGATATTGAAGCTGATAGATGAATTGTGGGATATGGGAGTGGTAGTTGTTGCAGCAGCGGGCAACTACGGCCCGGCACCGTTTTCTGTAACTGTGCCGGGAATTTCGAGAAAGATAATTACAGTCGGAAGCTTTGATGATATAAGAAGTGGCAAAGGTCCTACCGACTGTTGTATTGTAAAGCCTGAGATTCTGGCTCCCGGGCATGATATCATAAGCCTTGGAACGAGGGATGGCACATATGTAAGAAAAACAGGTACTTCAATGGCTACACCGATTGTGTCAGGTGCCATAGCACTTCTATTGGAAAAAAATCCAAATATGAGACCGGAGGCGGTTAAGCTAGCCCTGTATAATACATGTGACAGGGCAGGGGATAGTCACAAAGGCTCGTGGGGGATTATAAATGTTGATAAATTGGTGGGAATATTATAATATGTATTAGAGATTTATTATAGATAATATAGGAAATATTAGGTTGTATAATTGTAATTTCGTGGTAGGGCTTATATGAGAAAAATATTACAAAGACTGCTTTCAAAGCTTTTTATAGTTTCTACAATAATAATCATACAGATGATATGGTGGTTCTTTTTATTTTATACGGCATCTGTTGCCAGCAGGGTGTTTCAGGATCTGCTGTATGTGGCTGCCATATTGCTTTCGCTTTATATTGTCAACAGGCGGATGAAAATGTATATAAAAATGTCATGGATATTTTTGATACTGAGTGTTCCAATCGTTGGTATTCCGTGCTATTTCTTTTTCGGAAGACCGGAGCTTACGTCAAAGACACAGAAAAGAATGGCAAGAATTGTGGAAGCATATGCGCCGCTTCGGCCTGAAAACGAGCTGCTAAATGAGACACTCAGACTGACAGATATGGATGCATACAGACAAAGCAGGCTTATCACTCAAAATCAGAAATATCCACTGTATGCGGAGGACTGCACAGAGTACTTTAAATCAGGTGAGGAGGCTTTTGGAAGCATTTTAAAAGATTTAAGGTCAGCTGAAAAGTTTATCTTTATGGAGTATTTCATAATCGGCAGTGGCGTTATGCTTGATCAGATACTTGATATACTCAAAGAAAAGGTAAAGCATGGAGTTGTGGTGAGAATCATATATGATGATTTTGGCAGCATAAATGCCATTCCGCCACATTTTATAAAGGAGATGGAGAGCATCGGAATACAGACCAGACGATTCAATCCATATAAGCCCATGCTTTCAGTAATTATGAATGACAGGGATCATAGGAAGATACTGGTGATAG
>OIZP01001107.1_pt1 | contig 14598 bp, 9 predicted proteins | sample 1588531 | NCBI WGS metagenome assembly OIZP01 (sample SAMN03283283) | human gut metagenome | biome: human-associated habitat; material: feces | host: Homo sapiens | place: Peru | collected 2012 | reverse complement strand
GCTACGCCCTCGACCTCGGTGGTGGGGACTTGGCAGAATATGAGGATGAAATAATAAGTGTATTAAGTATTGCAAACAATTGCATGAGTCTATTGCGATAGTTTGTAATACTTTTTATTAGAACCTTAAATTAGCAGACAAAGTCTTTTCGTATATTCTTTAGATTTTTATCGTGCGCATACGCATATCTGCACGATAGAAATCCAAAGACGTTCAAATTAGGACACAACGCCCCTTTCCCCATTGGGGATTGAAATTCAAAAGCCTCGAAAAAACGGGTCTATCCAAAAGAAAGTTTGTCATACGGCATGCCGGTATACACATTCAGCCACCATCTTCTTGCCGTCCTTGTTCATTTGGCGCATACGACAGTAAAGAGGAAGACAAACTTCTTGACTCTTGACGTAGGCGATAAGCTGGTGAACACGGATGACACAGCTCTTATAAAATACGAGAAGAAATTCATGCAGAAGGTAATCATTCGATTTTGACAACATTTCAATGATCTATTTAGTGCTTTGGTACTAGCTTTGATCAGTTCTATTGTTTAACTTTTAATTTCTCGGTAAAAATTTACCGAAGTATTGACCTCCTATATCTGTATTTATACTTGTTAACTCAGAATTAAGGAATTTTTCAAATGACAAAATGACACTTAATTGCGTGATTATCAAGCGTTTTTGATGTCATTTGTCATTTGTCATTTTTGCTTTTACCCTAAGTTTTGATGTATTATGCTCCGTTTTCAGTTGTCACTTGTCAGATTCTGTGGATTGCTTTTTTCACGCTATCTTCACAATATGACTATAACTTTTCATCGCCCAAAATTCGGCGTAACGTGAGCAAGGCAGCCTCAACGGTGGGTACATCGTTGACAATCATGCGACGATGACCACGGCTCTCATCGAGTTTGCAGCGCTGGTAAGAGTTGGTGGCGAAGGTGATGATGCGCTCAAAGGTGTCGCTGCGATAGAATGCACTATCGGGGTTGGACACAAAATAGAGCGACATGCGACGTTTCTTGAGTGTGAGACGCTCGGCACCCAACTTGCGACCTAAGGCACGCAAGGGGACTATGCGCAGGAGTTCTTCGCCCTCGGGTGGCAATGCGCCGAAACGGTCTTCCATGCGCTGACGAAAGGCAGAAATCTGCTCATCGGTGCTGAGGGAGTCGAGTTCGCGATAAAGCAACATACGCTCGGTGGCACCTGGCACATAGGTTTCGGGGAAGTAGGCGTGAAGGTCGCACTCTACGGCACAATCGTCTACAAACATTTCGCCACTGAGGTGTCCTGTCTTTTTGAGTTCGTCGGCATAAAGGTCGGCAAACTCATCGTTTTTAAGTTCGGTAACTGCCTCAGCTAAAATCTTTTGATAGGTTTCATATCCTAAGTCGGCTATAAAGCCACTTTGTTCTGAGCCTAAAAGATTGCCTGCGCCACGGATGTCGAGATCTTGCATGGCGATGTGTATGCCTGAGCCGAGGTCGGAGAAGTTTTCGATAGCCTCAAGACGACGACGCGACTCATCGGGCAATAGGGCTAATGGGGGAGCTATGAGATAGCAAAATGCCTTGCGTGAACCACGACCTACACGTCCACGCATTTGGTGTAGGTCGGACAAGCCGAAGTGGTGAGCTCCATCGATGATGATGGTGTTGGCATTGGGCACGTCGATGCCGTTTTCGACAATGGTAGTGGAGATGAGTACGTCGTAGTCGTAATTGACAAACCCTGTGATTATTTTTTCGAGTTGGTCGGGCGGCATTTGACCATGGCCAATGGCTATGCGAGCATCGGGTACATATTTGTGCACAAGGTTAGCCAAGGTTTGCAGAGTTGCTACACGGTGGGTTACGATGTAAACCTGTCCGTTGCGACTCATCTCGAAATTGACTGCCTCGGCTATCACCTCGTGGTTAAGGGTGTGTATTTCGGTTTGTATGGGGCGGCGATTAGGTGGGGGCGTTTGTATGACGCTGAAGTCGCGAGCTCCCATGAGTGAAAATTGCAGTGTGCGCGGAATGGGGGTGGCAGACATGGTTAGGGTGTCGACGTTGACCTTGAGTTGGCGGAGTTTTTCTTTTACGGCAACGCCAAATTTTTGTTCTTCGTCGATGATGAGTAGTCCTAAGTCGTGCCACTTCACGCTTTTACCTATGAGTTTTTGGGTGCCAACAAGTATGCTGATGCTGCCATCGGCAAGGTCTTTGAGCACGTTTTTGGTTTGTGTGGTTGAACGTGCACGGGTAAGATAGTCGACACGCACAGGGAAATCCTTGAGTCGTGAAGCAAAGGTTTTGTAGTGTTGCAATGCCAACACGGTGGTGGGCACCAAAACAGCCACTTGCTTATTGTCGGCAGCTGCTTTCATGGCTGCACGCACGGCTATTTCGGTTTTTCCAAAGCCTACATCACCACAAACTAAACGATCCATGGGTTTGGCACTCTCCATGTCGTGTTTCACCTCTTGGGTTACGCGCAGTTGGTCGGGGGTGTCTTCGTAGGCAAAGCCTGCCTCGAGTTCGTGCTGCATAAAAGAGTCGGGACTGAAAGCGAAGCCTTTCTCTTCTTTGCGCTGCGAATAAAGACGAATGAGGTCGCGGGCAATGTCTTTGATTTTCTTTTTGGTTCGCTCTTTGAGCTTCTCCCATGCGCCTGTGCCAAGGTTGCTAATGCGTGGTGGTTCGCCTTCTTTGCCTTTATACTTCGACACTTTGTGGAGCGAATGAATGCTCACGTACACGGCGTCGTCGTTTTTGTAGGTGAGTTTTATCATCTCTTGCATCTCGCCATCAGCCCCTGGCATGCGCACTAATCCAGCAAAACGACCTATGCCATGGTCGATGTGTACGATGTAGTCGCCTGGTTCGAACTGCATGAGTTCTTTGAGCGATAGTGCCATTTTGGCATCGCGGGCATGGTCGCTTTTGAGATTGTATTTGTGGAAACGATCAAAAATTTGGTGGTCAGTGAAACAACATATTTTTAAATCGCTATCTGAAAAACCTGCATGCAAGGTGCGGTCGATGGGTGCAAAGAGGGGGGAGGCAGCATGCATTTCCTCGAAGATGTTTTGCAAGCGCTCGGTTTGCTTGGCACTATCGGCAAGGATGTATACTTGGTAACCGTCGGCACGGAACTGGCTAAGATTCTGCCTTAGGAGTTCGAAGTTTTTGTGATAGAGTGGTTGGGGGGTGGTGTTAAAATGTAACACGGCTTGGGCTGTGCCAAGGGGTTGGGCACCTATGTTTATACGCTGTAAGGATGCTACACCACGCAAAAAAGTTTCGCCCGTGATGAGCAACATTTCTTTTTTTAGACGCTGGTGGAGTGCAGCCTCGTCCATCTCGGAGGTGACTTCTTGGGCTTGTTCGGCTTGTCGGGCAAACCCTTCTTGATAGATGCGCTCGATGGTGTCGTGAATAAATCCAAGGTCTTTGAGCACAAGAATGGTGTGGTTGGGCAAATAGTCGGTAAAGGGCACGAGTTGTGCCGTAGCATGGGCTTCGGTGTCGGGCACGATGCTGACTTCGTCTTTTTTTTCTTTTGACAATTGGGTTTGCACCTCGAAGGTGCGTATACTGTCGACATCATCGCCAAAGAAGTCGATACGGAAGGGATATTCGGAGGCAAAAGAATAAACGTCGAGTATGGAGCCACGCACAGCAAATTCGCCTGGTTCGTAGACATAGTCTTTGCGCTTAAATCCTAAATCGATTAAACGCTTACTGAGTTCGGTAAGGTCGTGCTGACTGCCTGTGGCTATGCGCAAGGTGCGCTCTGCCATGCTACGAGGAGGCGCCACACGCTCGGCTATGGCTGCAGGGAATGTGACTACATACAGAGGGGAGGTGGGCTTTGCACTCACACTTTCTTCGCAAAGGGCTGCAAGGCGGTTGAGCACTTCGGTGCGCAGGATTTCGTTGGCAGCATCGCGTTGGGCATACTTCACGGCACGACGATAGGTGGATGGGTAGAACAATGCCTGTTCATCGCCAAGCATTTGGGTTAGGTCGTGATAGAAATAGCCTGCTTCTTCTTCATCGTTGAGCACAATGAGGAATGCATTGCTTAAGGGGTGCTTGCGTGCCGACAAGGATGCCAAAACCATAGGGGCTGCAGAGGCTTGCACACCCTGTATGTGCGTGAGGGCGGGCGAATGGTCGGCAATGATTTTGGCAAGTGCTGCCACCTGCGGATGTTGAGCGTATGTTTTTAAGAGTTCGGATAATTGCATGGGAGCATGAATTGCATGGAAGGGTGCATGGGGTTGCGCAAATCCCGTCCCCTACTCTTCTTAAAAAAAGTGAGGGACGGGATTCGAGAATTTTTTTCTCATCCAAGGTGTGAGGATTAAAATTATGCGTTACACACAAGGATGGGTGAATAGCTTACTGCTTTTCTTGTTCAGGAGCCTCGTCAATAAGATCCATGAACTGGTCGAGCTTGGGCGTAATGATGATTTGTGTGCGACGGTTGCGCTGCTTGCCTACTGCGGTTGCATTTGAGGCAATGGGGTTATACTCGCCACGACCTGCAGCCGACAAACGCTTAGGATCTACACCATACTGGTTTTGCAATGCCTGTACAACAGACGATGCACGAAGGGCTGAGAGGTCCCAATTGTTACGAATGTTCTTTTGCGAAATGGGTACATTGTCGGTGTTACCCTCGATAAGTACATCGTAGTCTTTATAGTCGGTGATGATTTTGGCAATCTTTGAAAGTGTTTCGCCTGCACGGTCACCAATTTCGTAACTACCACTCTTGTAGAGCATATTGTCTGCCAACGAGATGTAGACTACACCTTTGAGCACTTGCACGTCTACGTCGTTCATCTCTTGCTTAGAAAGCGAACGAGTGAGTTTGTTGGTGAGTGCTTGGTTAAGTGAGTCGCTCTTGCTCTTTGCATCGACAAGTTGCTTAATAAACTTGTTTGAGGCATTGATTTCGTCGACGAGCTTTGAAATGTTTACGTTGCCTTGCTGCACATTGCTTTGGTATGAGGTTTGCAATTGAGCATAGGCTGCCTTCATTTCTTTATTGCGATTTTGCTCTTCCTTAAGACGGGCTGCGAGGCTCTTTGAGTCGGAGGTGTATTCGGCTATGCGCACCTTGGCTTCGTTGTAATCGTTTTGCAAGGCGGTGTGCTCGGTTTTAAGTTTTTCGTAGTTGCTCTGCACTTCGGCATACTGCTTTTTGGTTACACAGCTTGTTAGAAGTAAAAGTGCTGCAACGGGTGCTAAAAATTTAATGTGTTTCATTTCAGTCTTGTTGTTTTCGTTTGTAAATGGCGCATTGTGACAGACGCTTTATTACTGTCTGCGCAATGGCTTTTATGCTATGTGGCATTGCCTTTCGGGGCGCAAGTTAACCATTTCGGCTGACGGGACAAAGGAATTCGCTTTTTTTATGTTTTTTGCGTTTTTCTTTTTCCCACCAGCCGTATGAATGTGCAACAAACTTAGATTGGTTTGCTTATTTAAGAACCAGATGTGTTACCGCTGCGGAAGCGTAACGGTTTTAAACTCGTTGACATCGGGAGTTGTGTGCTGCTCGTAAATGATCTTTACCAATTCTTTCACAACCTCGGGATGCTGTGCTGAAACATCGTGGTCTTCGTGAATGTCGTTGGCAAGATTAAAGAGTTTGCACTTACCACGTTCTACATAAAGTTTCCAATCGCCCTTGCGTACACCCATCTGATTGGTTTCGTGGAATTCCCAATAAAGGAAGTCGTGTTCTTTTTGACCATCTTTACCAAGGAGGGTGGGTGCAAATGAGATGCCATCGAAGTAGTCGTTTTCTACTTTCTTATTGCCAAACTTTTCGATGTAGTTTTCTTGACCAATGAGGTCGCAGAAGGTGGGCATGATGTCGTAGAATGCCAACATGTGGTTGTTTACGCTACCTGCTTTAACATGTCCAGGCCAACGCACAATGAAGGGGATGCGAATACCGCCCTCAAGGCAAGAACGTTTTTTGCCTTGCAACTTGCCATCGCGACCAAAGAAGTCGGGGTCGGCGCCACCTTCTTCGTGAGGACCATTGTCTGACGAGAAGATGAGAATTGTATTGTCGTCTAAGCCCTTTTCTTTGAGTTTGTCCATGATTTCGCCTACGTATGCATCGAGACGAGTAATCATTGCTGCAAACTGTGCATGGGTGTTGATGGTAGCATGGTAACGATCGGTACCACCAAAGGTTTTATCGTTGCAGAACTTGCCATAATATGCCTGAAGGATAGAGTCGTTGGGCTGATAAAGCTCGGCATGGGGCAAGGTGTAAGTGAAGAGACCATAGAAGGGTTTATCCTTGGTCTGTAAATCGAGCCATTCGAGTGCTTCTTGATGAATCATGTCGCCCGAATATTGGGTACGCTTGGCGTAATCGGGATTGGTGCAACCGTCTGAATATTTTATATTCTCTTCCATGGGGATGCGAATCACATCTGTATCGCCACGACGGGGACTGTAACGGTTGAGGAAGTTGGGGAAGTAACGGTGTGCCATGTACTGACAGATGTAGCCATAATACTCATCCACACCGCGGGTCTTGGGGGTTGAAACTGAACCCTCGTATCCACCTGCCCACTTACCAAACATACCTGTGGTATAACCATTGGCTTTCATAATTTCGGGCAAGATTACGTGATTGGGGTCGTAGGGTTCTTGACCTACACGGTCGGGCTCTGAAGTTACACCATACTTTGTTTGGGGACGGCCTTTCCAATACTCTTTGTTGCCACGTACGTGGGTGTGACCTGTGTGCTGACCTGTCATCAATGTGGCACGTGAAGGAGCACTTACAGGACTACCTGCATAGGCTTGCGTAAAGAGCATGCCTTCGCTTGCCATGCGGTCGATGTTGGGGGTTTGAATGTAAGGCTGACCGTAACAGGCGAGGTCGCCATAACCCATGTCATCGCAAAGAATAAAGATGATGTTGGGTTTATCTGTATTTTGGGCAAAAGCGGTGAGACCAACTAAGGCGGTGCTGCCCATAAGGAGATTTCGTGTAATACTCATGTTGTGTATGTGTTTTTAAAGGGTGTAGGATGTGGGATGTTAGCTGAAGTTTATTTTACCACCTTCACACCACCTTGAATAAATACACCTTTCAGGTGCTTATTGTTTTTTACGCGTCGACCATCAACAGCATAAGTTTGCTTGTTAGTCTGCTTTACTTGAGGATGGAGTGTGGCCTGACTAACACCCGTTGCGATGTTAGACTTGAGGGTAAACAACTGGAAGTCGTAAGTTTGTCCGTGTACATCCTCGTCTGCTTCGTCCATACCATTATCGTTGATGCGAACACGCATGCGTCCTTTTCCTAATGCAGCGTCGGCAGGTACGGTAATTTCTGCTTGTCCGTTGGCTTCGTTCATGAAACTCTGCGAAGTTTCGAAAATACCATCGTGGTTCCAATCGAAATAAACGGTCACGGTGTAGTCTTTGCCAAGGTTGGCTGCCTCATAGTTCAACACAAAGGTGGCACCAGGAGCTACGCCTATTGAGTCTTTGCGAACCATTGTGTAGTAACCTGAAGGCTTAGCCGTTGCAGTATAGTTCATGGGATGAAGCACTGCTGTGTCACCCGAAACGGTGAGCGATTGAAGATAAGCATCGCCTTGTTCGCCACAGGGCAGGATGTATACGCCTAAGCGCTTGCTATATTCTGAACGCTCAATGGGGGCGGGGGCTTCGTAGTCGTAGTTGCTTTCTACTATGTCCCAATAAGAATTGCCACGATTGTAACGAATGTGGTAAGCTACAACCTTACCTGAGGCTTCTTGATAGTTAAGACCTAAGGTACCGTCTTTTGAAGTATCGATTGTTTGGTCGGTACTGCAAATATAGTAGTAGCCCTTGGGCGCAGCCCCTTCGGTGGTATTGACTTTTACCTCAAGTTCCACAGGATTGGTTCCTACCTTGATTTGATTACTCTCGGCAGTACAAGTGCTTTGAATGTATTTTTTTGATGTGACGTTTTGAATGTAGTAGCGGTTTTCCTTTTCTGTGGGGATGAACTGCCAATATTGCTTCTGCGTATTGGTTTTGGGCGAAGCAAAGAGTGAGGCACCGTTTTCGTAAATGTAAGAGTTTTCATTGTTGAAACGGTGGATAAGGTAGGTCTTTCCTTTTTCGGGGAAGGTGCCTACACCATCAGCCAAGGCGGTTGTGACACAAGCAAATGTCATAAAACCGGCTACAATGAGTTTTTTGGTAATCATAATAGTTAGGGGTTAATGGTTTTCTAAGAAAGATTTTTTACTTTACAATGGTGGCACGAATGATACGTATATCATCGAAAGGACGATTGTTTTCGTCGCGGCCTGCCCATTGTATGAGATCGGTTATATCGAAACCTTCGACTACCTCACCAAATATGGTGTACTGTCCGTCGAGATGGGGAGCTCCACCAAAGGTGCGATAGATTTCTTTGATCTTAGGAGTGAGTTTTATTGTTCCCTGCGTGGTGGAATCAAGACGCTCTTGCATCTGATCGAGTCCGTCGTCGGTAAAAATGGCACCTGTCACAATATAGAATTGCGAATATGACGAACGACGCTCTGGATTTTCAGCATCAGACTCGCGTGCGGCAGCTAATGCACCACGACGATGAAAGTGCTGCGGATAATGTATTTCTGCTGGAAGGGTGTATGGCTCGGGAGAATCGCCCAACAATTCGCCTTCTTTAGCTGTGCGACTGGCTGAGTCGCCCGCTTGTATCATAAAATCGGGGATAACACGATGAAATAGTAATCCATCGTAGAAACCACGTTTTACGAGTTTCAAAAAATTATCACGGTGTATGGGGGTGTCGTTATAGAGTTTGACACGTATGTTGCCCATTGTGGTTTCGAGCAACACTTCGTGCTCGAGCGTGTCGGTCTGCGCCACGGCTGAACTTATGCAACCAAAGAACAGTGTCACAAAAAGGGTGATGTATAGCTTCAAGTTTTTCATTGCTACTTATCAAATTTTATCGAGCCCACGAGTAAACTTCAACCAATAGTACTTCAATGGATTTTTGTACTTAAGTTGCTTCCACGGACGACTTTGATGGGGACGATGAATTACCGGATTTGAAGTGAAGAGATAATTGCGGAACCCGCGTTGGCGCGACTCGTGAGAGATGGTTACGTCGAACCAATTCTTTTCAGGATTAAGTTCGGTAAAAGAGAACGCACGCAAAAATTCAGGCGTAAGCAACGAACAGCAAAAACTGCAATGCTTTTTAGTCTCGAACACACCTTTCTCTAACTTTTTAGCAAAAAGATAGGGATAGTTTATTTCGCCTTCATCATCGACTGTTACGGATGCTGCTATGCCGCAATCAGAATGTTGCAGTGCACCATCATAGAGTTTTTGAAGTGTATCGGGATTGACCACTACATCGCTCTCGACAATACATAATGCAGCATCGGCCTCAATAGCCTCGCGTTGGGTGCGCTGAAGCACCAATAAGTAATTGGGCGAGGGATGCTGTGTGAGGTCGCTCAAATTGACTAATCTAAACCCCATATCAGCAGCAGCCTGTTCAAGGCGCAGTGTGTTCTCGGGTGTTGAAAAGTCGTTGTAAACGGTATATGTATGTGGCATCGTGAGGTGACTGTCGAGCACTGCCTTCACGGTGACAAGTGTTGAGTCTATCGAGTCCTTTACAGGGGTAATGATGTGCAATTCTTTCATTACGGCAAATAACAATATTAAGTAATGGCACAAAAGTAAGTATTTTCGCGGAAAAAACCTTACCTTTGCCGTGAAAATAAAATTTGCAAGGCATTTTTTTGCTTTACAAACTTCAAAGAGATTAAAAATGACAGAGAATTATAGCTTAAGCCACCTTAAAGAACTCGAGGCTGAGTCTATCCACATCATCCGCGAAGTGGCTGCGGAATTCGAGAACCCCGTGATGCTTTATAGCATCGGTAAGGACTCAAGCGTTATGGTGCGTTTGGCAGAAAAAGCGTTTGCACCAGGTCGTCCTCCTTTTCCCTTGATGCACATTGACTCTAAGTGGAAATTTAAGGAAATGCTTGAATTCCGCGATTGGTATGCTAAAGAACACGGATGGAACCTCATCGTGGAAAGCAACATGGAGGCTTTTAAAGCTGGTGTAGGTCCGTTTACGCATGGTTCTAAGGTTCACACGGACCTTATGAAAACACAAGCACTCAAGGCTGGACTTGATAAGCACCACTTTGATGCAGCCTTTGGTGGTGCACGACGCGACGAAGAAAAGAGCCGCGCTAAAGAACGTATTTTCTCATTCCGCGATCAATTCCATCAATGGGATCCTAAAAACCAACGTCCTGAACTTTGGGATATTTACAATGCCCGCGTACACAAGGGAGAAAGCATACGTGTGTTCCCCTTGAGCAACTGGACTGAGTTGGACATTTGGCAGTATATTCGCCTTGAAAACATTCCTATTGTACCATTGTATTTTGCAAAAGAACGTCCTGTTGTCGAAATAGACGGACAACTTATTATGCCCGACGATGACCGCTTGCCCGAAGAATATCGCGACAAGATTGAAATGCGCAAGATTCGTTTCCGTACACTTGGATGTTGGCCCCTTACTGGTGCCATTGAGAGCGAGGCTGACACAATCGAAAAGATTGTAGAGGAAATGATGACTACCACGAAGAGTGAACGTACTACACGTGTCATCGACTTTGACCAAGATGCTTCAATGGAACAGAAGAAACGCGAAGGTTATTTCTAAGAAGTAGATATTCGCAATTTTTTATCATAACCAAACAAGAAAAGAGCATACAGTTTTTGTGTGCTCTTTTCTTATTTTGGGTATTTTACATTGTGGAGGGTTGTCGACTTTTTCTTTTCTTGAAATGTTTTTCTAAATCGCATAAAAATGCACCTTGTGTATTGACATCGTGACAGGGAATGTGAGCCTTCTTACATTCTGCTATCCATATCTGCCGATAAGAATAGGGGAAATCGGACGATAAGATGACTTGGCGCGGATGTATCTGTTTTGAAACATCCGAATAACACATCCAACAACCTAAACTCACCACAAGGAAGTCAATATCTATTACCTCTGAGGGATTTTTTTCCTCTATAACCAAATTGGTATTGAGCAAATACAGACTTTTATGATGAAAAATAAAAAAGCCCTTATTATAAGCAAGATACTTATTGCGAAAATGTTCTTTAGCCTTGGGGAGTGCCTCGGGAGGAGTCATGTGAAGAGGCGCAAAATAATGATCTGTAAGATAATTCAGTTGTTGGCGCGTGGTGTCGGACGATGTTGATGTATAAATATAAGAGGTTTGCGCCGAATGCACAAAGTGGATACATGTAGCCCGAGGCATTTTGTAGACACATAGCTGTGGCACCACGCGCTGCGCATAGCGATATAAAGCTTCCGTGGTTACGCCTAAAGTCAAAAGCAACACAAACATTGCAACCGCAAAACGACGTTGGTCACGATAACGCACGTTTAAATAAATATAAAGGCAAATAGGTAGGATGATGATAAGCCAAGGCAAGAAGGGGGATACATAAACCTTGAAGGTAGCAAATGGCCATTCGGTTATATTTGCCAACGCACTTGTCATTAATTGCAACACATATTGCATAACTTTTGCCACTATAGCTTGAAGACTTGCGAAAGGAAACACAAAAAAGACTACGGACAAAGATAGCAACACCATTGCCGAAGGTATTACTACAAAATTGGCAATGAATGTATATGGCGTGACAATATGAAAATAGTAAATTATTAAAGGCATGGTTCCCCATTGTGCACTTAAACTAACTGTGATGAAGGGAACTAACTTGTTTCTAAAAATTAAATAGCTGTGCTTTTGAAGCGCATTCTTGCACAAGGGGTATACATTAAGACGTAAATGTTCGCCTAACGACATACCTGCACGACGTTTCCAAGTGAATGAGCTAATCCAAGGGGCTTTTTCCCATAAAGGTAATCTAAAACGTTGCCAAAGATATTGATTACAGAAAATTATTGACAACACAGCAACAAAAGATAACTGAAAGCCCACATCAAATATAGAGAGAGGGTCGGCTATCAACAAAGCAATCGCAGCAAAACTCAAATTATTGAGCGTGGCATTTTGTGTACGTTTAAAAAGTACTCCCAATTGTAGCATCGTTAACATCGTAACAGAACGCAACAAGGATAAAGGGGCTCCTACCAAAAAAGTAAATGCCCACAAACAAAGCACGGCAAAAAAAGCCATACTCAAACGTAGCGCACGACGCTTTATTGGATGAATTAAAAGTGCATTGAACAAAAAGAACAATATACCTAAGTGTAATCCCGAAAGTGCTAACACATGACTTGTTCCTGTTTCAGAAAACACTTCTCGAACACCTGCATTTAGCTGTGTCTTATCTCCTAACGTCAAAGCTGAAATCACTGCTAAAGCATTGGCATCAGGAATATATTTACGATACGTCTCAAACATCTGTCGACGATAACGTAATAATTCACTTCGCCATCCAATATATTTAGAACCATCCAAATTTATTTTTGCCCAAGAATCTTCTGGAACATAAACCTGCCCACTAATGCCATGTGTCAATAGATAATTCGAATAATTAAAGTCTGTAGGATTTTGTGGCAATGGCTTTTCACGGAGGCGTGCATTAAAAAGAATGCAATCCCCCTCTACAATGCTATTCACATTTTCTGCTTCAAGACGTACACTCACTTTTTTCCCTGCATATTCCCCCTCTAAACTTTTATTTTTAGGTGTTATACCATTGGCTTTATTTATATCACAGAGCTGATTAACTTTTTCCGAATCATAAATACCTCTTATTCGTACATCCACATTTACGCAAGCAGTATCTACCTTTTGAATATTTTCAACAGTAGCCACCCAACTACATGCCTCTTTTGGCCATTGCACTGTTACTTGATTTATACTATGCAAGCACCATGCTCCACTATACATAATCAAAGAAAAAACAGCAGCATACCAACTCCATTCACGTTTCTTAGCATCACGTGACCATAAAATATAAGATGACAAACCTACAAGCGCACAAACAACTCCACCAACGAGCCAAGTCCAAAAGTCCACATACGAACGAAACGCCCACCCCATAACAATGCCTGCAATCATAAGCAAAGCAAAAACAAAAAGCGGACTATGACGAAATGGTGATTCAGGAAGAGGAATATTTATACGAGCTTGAAATGGCATTGAGATTTGTTCTTTATAAAAATTAAGGAGTGTTCTATATGCAAATATAACGATTATATAATTAGTCTCGAAAGAAATTCAAGAAAATAAGAAATAATAAAACACTAGTTCGATTCACATAAAACCTAAATCTTTAGCCCCCAAAGGTAGGATGTTCAAAATCCATAATAACGCCCCAAGTTCCTCGAAAAGTCAAAAGCCGAAAAAGCCCCACTTGAAATACATCAAGTGAGGCTTGGAAAAAAGTTGGCGGCGACCTACTCTCCCGCGGGTGTGCAGTACCATCGGCGCGGTTGGGCTTAACTTCTCTGTTCGGAATGGGAAGAGGTGATCCCCAACGCTATAACCACCAGAATATCGGTTGGACAACACTTTTAAGTATTAAGTGTTAAGTGTTAAGTATTACATTCTTATGAGATACTTGTCTTTACTTATCTTCGCTCTTCTGAGCTACTTAATCTTATCGGTTGAGCTTTGCTTTGGTAAACTCATTTTTTGTTTTGTACTAACTTTAAGCAGGCACGCCCCATGTAGCGTGGCGTGTTACAAGTTTCGGGCAATTAGTAAGGCTCGGCTTTGACATCGCTGTCTTTACACCTGCCTCCTATCAACGTCATCGTCTTTGACGACCCTCATGAGGAAATCTAATCTTGTGGCCGGCTTCGCACTTAGATGCTTTCAGCGCTTATCCGATCCCGACATGGATACCCAGCGGTGCGCCTGGCGGCACAACTGGTAAACCAGAGGTCAGTCCAACACGGTCCTCTCGTACTAGTGTCAGAGCCACGCAAATTTCCTACGCCCACGATAGATAGAGACCGAACTGTCTCACGACGTTCTGAACCCAGCTCGCGTGCCACTTTAATGGGCGAACAGCCCAACCCTTGGGACCTTCTCCAGCCCCAGGATGTGACGAGCCGACATCGAGGTGCCAAACCACTCCGTCGATATGAGCTCTTGGGAGGGATCAGCCTGTTATCCCCGGAGTACCTTTTATCCTTTGAGCGATGGCCCTTCCATACGGAACCACCGGATCACTATGCTCTGGTTTCCCACCTGATCGGCTTGTCGGCCTCCCAGTCAAGCGCCCTTTTGCCATTACACTCTACGGCCGGTTACCAATCGGCCTGAGGGCACCTTTAGAAGCCTCCGTTACGCTTTTGGAGGCGACCACCCCAGTCAAACTGCCCGCCAAACGGTGTCCTCGATAAACCGAGTTAGGAACCAGACAGAGGAAGGGCCGTATTTCAACGGCGGCTCCACGAACACTGGCGTGCCCGCTTCATAGCCTCCGGCCTATCCTACACATCCGCTGCCCGGTCACAACGTTAAGCTACAGTAAAGGTTCACGGGGTCTTTTCGTCCCATCGCGGGTAATCGGCATCTTCACCG
>OIZP01001083.1_pt1 | contig 14789 bp, 8 predicted proteins | sample 1588531 | NCBI WGS metagenome assembly OIZP01 (sample SAMN03283283) | human gut metagenome | biome: human-associated habitat; material: feces | host: Homo sapiens | place: Peru | collected 2012 | reverse complement strand
TCACGGGAGAGGCCGGATCTGCTGCCGTCAGCCAAATCCCCTGATCCAGCCACCGCCAGCGTTTTTTCGTCAACTTTCTTTATTCTCTCTATGTGATCTACCAGCATTCCCTCCAGCATAGTGTCCGGCTTTGCCAGTATCTCATCCACGCTGTACCTGTCCTTCTGAGCCAGGTGTGTGAGGAAGGAATAATAATCTTTGTTGTCGTAGATTTCTTTTCCAAACTTAACTTCAAGTATTCCATTGAATTCCTTGAGACTCAGGTGTCCCCATTTGTTCAGCTGATCCAGAAGCTCGTGGAACAGCTTTGTGAAGTTGGCGCTTATCTGCTCATCGAGCAGTTCATCTTCGTAACGGAAGTTCGGATCAAGCTGCTCCTTCTTCACCTTTGTGGTCTTCGCATTGTCCTCGGACTTCAGCGTGAGCATGTGATCTATGGATGTCATGCTGAACGTTTTCACGATCCTCGGTGCGAAGAGAGGAGCAAGTATGGTGAGCATCTTCTCCGGTCTGTCCTCTTTTATGATGCTCTGAAGCTGCCCCGCAAAGTCAAATGCAGGCCTCAGCTTCTGCAGCTTTGCCTTGTGTATGATATTATCCGATATGTTCTGCAGCTCCATGGTGCTGCTTATCAGACTTCCGTGCTTGATGATGGTCCTCTTGAGTTCAAGCTCAAGCTGGCTTATCTCCTCCATGGCCTTCATGTTGCCCTTACCCATATTGTCATAGCTCGCCTTGGTGATAGCTTTGTCCACCAGGGCTTTGTTCTTGGCAAAGAGCTTCTGCTCGTCAGCGAACCATTTGCCGACGGTCTTCATATAATTCTCGTACTCCTCCGCGCCCTTGAACACGTCGATGGACAGAAGATTCACTATCTCATCCTTCTCGCGGATCAGCCTGTTCACCTCACTGTTGATCCTGCGCACGACCTCGATTCCACCGCGGAAGTTCTCGCCGACGATCATCTTTTCCAGAAGAAGCTGCTGCACGTTGATCTTGCTCTCATCCTTGATCTCCTTGGTATCCAGATAGAATTCGATTCCATCCGCTGTGATGAAATACAGGACTTTGCCATCCACTATATGGCTGTCTATCAGCTTCACTCGTCCCGTCTTGCGCTGCTTCTTTCCCGGATCATAGAACGTGAATTCAAATGCTCTTCCGTCGTTCTTGATCTTGTCAAATATATACATTATCAGGTCAGCTCTGTCATCCTCCGCGATCTCCACATCGAAGTCACGATCGAGTAACTGCCCCATAAATTCCTCGTATTCATCATATGACACTTCACGCTCATTGAAGCTGTTCTCCTGAATAAAAAAACGCAGAATCGCCATGGTTATATAACCCATGTCCAGCTGTGCATAACGACCTTCCTTATACTGCGCAAATGTGGTCTCAGCCAGAACAAAGAATGGGTAATATTTCCTCAGATTCTGCATTCTTGCATTATGTTCTTCAATTATGTCATTTATCATCACGTATTTGAGTGCCATGTTTTCTCTATCTCTGTACTTTCCTGATTATAATCGATCTTATACCATATGCTTTTCTGTCCATATTCTGAGACACATATCTTCTACCTCCGCATATGGACATACAGATTTAGTATACCATGACACATTTGTTCACACAACGAAATTTAACGGGGCAACACACCTTTGTGCATTGCCCCGCCTGAAATTACAAATATATTTTATTTGAATAACTTATAAACTGCTTTGGATGTCATTCCTGCGTTCTTCAGAAGTCTCTTATATTTTGCTGCCTTACTTCCCTTTCTGATTTTCGGCTCATGTCTGCCGGATACTTCTCCAAAACTCACAAAAGCACCGGCAGATCAGTCCGATCCACCAATGCTTTAATTTACCAATAATATATTCCCCTAATCAAATACTCTTTTAAGAACCTCGTCCTCATACAGAACCTTCTTGGCAAGTTCTCTGTACTTCTCCTCATGAAGGTATGTGTGTCTGTGAGGCTTTATCTGTGGTGCCATGTCTATCGCCTTTGCGAAATCTTCTCTCTTGAGATCAAGTGTAGCTACATAATCCCAGAAACCGGTCTTCTCAAATATAGCATTTACCCTGACATATCTGTGATCCTGAACGACCGCCATGATATAGGTTGCGATTCCTACCTGGATTCCATGGAGCTGTGGCTGTTCAAGCATCTTGTCAAGTGCATGTGAGATCAGGTGCTCACTTCCGGATGTCGGTGTGCTTCCGCCTGCTATCTCATTTGCAACGCCGCTCATGGCTAGGGAATCAAGAAGCTCCTTCAGGAACAGGTCATCCTTGATCGTCTCAAATGGTGTTCTGACGAAGCTGTTCACTGCCTTTTTCGCTATCATAACGGCAAAATCATTCATCTCGGAGTATCCCAGTTCAGACTCGAAGAGCCAGTCATAGAGGGATGTGATCTTGGATACCATGTCGCCGATTCCTGAGTAAAGGAATCTCTCAGGTGCAGACTTGATGATCTCCGTATCAGCTATGATTCCATATGCCATCCTTGCCGGCACCGATGTACGCCGTCCATTTACCATAAGTGATGCGCTGGCGCTTGAGAATCCGTCCGATGACGCAGACGTCGGGATACTTATAAATGGAAGCTTTCTGAGATATGCCGCATACTTTGCCACATCGATAACCTTTCCACCACCGATTCCCACGATCACCTGTGCCTTTGCATCTATGTCAAATGCCAGCTTGATTATATCCTCTATGTTGGTGGAATCCAGCTCCCTGTACTCCACAACCGTCACATTTTCCTTCTTCAGAGAATCCATGACCTGCTGTCCGAACATGTCGATGAGACCATTTCCAAAATAGATAACTGCGTTCTTCATTCCCGAAGCGCTTATATATTTGCCCAGATCATTGAGGGTTCCCTTTCCTATCTTAAGTATTGTTGGTATTGCTATATGACTTCCTGCCATGCTGTTCCTCCCTATACTGTTGTTTTATTTTATGTCTGTAACTCCAACATTCACATTATAATGTATTTCCACTTTCTTGTGAACCACCGTCCCTGTTTACTATATACTCTTTTTATTTCATATTTCTTTCTATTTCCTTTAAATTTCTTACGCCATCTTCATATCTTTGCCATAAAAACACATTTTCTACACAACTTCTCCAAAATTAGAACACATTTTCTCAGTATATTATTAAATGTAAACAGCGAGAGCGTAAGCGAGTTGTTTACATCCCCTTTTTCATAAACGACTGCAACACCCTCCCCTCACATAATGTAGTTGCAGTCACTCCCTTTTAATACAAAAAGAAGAGGCTGCCAGAGATGGCAGCCTTTTCTTTTTGTTTTTGTGTGATTCCTGTGATGAAGGTCTACGGCCAATACGTAACGAAAAACGGATATTACACCGGTATCTTTGAATGATCACCCCATTCTCATACCGGTATAATATCCGTTTTTAATATCTATGCTTCTATATTAATTATACTCTATATCCAGTCTTTTATTACTCACTTCTGAGCGCTATAACAGGATCCTTCTTAGCCGCAAGTCTTGACGGGATAAGGCCTCCGATCAATGTCAGTATGACACTGATGATGACCAGTATCACTCCGCCCTTCCAAGGAAGCGCCGATACACCTGCAACATTGACGAAGCTTTCTATCACCTTGCTGATTGGTATATTGATCAGCACAGTCACGCCAATTCCTATGAGTCCTGAGAAGAGACCTATGATAAATGTCTCCGCATTGAACACTCTTGAGATATCCTTCTTTGAAGCTCCTATGCTTCGCAGAATACCAATCTCCTTCGTTCTCTCAAGAACTGAGATATATGTGATGATTCCGATCATGATTGATGAAACAATCAATGATATAGCCACAAATGCTATGAGCACGTAGGTTATCGCATTGATGATCTTTGTCACCGATGACAACATGATTCCAATATAATCAGTGTATGTGATCTCCTTGTCAGGATAATCCGCATTGTATTTATCTATGAGCTTTGTTATCTCATCCTTATCCGCAAATTCTGCGCAGTAGAGGTTGATGGATGCCGGCTTTGCAAGCTCTGCATATCCAAGCTTTGACATATTATCTTCATAAGTAGATGTTGACTCCTGGAAGAAGCCATAGCCCTTGAGCATATCGAATAGCTGTTCCTTTGTCATGGATGCCATCTGTGCCTGCATATCTTCTGTAACCTGTCCGGATGCCATGAGCTGCTGCATAACGGAATCCATATCCACATCGTCCGCTGTCAGTTCCTTGCCATCTGAAAATGGCATTCCTGTGAACACGTCAGTATCAGGATGATCCATCTGAGCCTTAAGCACATCTGTCTTCTCGTTCTCTGAAACTATGTAATTGGCAAGCTCCGATGTGTAGCCTATATATCCCGGCTGCATGGTAGTTGCATACGCTTTATCCGAAGCCCTGATCACTGCCGACACCTTTACTTCAAGGCCATCAGCCACTGCAGACTTCAGAAAATCAGCATCAGAACTCATATCTGTGTATGTTCCATCATCATTCTTCTTGTACAGATCACCCGGAAGCACTACCTTGAACTTGAGGTTCAGAAGATCATCATATGTGAATATCATCTGATCAAGCTCCGGTGCCTCTCCGCCGGCAAGTATGGTCGAAACCATATCTCCCAGCTCCTTTGAATCCCTGAGTCCCAGAGTATACAGTGTAAAATCACTTATCTCATTGTTCTTGTCAACGACAAGTACAACCTCGTTCTTATTCTCAGGCCAGTGTCCTGCCAGCACATCGTACTGCTGCTTGAGCAGAGTGTCGTTGTCAAGCATCTGTGTCCACATGTCCATTGACGATGAGCCATAGCTGAATGCTGACATAAAATCTGCCGTTGACTCCTGTGCCTCCGCCATTCCTCCAAAGCCCATATCTGCCATTGTGGTGCTTGGATTTACCTGAGCAACTCCGCCATTTGCACTGTGCTCATTGAACACATACAGCGGTGTGTCATAAGTGTATGTTATATCGCTTGTGTACTTTGTGAAACCATTTGCATCGTCTTCTATATAATTCTTAAATGACTCAAGGTCGTTCTCCTTCACATCTGACACCATTGACACGAGCATGTCTCCCATGATATCTCCCGAATATACCTTGTCCTCGCCAGCGTGATTGTGATCTGAATCCTCCTCGTTGTTACCTACCATCTTGGAGAGCAGTTCACTGTAATCCATTGCCTTCTTCGTTATCTGCACCGGATACGTGGCAAGCGTCTCCTCCTGCACATCGTTGATATACTTCTGAAATCCGGATGAAAGCGACAGGATAAGCGCTATTCCTATGATTCCTATACTTCCGGCAAATGCTGTGAGGAATGTTCGTCCCTTCTTGGTCATGAGGTTGTTCAGACTCAGTGAGAACGCTGTGAACATACTCATGGATGTCTTTCTCGGAGCATAACTTCCGTCATCTTCCTTCGCCTCATCCTCATCTGAGAACGGATTGGAGTCATCTATTATATTTCCATCGAGAAGCTTTACGATTCTTGTTGAATACTGCTGTGCCAGCTCAGGATTGTGTGTAACCATGATGACCAGCTTGTCCTTGGCTATCTCCTTGAGCAGTTCCATGATCTGGACACTTGTCTCTGTGTCAAGTGCACCCGTTGGCTCATCCGCCAGCAGGATATCCGGGTCATTTATGAGTGCTCTGGCGATGGCAACTCTCTGCATCTGTCCACCGGACATCTGGTTTGGTTTCTTGTGAATCTGATTTCCCAGACCAACCTTCTCCAAAACCTCCTTCGCTTTCTTTCTTCTCTCCGCCTTTGATACTCCCGACAAAGTAAGAGCAAGCTCTACATTTGACAGTACCGACTGATGCGGTATCAGATTGTAGCTCTGGAATACAAATCCGACTGAATTGTTTCTATATGAATCCCAATCTCTTGACTTGAAATCCTTTGTCGACTTGCCATTGATAACCAGATCTCCACTGGTGTACTGATCCAGCCCGCCCACTATGTTCAGAAGCGTTGTCTTTCCACAACCCGACTGGCCAAGTATGGACACGAACTCATTTCTTCTGAAGTTCACAGATACACCCTTGAGCGCCTGAACAACTTCATCACCAGTGTGATAATCCTTCACGATGTTCTTAAGCTGAAGCATTATGTCCTCCCTTTTTAAGATTATATTGTGCAAAAGCATAGTAAGGTGCTTTGCTCCACGTCTGTGTGCATACACATAACGTATTATGTTCTATATGCATTACACTTTGATATATTTGTCATTATTACTGGCAAATCATAGCATTTAATTTTTTTCAATGCAATTAAGGCGGGCAATTCTTTATAAATGTTTTATTTTTTTCATTTCTATCGATAAGTTTAAGCTAACTATATATTGAACTTTTGGCTAAAAATTCTTTTATTTTCTTATTATATGGGGTATAATCAGCGTAAGTGGGTACATTGTATCCAAATATAATTTTACGGAGGATTTTACAAATGTTAGTTTCAGCAACAGAAATGTTAAAGAAAGCTAAGGCTGGTCACTACGCAGTAGGTCAGTTCAACATCAACAACCTTGAGTGGACAAAGGCTGTTCTCCTCACAGCTCAGGAGCTTCAGTCACCTGTTATCCTTGGTGTTTCAGAGGGCGCTGGAAAGTATATGACAGGATTTGAGACAGTTGCAGCAATGGTTAAGGCTATGGATGAGTCACTTGGAATCACAGTTCCTGTAGCTCTTCACCTTGATCACGGAACATACGAAGGATGCTACAAGTGTGTTAAGGCTGGATTTACTTCAATCATGTTCGATGGTTCACACTATCCATTCGAGGAGAACCTTGCTAAGTCAACAGAGCTCGTTAACGTAGCTCATCAGCTTGGCCTCTCAATCGAGTGTGAGGTTGGTTCCATCGGTGGTGAGGAAGACGGAGTTATTGGTATGGGCGAGTGCGCTGATCCAGCGGAGTGCAAGACTATCGCTGATCTCGGCGTTGATATGCTTGCTGCTGGTATCGGTAACATCCATGGTAAGTACCCAGCTAACTGGCAGGGACTTAGCTTTGAGACACTTGATGCTATCCAGCAGAAGACAGGCGTTATGCCATTAGTTCTTCACGGTGGTACAGGTATCCCAGCTGACATGATCAAGAAGGCTATTTCACTTGGCGTTTCAAAGATCAACGTTAACACAGAGTGCCAGTTATCATTCGCAGATGCTACAAGAAAGTACATCGAGGCTGGTAAGGATCTCGAGGGCAAGGGATTTGATCCTAGAAAGCTTCTCGCTCCTGGTTTCGAGGCTATCAAGGCTACTGTTAAGGAGAAGATGGAACTCTTCGGATCAGTTGGTAAGGCTAACGACTAATTCTTTAACAGAACAATTAACAAATGTAACGATAAACTGTTCGATAACTTTCGGACAAGTATCGCTCACGTAAACTTAAAGGAACCCCATCACAGCTTGTATAAGCCATGATGGGGTTCTTATTTTTATATCATGCATTCTACTAATATTAATGTCTAATCCTGATTCTCTGCCTTGTCCTTCTTCCTACTGATCGTCCACCATATAGGAACTGATATCAGCATGAAAAGTGCTGCTGCCACGCTGATCCATGCGCCGACTCCGAGTCTTGCATTTGCCGCTGCATCTAGCTTTCCAAGATCTATCAATGACAGAACAAATTCAAATATCAATATTCCGCCAACAACTATAGATATAACAAGGTCTGCTATATAACAGCCTGCCTTGTTGATAAATGCACAGATCACGTCTGCTATGATAACTACCGCCACCACAAGCATTGACAGTACATTTATCCCAAACACTCCAACTATGCTTCTGGCATCTGTACCCATATAAGCATAAGGAATAAATACTGATACAACAGCCATGATAATGCCGATCAGGTTTAACACATTAGGTACATGTGTAGAGCCCTTCTTCACATCACCAGGTATGTTCTGCCTGTTCTCATATCCCATATAACCCATAGGGTTGTTGTATGGCGTTGGCTGTATCGGCTGGCCGTACTGCGACTGTGGCTGGTATGGCTGCTGGGTTGGCTGACCATACTGTGGCATCTGCTGGTATGGTGGCTGCATTGGCTGTACGCCCCGGCTATACTGTGCCTGTGGCTGATATGGCTGCTGCGCCGGCTGGCCGTACTGTGGCATCTGCTGGTATGGTGGCTGATATGACTGCTCCATATTCTGCTCAAAAGTCGATCCGCCATCAACTCCGTCAATATCTTCTACTCTATTCTGTTCATCCATGTCGTCATCTACCTCCGATGTAATTATTCGACACATCCATTACATGCCGAGATACCTCTTCAGATACTGTCCTGTATACGACTGAGATATCTTTGCTACCTCCTCCGGAGTTCCTCTGGCAATGACTGTTCCACCGCCAGCACCTCCTTCAAGTCCCATGTCAATAATATAATCTGCAGTCTTGATAACGTCAAGATTATGTTCGATAACCACAACTGTGTTGCCGCCCTCGCTGAGCCTTCTGAGTATATCCACAAGTCTGTGCACATCAGCAAAATGAAGTCCGGTGGTTGGCTCGTCAAGCACATATATAGTCTTTCCCGTTCCACGTCTTGACAGCTCAGTTGCAAGCTTGATTCTCTGTGCCTCTCCTCCTGACAAAGTGGTGGATGGCTGTCCAAGCTTGATATATCCGAGTCCCACATCACGGAGAGTCTCTATCTTCCTCAGTATCCTTGGCACATTTGCAAAGAACTCACATGCCTCATCAACTGTCATATCGAGAACTTCATTGATACTCTTGCCCTTGTACTTGACCTCCAAAGTCTCTCTGTTGTATCTCTTTCCTCCACACACCTCACATGGCACATATATATCTGGCAGGAAGTGCATCTCTATCTTGATTATTCCGTCTCCACGACACGCCTCGCATCGTCCTCCGGATACATTGAAGCTGAATCTTCCCTTGCCGTAACCTCTTGCCTTGGCATCCTTGGTTCCGGCAAACAGATCCCTTATCAGATCAAATGTACCTGTGTAAGTAGCCGGATTGGATCTCGGCGTTCTACCTATAGGTGACTGGTCTATATTGATAATCTTATCCAAAGCATCATAGCCAATGATATGGTCGTGCTTTCCTGCTTTAATCCTGCTCTTGTTGAGCCTTCTCGCCAGCTTCTTGTACAGTATCTCATTTACCAGAGAACTCTTTCCGGAACCAGACACACCCGTCACACATGTCATGATTCCAAGTGGTATATCCACATCTATATGCTTGAGATTGTTCTCATAAGCATTCTTGACTGTGAGCCATCCGGTTGGCTTTCTCCTCACATCCGGAACCTCTATCCTCTTCCTGCCGCTTAAGTAGTCACCTGTGATAGAATTCTCACACTTCATAATGTCTTCAGCCGTACCCTCAGCTACCACGTATCCACCATTTGCACCGGCTCCCGGTCCTATATCTATGATGTGATCCGCCGCCCTCATGGTATCCTCGTCGTGCTCGACAACGATCAGAGTATTTCCAAGGTCTCTCAGATTCTTGAGCGCCGCTATCAGCTTGTCATTGTCCCTCTGGTGAAGTCCGATACTTGGCTCATCCAGAATATATGCAACTCCGACCAGACCTGAACCTATCTGCGTTGCAAGTCTAATTCTCTGCGCCTCACCTCCTGAGAGCGTGCTTGTACCTCTGCTCAGGCACAGATAGTCAAGTCCCACATCAATAAGGAAATGCAGTCTCGACCTTATCTCCTTGAGTATGGCCGCACCTATCATCTTCTGTCTGTCTGTGAGCTCCAGATCTTTCATGAACTTTGCAAGTTCTGTGATAGGAAGCTCTGTAAGTTCGGCAATATTCTTATCTCCAACTGTAACAGCAAGGGCTGTCGGCTTAAGTCTCTTACCACCACAGACCTCACACGGAGTTACAGTCATGAATGTCTCATACTCGGCCTTTGTAGACTCCGCAGATGTCTCCCTGTATCTTCTGGCAACACTCTTTATAAGTCCCTCAAATGTTATGTCATACACGCCCTCCCCGCGCTGTCCTTTGTAATGTACCTTAACCGGTCGTGAGTTCTTTCCATATAATAAGAGATCTTTTATATCCTGTGGATATTCCTGAAATGGTGTATCCAGAGAGAATCCATATTCTGCACCGAGCGCCCTGAGTATTGCATTGGAATAGCTCTTGCCATCATTGCATGACTGCCATCCCAGAACCACTATGGCTCCATCATTTATCGACAGGCTCTGATCCGGTATCATCAGGTCAGGATCAAATTCCATCTTGAAGCCAAGACCTGCACATGTCGGGCAGGCGCCAAATGGATTGTTGAACGAAAAGCTTCTCGGCTCTATCTCATCTATGCTGATTCCACAATCGGGACATGAGAAGCTGTCTGAAAAATTGATAACAGTATTCTCTTTCTGAACACCGTTCTCATCTCTTTCACCGATTACCTCTATCTTCATAAGACCTTCTGCAAGCTGGAGTGCGGTCTCTATGGAATCTGTGAGTCGCCTCTCCACATCCTGTCTTACAACCAGACGATCGACAACTATATCTATACTGTGCTTCTTGTTCTTATCAAGCTTTATCTCCTCCGACAGCTCATACATGCTGCCATCGACAACCACTCTGACAAATCCGCTCTTCTTTGCCTTCTCCAGAAGCTTTACATGCTCTCCCTTTCGGCCTCTGACCACAGGCGCAAGCACCATGAACTTTGTCCTCTCAGGTAGCTTCATGATCTCATCCACCATCTGGTCAACCGTCTGTCTGCTTATGACCTTACCACAGTTCGGGCAGTGTGGTATTCCCACTCTGGCATAGAGAAGTCTGAAATAGTCGTATATCTCTGTGACAGTACCAACTGTGGATCGAGGATTTCTGTTTGTCGACTTCTGATCTATGGAGATAGCCGGTGAAAGTCCCTCTATCTTGTCCACGTCCGGCTTCTCAGCCTGTCCAAGGAACTGTCTCGCATAGGAGGACAGAGACTCCATGTATCGTCTCTGCCCCTCCGCATATATCGTGTCAAATGCCAGTGAAGACTTACCTGATCCCGAAAGTCCTGTCACGACAACAAATTTGTCCCTTGGAATCTTGACATTGATATTCTTCAGATTATTTTCACGTGCACCCTCTATAGTAATATACTTCCTGTCAATATTCCTGCTGGCGTTGAAATAATCATCATCCTTCATGCTCGCATCCGTTATTTCTTCCAGATGCTCACTTCGTTCATAATTCTTATTGTCTTCCATCTTTATCTAACCTTTTCTCTTTATCATTTATATTTGTTATATCTTAATTATCTACCCTGCATCCATCTATTCTTTATCATAATCTCTCAGTGCCGCCTTATACACCTTGAGCTGATCCCTGATCTCTGCTGCCACCTCAAAGTTGAGGTCTGCTGCCGCCATATTCATCTTCTTGGTCAGCTTGGCGATGACCTTCTGAAGCTCCTTCTTGGTCATGGACTCAGCATCCTTATCCTCCTCAGGAAGATCCTCCTTCTTCACCTCTATGGTTATGAGATCCCTTATGCTCTTCTCTATGGTCTTAGGTGTTATTCCATGTTCCTCATTATATTTCTGCTGTATCTCACGACGTCTGCTCGTCTCATCAAGGGCATACTTCATGGAGCCCGTGATGGTGTCCGCATACATGATAACATGTCCGTTTACATTTCGAGCCGCTCTTCCTATGGTCTGTATGAGTGATGTCTCCGATCGCAGGAAACCTTCCTTATCAGCGTCAAGTATGGCTACCAGTGTGATCTCCGGTATATCAAGACCCTCTCTCAGAAGGTTGATTCCAACAAGCACATCAAATACTCCAAGGCGGAGATCTCTCACTATCTCAACTCTCTCCATGGTGTCTATATCAGAGTGCAGATACTTTACCTTTATATCATTGTCCCTCATATAGCTGGTGAGATCTTCAGCCATACGCTTGGTAAGTGTTGTCACAAGTACCTTGTGTCCCTGCTCGGTCTCCTTGCGAACCTCTTTCAGCAGATCATCTATCTGACCTTCCACCGGTCTGACCTCAACCGGCGGATCAAGAAGTCCTGTAGGTCTAATGATCTGTTCAGCCATGAGCATCTGGTGTTCCTCCTCGTATTTGCCTGGGGTGGCAGATACGAACATGACCTGATCAAGCTTCTGCTCGAATTCCGAGAAGTTGAGTGGTCTGTTGTCAAGTGCCGATGGCAATCTGAATCCATAGTCCACCAGATTCATCTTACGGGAACGGTCTCCAGAATACATCGCACCGACCTGAGGCACCGTCATATGTGACTCATCTATAATAAGAAGAAAGTCATCATCAAAGAAATCCAGCAGTGTGCTCGGCGTCTCTCCGGCTGATCTTCCAGCCAGCGGACCGGAATAGTTCTCTATACCAGAGCAAAATCCAGTCTCTCTCATCATCTCCATATCAAAGTTAGTTCTCTCCTCGATACGCTGTGCCTCGATGAGTTTATCCTTTGACTTGAAGTAAGCAACTCTGTCCTTGAGCTCCGCCTCTATCCTCTTCAGCGCCTTCTCCATCTTCTCCTGTCCAACTACATAGTGGGATGCCGGAAACAGGCATGTATATGTCAGATCTCTCTTTCCCTCTCCGGTGAGCGGATCAAACTCTGTGATCCTGTCTATCTCATCTCCAAAAAACTCTATCCTTATTCCATCGTCAAATGTTGACACAGGAATTATCTCAAGTACATCCCCACGCACTCTGAATGTGCCTCTCTGCAAATCCATGTCATTCCTGTCATACTGTATATCTGTCAGTTCATCGATGACCTGATCTCTGTCCTTTATCATGCCAACTCTGAACGACAACATCTGATTCCTGTACTCGTCCGGATCACCGATACCATATATACACGACACAGATGCAACCACTATGACATCTTTTCTGTCTATGAGTGCTGCTGTGGCACTATGTCTCATCCGGTCAATATCGTCATTAATAGACGAATCCTTTGCAATATAAGTATCCGTAGACGCCACATATGCTTCCGGCTGATAATAATCGTAGTATGATACAAAATACTCCACCGCATTGTTCGGGAAAAACTCTTTCATCTCGCCATAAAGCTGCGCCGCCAGAGTCTTGTTATGTGCAAGTATCAGTGTTGGCTTATTAAGCTGCTGTATAACATTCGCCATGGTAAATGTCTTACCAGATCCGGTTACACCTAGCAGCGTCTCGAACTGATTGCCTTCCTGAAAACCCTTTACCAATTTTTCTATTGCCTCCGGCTGATCTCCGGTGGGCTTGTATTCCGATACCAATTCAAAATGATCCATAAAAGTCTCCTACTCTAGGCTAAAGCCTGCATCTATTATATCGAACATTAGTTCCCATATCAAGTAAAAACACGGCAGTTGCTCAAGTTTATTTATCCCCTGAACAACTGCCCCCATTCACCAATTCTTTATTAAACTAATTGCTCTCAACATCTTCTATGCCACTAATTCATCTTCCTCCAAGCTTATCTCATAGCAGCCTTTCTCGTCAACAGTCACCATGATTCTTTCAAATCCTGTGTAAAAGCTTAATATATACAGATCATCTGCCTTTGAGATAACCGCCTCAGCATTCATCTCCGCCAGATCTGTCATATTATCTTTCAGCACACCCTCGCTGACTCTGATGATCTGTCTCTCTTTATCTATCTGTCTGCTTTCTCCAAGCTCCTTATAATAGAGGAAGAGATTCTCCTCCAACGCCTTTGATCTGCAGCTACATCTGTGAAAATAGCTGCCAATGATCATATAAAGCATGTATGCTGTCTCCTGCTGTCTGTGTGATGTCTTTTCTGTAAATGAATATCTCATAATCGTTACCTCCATAATGAAAAAAATAAAATAAATCTACAAAATGTTGTCAATGTGTTATCTGAAGCTTTACCAGCTCACACCTTATCAGTGCCCGCTCCCCGGTCTGTCATTTTTCAGCCGACGACAGTCGCTGTGTCCGTATTCTTTGCTGCCCCGGATACCGGGCAGATGCATATTCAGTTTTCATTTGAAATCTGCCCCATGCCCAAAAGGCAACAAAAAAAAGAGTCATGATCGCAGACTTGTAGCACTTGCTACTCATCATGTTTTCAAACTCTTCTACTTAAAATATGATTTATTCAATTTTCATTATGGATATCAGCAATCGCTGATGTATATGTTATATCAAAAACTAACTGAGGTGTCAACATATTTATAAATATATCTATAAAACACAAGAGAGCCAGATTTCTCCGACTCTCTTAAGTATGCATCCGCAAATGCATACCCCAATTAGTATTTATAATATACAACAACGGTTCAAAAAATTCAACAATTAAATATAGTTTTTCAAAATAGCCATTCTGGATCTCAAATCTGGATGAATTACTATATTTGATACATTTGTATTCACAGCACTTCTATAATTTTCTGTTATTCTTTCAAATTCTCGAATAAAAGCTTTTATCTCCGTCTTTGAAACTTTCAATAATTTCATATAATAACACATAAGAATCACATAGTCACCTATCGTTTTGAAATTCACATATGGCAATCCAATCTCAATTTTTAAACACTGCTTCATCGCACTTGTTGGGTCAATGTTACGAAATCTTGTGTCAAACACTACAGAGTTATGAGCGATGGCATTCCTCAAATCTTTTAGTGTATATATCTTGCCATAAAGCAGAGCTTTCAGTGCTGAGTCATATTGAATTGTTGCGTAAACCTCATTATAAGAAACAAAAGGAAGGCTATTCTGAGCATTTTTAAAGAAACGATATCCTTTAT
>OIZP01001082.1_pt1 | contig 14799 bp, 10 predicted proteins | sample 1588531 | NCBI WGS metagenome assembly OIZP01 (sample SAMN03283283) | human gut metagenome | biome: human-associated habitat; material: feces | host: Homo sapiens | place: Peru | collected 2012 | reverse complement strand
ACATACCCTTCTTCATCTCACCACCATACCATGTGTTGATGATAACCTGCTCCTTAGAAGTTACGTTGAATACAACGGCTGTCTCTGAGTGGAGACCCAACTCCTTCCAGTTCTCAACCTTTGCCTTAGAAGCATTGTAAACGATGAAGTCTGGCTCCTGATCGAACTCAGCCTCGTTCTGAGGACGGATGAACATATTTGTTACGAAGTGTGCCTGCCATGCTACCTCAACGATGAAACGTACCTTCATACGTGTATCCTTGTGTGTACCGCAGAAACCATCTACTACGAACAACTTCTTGTTAGAAAGCTCCTTCTTAGCGATCTCCTTAACGGCGTTCCATGCCTCTGGAGTTGCCTTGTGGTTATCGTTGTGATACTCCTCAGAATCCCACCATACAGTGTCGTGAGATGTAGCATCGTCAACGATGAACTTGTCTTTAGGAGAACGACCAGTGTAAATACCAGTCATTACGTTAACTGCACCGAGCTCAGTCTCCTGACCAACCTCAAAACCCTCGAGACCTTCCTTAGTCTCCTCATTGAACAATACCTCATAAGAAGGATTGTAGAGAACCTCAGTTGTACCTGTGATTCCGTACTTTGCTAAAACTGACTTATCAAACTTTGCCATTTTTATTAAATGTATTTAAGTTGTGAATTAATTCTTTCTAACTTTTAAGATGTTATTCTGATTTTCTTTCAAAACCGCCGCAAAGTTACGAAAAATATGTTTTCCGACCAACTTTAGCTTTTATATTTCCTGCATTTTAAAACCTTTTTAGGTTAAAGAAAATTAAATGAAAGGATTTCAGCCGCAATTTGGCACATAGACTTTGCAAATATTATTAACCTGATGCTCTTTTGAGCGAAAAGTTACACCTTATTATATATAGTAAACCAGACTTGCCGCAGAACAAAAAACTACCAACTGCCCAAATCGCACTCGGCCTCTATCCGGTTCTCCACCTTGTCATCAAGATGACTGAAGAAGTTGAGTCCCGTCATCTTTTCCACCTCATCTACCGAACGGGCATAATATTCCATTTTGTGGCGTCCTTCCACATTATTATAAATAAACCCGATGGACTTGGGCGCATCCTGTTTTTTACCTAAAGTGAGAACTACCTTAAAGAATGCATCGGGCACAGACACTTCATGTTCGCCTACCGTCTGGGGATTCTTCGAACGGAAGACCGGCCCCGACACGATATAGATCTTACCATACTTACTGGCCCAGTCGCGACAGGCTTCCTCAAGATATTTCCAGTCACGCTGGTTCAAGTCGCCATTTTGCGGACAGATGTTCGTCATCAGGAAAGCCTCCTTCTGCGCCTTATACGACCACTTGTTGTCGCCTGCCGGACACATATGTCCACGCTGATAGCCACACTCTCCCTCGCGAATATCGCTATAAGCCGCACGTGGCTCAGGCACGTCCATATCTTCCATAAACTTATGTCCGCCACGGGAATACTCACCATCGACATGATCGGCTGTAAGTGTCCACGCCACCCAGTTGGGATTGCGCGTCCCGGCATTGTAAGAAGTAATATAGGCATAACGGTTCAGGCGCTGTTCAGGAACCTTCAGCCCTTCGTTGAGAGGCACCATGTAAGCCTCATCTTCTGCCGAATACCAGGCGGAACCGTCGTCTTTGGGCTCGCTCTCAGCCTTCGTGTCCGACTTTTCTGCCAGGACTGTCTTATTGTCCAGCTTGACAATCTCTTTCTCCGAATCAAGCGATCTTCTGAATGCGAACCCGCCCGCCACAACGAGAACTACGACTAAACCTATCAGACGCTCTTTCAAACTTCTTTTCTTTCTACTCATGATGCAATATCTTTTTAGGCACAAAAGTACTACTTTTTTACCAAGAAAGCATAAAGAGGAATATATTTTTCAAAAAAACGACAACTTTCCTTTGCTTTATCTGCATTTTCGTGTATCTTTGCATAAGATAAGCTGCACTCGGCAATTTGAAAGTAAACTTTCATTGCGCTCGCTTGCAATATCTTTGCATAAAAATTGTACGATATGAAAATAATTAACCTAAGCGATCAGAACTCCATCATCAACCGCTATTTGGCTGAGATGCGTGACAAAGAGTATCAAAAGAACCGACTCCTCTTCCGCAACAACATCAAGAGAATCGGCGAGTATGAGGCTTTCGAGATTTCCAAAACTCTCGACTATAAGCCCGAGAATGTAACAACGCCTTTAGGCGTAGCCCGGGTAAACCTGCCTACCGATGATATTGTCATCGGAACCATATTCCGTGCAGGACTGCCTTTCCATGAAGGCTTCCTCAACATCTTCGACCACTCAGGAAACGCCTTTGTCAGCGCCTTCCGCGAATATACAGACAAGAACCATACCGAGGTGGGAATACACATCGAGTACTTGGCCACTCCAGAGATTGACGACAAGACACTCATCATTGCCGACCCGATGCTGGCTACTGGTGGAAGCATGGAGTTAGGACTGAAGGCCATTCTCACGAAAGGCTCGCCCAAGCACATCCATGTAGCTTGTGTACTGGCAACTCCCGAGGGTATTGAGCACATCAAGAACACTTTCCCCGATGACAAGACCACTATCTGGTGCGCCGCCATCGACGAGGGACTGAATGAGCACAAATACATTGTGCCGGGCTTTGGCGATGCCGGCGATCTCTGCTACGGAGGAAAGCTGTAGAAATCAGAGAGCTCGCATTGTGTGTCTATAAAACGCAAATACTTTCGATCGCCAATGCAAGTATCTGCGTTTTTACCATTAGGAAAATTATCGTTTACCAGCAAAAGAAGTCAACGAAGGGCTTTATTAGCATCTGCCCAAGCCTTTGGGCAACTTTACCCATAACTATGGGCAAAGTTGTTCATAGTTATGGGTAAAGTTGCCCATCGCAGTGGGCATGGTGCATAGTTGTACATCTATATAAGTCATCTATTATGACCGATAAAGGTCATCTATTATGACCGATGCGAGTCGTCTATTATGACCGACGCTGGTCATAATAGACGACCCTAACCGGCATTCACTTTCGCAAGCACAAAAACACTTTAATAGTGGAACGAACTTCCGCCAAGAAACTCGCGCAACAGCGACGTGGGAGGCAGATTGTTGAAAGGAATGCCCTTGAAATACTTCAGGAACTTCAGCAGTCGGTAAGCCTCAGCATACTCGTCGCAGTTTTCGGGCACCTGCTCCAGCAGCGGTTCTGCCTGCATTTTGAGAACAGCCAACTCGTAGAGCATGGCCGTATTGAGCATGGCATCGGCATTCTCCTGGAAAGGGAAAATCCACTTGTTCTCGCCAGCACGTACCGACGGCCATCGGTGAATCGTATCCTGAGCCGAGACGCCACGATATTTGTAGTCGCGTATGATGCGGCGCAACAGACGGTTGTCGGTTGTCGGGATGTAGTTGTGATTGTCGAGCAAAATGGTGGTAAGCGCAGAGGCATAGACACGGAAAATCTGCTCGTTGGGAATCTGGGCTGTCAGTTCGGGATTGAGCGCATGAATGCCTTCCACCACGAGCACATTATTGTCGTTCATCTTGAGTCGCTGGCCGCTTTTCTTACTCTTGCCGCTCTGGAAATCGTACTTAGGCAGTTCCACCTCCTCACCACGGAAGAGGGCATTAAACTGGTCGTTGATCTTCTGAAGGTCGAGGGCATAGATACTCTCATAATCATATTCTCCATTCTCGTCCTTAGGCGTTCGCTCGCGATCGACAAAATAGTCATCGAGAGAAATCTGCAGAGGTTTCAGTCCGTTGACAGCCAACTGTATGGAGAGACGCTTGCACGAAGTCGTCTTACCCGACGACGAAGGTCCAGCCAGGAGGACGAGTTTCACCCCAGGCCGTGCTGCTATCTGCTCGGCTATCTGGGCAATCTTCTTCTCCTGAAGCGCCTCGCTGATATTGATAATATCCGTGGCATGACCCGCATCAACAGCAGCATTGAAGTCGCCCACTGTTCGGATGCCGATAATATCCTGCCAGTGATGATGCTCCTTGAAGATTTCGAACATCTTGTCCTGACGGGTTACCTCGCCCAGTTCATCAGGGTTCTGGAGCGACGGAATGCGCAACAGCATGCCGTCGTAATACTTCTCCAACCCGAAGAGATAGAGCTGCGAGGTGTTGGTGAGGAGCGTGCCATAATAGAAGTCTACGTATTCACCTATTTTATAATAGGTAGTATAGAGCGAGCCCGAAGTGCGCAGCAACTTCACCTTCTCCACATCACCTTTCTCCTCGAAGAGGGCTATGGCGTCCTCGGTAGGCACCATATAGCGGCGGATAGGCATACGTGCATCCACGATTTCCTGCATTCGCTTACGGATGCAGTCCACATCATCGGCCGTAACATCACGTTCCAGTCGCACATCGACATAAAAACCATTCGACACCGGAATGTCAATTACCACATCATGCCCGGGATAAAGATCCTGCACAGCCTTGCAGAGCACAAAAAAAAGTGTACGAGTATAGGCTCTCGAGCCAGAGGAAGTGCGCATATCAAGGAACTCAATATCCTTGTTGTTGTAAACACGATAATGCATGCCTTCCACCTTGTTATTCACCTTGGCAGACACGGGTCCATGCTCCATTTTGAGGTTAAATGAAGAAAAAATGTCAGAAAGTGTGCTTCCGTTTGCTACTTTCTGAGTTTTTTTATTATTTTTGCAGCGGATTTGTACTACTTGTTTCATTTTCGTTACGTTAGTGTTACAAAGTTAAACGTTCTCTCAACTTTCGGGTAAAATTACAAATAAAAAAGGAAACAACATGCTATTAGCAACTTAAATTAAATTAAAATATGTCGATTTGGATTTTTTTTAGGCTTATCGGAGCACTCGCCTTATTGATGTTTGGTATGAAGTCGATGAGCGACAGTTTACAGAAGATGGCTGGCCCACAGCTGCGCCATGTATTAGGAACCATGACCACCAACCGCCTGACAGGCATCCTCTCAGGAACACTCATCACTGCAGCCGTGCAGTCTTCTACTGCCACCACGGTGATGACAGTATCGTTTGTCAACGCTGGTCTTCTCACCTTGGCACAAGCCATATCGGTCATCATGGGTGCCAATATCGGAACCACCCTCACCGCCTGGATCATGAGTGCAGGCTTCTCGTTCAACATCACCGACTTTGTATGGCCGGCTTTCTTCTTCGCCATCATCCTTATCTATAGCAAGAAACGCAAAATCGTTGGCGACTTCATCTTTGGTATTTCCTTTATGTTCCTTGGTTTGGGAACTCTCCGACAAACCGGTATCGACATGGACTTGGCTCACAACCAGCCCGTCCTCGACTTCTTCGCAAGCTTTGATCCTCACAGTTTCAATACTACCATCGTCTTCTTATTGATAGGTAGCGTGCTTACCATGTGCGTACAGAGTTCGGCAGCCGTCATGGCCATCACGATGATACTCTGCTCCACCGGCGTACTGCCTATTTATCAAGGTATTGCCCTCGTGATGGGTGAGAACATCGGAACCACAGTAACCTCGAATGTGGCTGCCCTCACTGCCAACACGCAAGCCCGAAGGGCGGCCATGGCGCACATGGTGTTCAATATCTTCGGTGTGCTGTGGATTCTGTGCGTGTTCCGTCCTTTCATCCATCTCGTATGCGGATGGGTTGGCTACGACGACGTGATGGAAAAGAGCGACCCACACTTCATCGCCAATGCTGCCAAGTTGTCCTTTGTGCTTGCCGCTTTCCACACCACCTTCAACATCTCCAATACCTTTATCCTGGTTTGGTTTATCCCACAGATAGAGAGATTGGTGTGCAAGATTATCCGTCCTAAGAAGAATGCCGACGAGGACGACTTCCGCCTGCGCTTCATCCAGACTGGTATCATGAAGACACCAGAAATCTCTGTCCTCGAGGCACAAAAGGAAATCCACTCCTTCGCCGAGCGCATACAGCGAATGTTTGGCATGGTGAAAGAGCTCCTGGGCGAGACCAACGAAGATAAGTTTGTGAAACTCTTCACCCGCATCGAGAAGTACGAGGGAATCTCAGACAATATGGAGATAGAGATTGCCAAGTATCTGGATCAGGTGAGCGACTCACATCTGAGTGACGAGACCAAGGCCAAGATACGCGCCATGCTGCGCGAAATTTCAGAAATAGAAAGTATCGGCGACAGCTGCTACAACATAGCAAGAACCCTGAACCGACGCATCAAGGGCAAGGAAGACTTCATACCATCACAGTATGAGCACATGCACCAGATGATGGAGCTTACCGATCAGGCGCTCACACAGATGAACATCACGCTCGTAGGACATAAGGTAGACAACGATGCCAATCTCTCGTTCAACATAGAGAACGAAATCAACAACTACCGAAACCAGTTGAAGAGCCAGAACATCAACGACGTGAACAACCACCTCTACACCTACGCCATAGGCACGATGTACATGGATATCGTACAGGAATGCGAGAAACTCGGCGACTATGTGGTAAACGTCGTAGAAGCCCGAATGGGCGTGCGTCAGCACGAGGCTTAAATCGCTACATTTCAGCCCCAAGAAGGTCATATCATCCCAGAAAACAGGATGATATGACCTTCTTTCTTGAAAAAAAAGACCTTTTTCCTTTGCCATGTGTACAAATAAGCGTATCTTTGCACCTTAAAATTGCAATTTTATAAAGATTTAATGAAGATATTAGTGACGGGTGCGTCGGGATTCATAGGGAGCTTCATCGTAGAAGAGGCCCTCAGGCAAGGTATGGAAACATGGGCGGCAGTTCGCCCCTCCAGTTCCAGAAAATACCTGCAGGACGAGCGCATCCATTTCATCAACCTCAATCTTTCCTCCAAGGAAGAACTTATCAGCCAGTTAGACGGACACGAGTTCGACTATGTGGTTCATGCAGCAGGCGCAACGAAGTGTCTGCACGTTGACGACTTTTACCGCGTCAACACCGAAGGAACCAAGAATCTGGCAGATGCCATCATCGCGCTGAAGATGCCCATCAAGCGATTCGTCTTCGTAAGCTCACTCAGCATCTTTGGTGCCATACGCGAGAAGCAGCCTTATCAGGAAATCACAGAGCACGACACACCCAAACCCAACACGGCATACGGAAAGAGCAAGCTCAAAGCCGAACGCTACCTCGACAGTTTAGGCATAGGATTTCCCTACATCATACTGCGACCTACAGGTGTTTACGGACCTCGCGAGAAAGACTATTTCCTGATGGCAAAAAGCATCAAGCAGCACATCGATTTCTCGGTAGGCTTCAAGCGTCAGGACATCACTTTCGTATACGTTCAGGATGTGGTGCAGGCTGTGTTCCTTGCCCTCAACCATGGTAAGAACGGACGCAAATACTTCCTCAGCGACGGAGAAGTATATCAGTCGGAAACATTCAGCGACCTGCTTCACCACGAGTTGGGCGACACATGGCTCCTGCGCATCAAAGCGCCTATATGGGTGCTCCGCCTGGTAACCTTCTTTGGCGAATACATAGGAAGGATGACTGGCAAGATGTCGGCTCTGAACAACGACAAATACAACATTCTGAAACAGCGCAACTGGAGATGCGACATCGAGCCTGCTGTCGATGAGCTGGGATTCCATCCTCGCTACAAGCTGAAACAAGGCGTCAAGCTGGCCGTAGAATGGTACAAGAAGAACGGATGGCTGTAATGATGGGACTGAAAGACAGACTTTCACTACGACCTTCAGAAAAAACAACAAACAAGAATAGTGTGATAAAAGATTATTTCAAGATAGAGAAAAACCCGAAGAAAGGACTCCTGGCACAGGAATGGGTCATGTTGGGATATATGGCCATCACCGTGATAGCCATGCTCTTCACTTACACCAAACTGGTAAACCCCGAGTCTATGGTATGGGGACGCATCAGAGTACTGTTCATCACAGCAGCCATGTGGGCTGTATATCGCATGATTCCCTGCCGCATCACCAAGATGGCAAGAATCCTCGCCCAACTGTCGCTCCTCGCCTGGTGGTATCCAGACACTTACGAGATCAACCGCATGTTCCCCAATCTGGACCATGTTTTTGCCCAATGGGAGCAGTCGCTATTCGGATTCCAGCCTGCACTGGTGTTTGCCAAGAACATGCCCTGGGTCATCGTGAGCGAGCTGATGGACTTGGGCTACGTGATGTACTATCCCATGATGGTCATTGTGGCTTACTACTACTTCTTCTGCCGATACAGAGAGTTCGAGCGTGCCACATTCGTCATCTACGCCTCGTTTATCATCTATTATGTGATATTTATCTTCGTGCCCGTAGCCGGACCAACGTTCTACTATCATGCCGTAGGACTGAGCGACATAGCCAAAGGTGTTTTTCCACCCATGCACGACTATTTCAACTACTGCACCGACTGCCTGCCCACACCAGGCTATACCGACGGCATATTCTATCATCTCGTAGAAGACGCCAAGGCAGCAGGCGAACGCCCCACAGCAGCCTTCCCAAGCTCGCATGTCAGCATCAGCACCGTATGCATGCTATTGGCATGGCACTCGGGCAACCGCAAGCTCACCTACACTCTCCTGCCTTTCTACATCTTCCTGTGCCTGGCCACTGTATACATACAGGCTCACTACCTCATAGATGCCTTGGCAGGACTGGTGACAGGAGTAGCAGTATACTTCGGGCTGATGGCTGTATCGCGCAACATGACCGAGCACAACACCTCAACCGCCAAACTGAGTCAGAGATAATATACACATTATTATATATATTGCAAATGGGGAAGTTAAAGAATTTAAAGGAGTTAGAGAAGTTAAAGCCATATGCTTTACAGCTAAATCTTCAACCAAAAAGGCTGTTGGCTATAACTTCTAACGACCAAAGGGAGTGATAACAGAAAAGAGGACTGCATCTCTGCAGCCCTCTTTATTGATAATAGTGATAAATTTAACTAATCAAACAAACCCTTAAATAATTTTACATTTTTCACTTATTTCTTATAGCCTTAGTCCCATGGCGATTTGTCCTTTGGCCAAGGAGTGTCATCGAAGAAATCATCGGAAAAATCATTCTTCTTAGCACAAGAACCACCGTCATCATTTTGATCCCTATCAAGACCACCAGTAGAGGTAGATTGCAAGATGGGGTCTAAGACTGCAAAACAAACCGAAACACTTGGTTTTATATAATTCTTTTTCATTTTCATATTCAATATCACGTTCTACGTTTTACAATCTATATTCTTATTTTACTACAAACTTCTTGCCATTGTGGATATAAACACCACTCGCTGTAGGTTTCTCTACCTGCTGACCACTCAGAGTGTAATACTTACCATCATGATTCTTAACTGTGGTGTTCACCACCTCATCGATACCAGTTGTACCATCAACATTGGCAAAGTCGAAGAAGAGTGCTGGAACTTTCTTAGCTCCAGAAGAAGTGAAGTCATTATGGCTTACTCCCAAACCCATCTGATTAGCAGTAGCCGCTTCGATAGGCAAGTAAGCACTGTTGTTATAGAAAGCGCCTGTACCTTTAGAAATCCAGAAACCCAAGAGGAATTCATTTTTTCCATAGGATTCAACACCCATACCTTTATTGGCATTAAAGAAACCGAAGAGATAGTTGTAGTAGGTTTTACCTTCCTTAACTTCCTTATGAGGAACCACCTGAGCTTTGATGAGCGGCTTCAAAAGATTATCACCTTTATAGTCGTAGTCGGTAGCTGTGGTTGCTGTGGTAGAGCTATACTCTTTAATCGGAATCACCATGGTGTTGTAAGAAGTAAGCGAAGCACGCTCAAACACTTGAGCACCACCTTCTATCTTGTCATACGTATTCTTGGTAGCCAAGATTACACCTGTGTTAGAAGGAATTACGTTCTTTTTACCTGTAGGATCGGCATTAGTCTTCTTGAGAGAGAACTTCACGATACGTTTATCCGTATCCACTGTTTTTCCATCTACTACGAAAATATCTACATCCTTAGAAATCTCCCAAGCCTTAACCGCACTCCAGGTTCTGAAATACTTATATTCACCTATATTGAGAATGATACGTTTATTGTTTATGTCCTTGTAAACCACGTCATTGAAGTCACGCAACTCCAACTCCCTGTTCTCAGAGATGGTGTAGTAGTAGTCGGTGACAGGGACATTATCACCATTACCATTATCAATATTATAGGTATAGAAGTAGAGACGTACAGTCCAGCGACCAGCAGGACGGTTCCAGATGATATCCCATTTTTTGTCTGAATTAGATCCATCCTGAGTATAGTTCACCTTGTTAGGATCGTAAGAAGTTGCTGCATGACCTTCGCCATTACCAGTATAACCTACCTTTGCCTTTTTGCTGTTATCGGTATCAGAATCCTCGTACCAGTTGATATTCTTATCGTGGTTACCAACAAATCTGAACTTCCCTTTGCCATCATCAGCGCCTGTTGTCACGAGCGTCACCTTATAGCACTTCTCTGTTTCATCGTATGTCATATCGGCTGCTGTAGATGCATAATCCCAAGAGCCATCGGTCTTGAGTGTACCAGGAATAGCGTCACCTACCATAGATACAGAGGTAAGTTTCACACGAGTATCCTTAATAATCACCTCACCACGAATACCAAGGTGCTTATCAGTTTTTGCCTTATCATTATCACATTTAGAAGGGTTATACTCAACGATAGTAGAACCTTGCTGAGTAGAAGTTGGCTTCATTGGTCCTTCGTTAGGAGAGAACTCATTATGATTGGTATTAAAAGCATAACCTCCGTTACCCAACAAGAACAACTTATTAGTGGTAGGACAAGTAACAGCGTCGCCATTAGGCGAAAGGGTGCCATATTTAGTTTTTGTGTACGCAATATAACCATCAGATTCGTTCTTACCCACTACGTAATTGGATATAACGTAATATGAATGTCCAGTAGAGAGATTGACAGAAGCAAAGAATTTATTACTAAACTGCTTAGGGTTTTTCTTGTATGTATCGTATAATGGCATGGCTGTCGCATTCTTAGCATCGCTAATAAAGAAAGCCACACGCTTGTCACCAATATGCTTAAACTGCCATTTAGTTGGCTTGCCTTTTCCATCCACAGTGATATACACCTTGTACATACCATCAGAATACTTGTCTGCGGTCTCATTACGCGATCTTATATTCCAATAGTTGGTACCCTCATCAAATGTTTCAGGATCAGAACCTGCAAGAGCCAACGAGCCGTCTTTAGTCAAACCAGTTTCAGGACAAGTACAGCTAATGCCAAAACCATCTTTAGTATTATTAACAGGACCATACACCTTCTGAGGCTTACCAAACTCATCAACACTCATTACCTGTGCATGAGCAGTAAGAGAAGCAGGAATCTCTACCATATATACAGCATTACCTTCAGTATCATTCTCCTGCTGCTGGAACTTGAACACAGCATCATCATAGGTCACCTTGTCCCCGCTGAAGGTGAAGAAGTTTCCTGCAAGATAGTAGCCCTGGGTATAGGTACGTTTAGGGAGAGGATTATTTTTAATTGTGTCAACACTTGCAACAACAGTCATCTTTCCTTCATCTGTTACAGTGATAGAATAGATAAAACCTGCCTTCAACGTTAAGGCTTTTGTTCCTTCTGTTGTGAAGGCGATATCTGATGTGGTTCCAACTGCATCAATAGTTTTAGCAGTAGTCAAACCATAATCTGCGCCACCGATATTAAGAGTAATTGTTGCATCAGAAGTTGCACTGCTCAAATCGAGAGTGTACTTTCCGTTAGAACCTGTCACCTCAGTAGAACCATTCAATAATTTAATTACCTTAGTAACGACCTCAGAACCACCCTCAGAGTATTTAATCTGATTACTTTCATTATCCCAAGTAATGGTATAAGTCTTACCAACGGTTGCATTAATCAAAAAAGATGTATTGCTACCTTGGTATTGGTATGCCTGCTGATACTCGCTTGTCAAAGTCAAGTTATCTTTAGTAGTACTACTACTCTCAGGTCCCCATTCTGAGTTGTTGCTCTTCTTTAAAATACGGAAGTAAATTTTTTCTTCGGTTACATTCTTCAGCACACAAGTATAAATTTTACCATCGTTAGTGATAAAATCAAAGTTAGAATTATCGCCCCATATGCCAGTTTTATATTGACTTTGAGCGGTAATTTTGTCATACGTTGATGCAGAAGGTGTTTGTGCCATCATTTTCAGTGGTATGCTCATTAAGATGCACAACACCATCATCATTAGTGTAAATCTTTTCTTCATATTTTTATAGTTTTAAACTTTATGTTTAGCTTTTAGTTAACTCGTCATTTCCGTTAGGTTTTACTTTCCTTGTTTTCCAAAACCAAGGAATTCCATTGGAATGGATAACTACATTGTTCTTAATTGAAAGAATAATAAGTTAGTTAGAAACAACAATTTTCCTTTGCTCAATATTTCCGTTTAATGAATTGCAGTCCTTTCCTGCAACGCCCGAAGGCGATTTTATTGGTTCACTTTTCTTTTTCGCTGCAAATATATAAAAAATGTAAAAAGCAAGGTACGAATACAAGGTATTTTTTGCACAAAAATCTGCGCAAACGATTACACTGGCATTCATGTCAAAAGGTTCGCATGTAAGGAAGTTAGTACATCTCGGCAAGTCACAGAGATGTCTCAATGACTTACCGAGAAATCTCTGTTAGTCATTAAGCTTTCAGCTGCTGCATCTGCTCCGCCGACAGACCAGTAATTTCCATCACCGACGCAGCATCCATTCCCTTTGCCAGCATCTTTCTGGCAATCTCAAGGCTTCGCTGCTCAAGACCCTTCTCCATGCCTTGCTTCATGCCTTTCTCCATACCTTGCTTCATACCTTGCTTCATACCCTTCTCCATGCCTTCAACGATTCCTTGGCGCTTGGCTGTATCCACGGAATTCTTAATATCACGATAAGCCTTTTTACTGGCTTCATACTCCCGCATTTCCAGCGGAGAAAACTTGGCTATCTCTGCTTCCTCGAAGAGGCGGTCGAAAACCTTGTCGCACAGTTCTTTAGGTCGTTGACTAAGCTTATAGAGGTTCTTCAGTGCATAGAGCCACTTTTCGTAGAGCGTTTCCAATTCTCCTAGTGTCTTATTGAATTTAGCTAGTACTACATAGATAAACTCCTGCTTGTCATAGGAAATCTTGTGGGTAGCGGTATTGCACAACTGTACATGATGGCGGGTTTTCTCCTTGTCGAAGGCATCCTCATACATGTTGAAATTGAGCAGCGCAACAGTATAGACATGATTGATCTTGAAATCCCAGTCGTTCCCCTTTGGTGCCTGTTCACGGATAGGGAAGGTTGAGTAGAAGAGGGAGCAGTCCTTGAAATACGCCTGATAAGCATTCTGCATCTCAACGATGAACTTCTCGCCGTTTTCGCCCTCACAATATACATCGAAGATGTCTTTGCGGTCGGTATAGACATCGCCCACATGCTCCGGGTTCAGATACGACACGTCCTTCACAACCTGTTTACCATTAAACAAGCTGTTGAGAAAACAAATCAGCAAATCCTTATTGGGAGCCGATCCAAAAATTCGCTTGAAACCAAAGTCGGTCAGCAAACTAATATATCTTTCTTCTACCTGTTCCATTATCGTTTGTTTTCTAAAATCTTATGCAAAGACAGCACTATCGAGCGCAATGAAAGCTATCTTTCGATTGCCCAATGCAGGATATCTTATGCAAAATTACGTTTTTATTTTGAAACCAACAAGGATTTATCTAAGAAAGTTGCTTCAAAAATCTGAGGTTTAACCTTCTGTCACACCGGAATTACAAAAAATGTGGGTGATGTGAGGTGGTTTGTAGTAGCTCCATATGCCTTTTAATCCAAGGACGTGACATTCTGACAGGCATGGTAGCACGAATAGAGATTACACCAAATGGCAATATCTCGGCCAGCATCCATGAAGGGTGGGTACTGATTGGTATATGTCTCTTTGAAATACCAATAAAAACAAAAACGACCCGCACATTTGAGCATCGTTGAGAGGCTTGGCGGGTTCTCGTGCTGCAAAGATACGAATAATCATTGATAATACAAACTATTTGGCAAGTAAAAATATGCAAAAGTAGATTTAAAGAGTCTGCCAGCCTATCTTCCAGGCGCAGAGACATTTCTGCCAGCACAAGCTTAGTCCTAACTCGGTCCCAGCTCAGTTCACGCCAGCTTTTAACCAACGTCTATTTGATGTAAAAGGTGAAACCATAGGCATTGCCGTCCACGGAAACGTCAACAACCACACTCCCTTTCTTCAGCGTTGCCCACTTGCCATCGACCTCCGCAGTTTTGAAATGGAACTTGTTCCTTAGTTCCGATTTTATGTAGTTATAGGCACGTTTGTTGTAGACACGAATCGAGACGAAAGGTCCGAAGCCAACGCTTCCTGCTATCAGCACAGAAGAATTACCCTTACCATATTTAATCTGACTGCCGTCTGCTGCCACCATACAATTCTTATAGTAGACATCCTCATAATAGAAGTCGTTCAACTCAGGGTCGTGATAGCGACCTCGAAACGCATAGCCGCTCCTTTCCGCAATCTTCTTAATACCAGCGTTGCCCTCTTTCACACTCTTTATCAGCTCACCAATGCTAATGATATCATTGAAAGACGCATGCTGCGCAACAGACTGTCGCTGCGCACCCGTCATAGAGGTTTGGCTATAGCAGCAAAGTGTGCTAATTATGAATATCAGAAAAAATATTAATGTTTTCATATTGTATGGCTTTGTTTCTGTCACAAATCTGTAAACCTCGTGATTCAAGCAAATTAA
>OIZP01001069.1_pt1 | contig 14904 bp, 16 predicted proteins | sample 1588531 | NCBI WGS metagenome assembly OIZP01 (sample SAMN03283283) | human gut metagenome | biome: human-associated habitat; material: feces | host: Homo sapiens | place: Peru | collected 2012 | reverse complement strand
CGCCGCCCGCCTCGATCACGCCCTGGCAGACATACTCGGCCAGATCCCGTAGGTGGGTGTGGCCCGGCACCATCTCGCTGAACGAGCCGATCACCGCCACAAAGGGCTTTTTCAGGTCTTCCTCGTCCATGCCGGTGGCGTACAGAAGGGCACGCTGCCCGCTGCGGCCCAGGCCGTTGGTCAGGATGCTGCTGCGGTACTTGGGGTCTTTCATCTGGAATTCCTTTTCGTAATCCATGGTTTTTGTCTCCTTTTGGGGATTTCACCACAAAGCGCCCCTGCGGCGGTTTGGAGTGAAGAAAACCGCAGGAGCGTTTTGTGTGAGAGAAAAACGAAGCATTCCTCCGGGCCCGTCACCGCCCGGACAAAGCCTCAGAGAGAAAACTTGCGTCGGATGGTCTCATAGACCAGGGCGCGGGCCTGCTGCCAATCGGCCGTGCAGCGGGCATAAAAGCCGTGGGCACTGCCGCAGAATCGCTGCAGCGTGACCCGATTGCCGCTGACCGCCAGCTTGGAGGCAAATTTTTCGCCGCCATAGCGCAGATAATCTTTTCCGGCCGTGATGACCACTGTTTCCGGGAAGCGTTGCAGCTGTTCTTCCGTGGCACTGTTCAGGTTCAGATAGACCTCGTGCTCCAAGGCCGGGTCGTTGTTGGTGAACATGGCATTATACAGCATTCCACGGTTTTCCAGCCTTGTCAGATCCATGCCGCTGTTCAGCAGGTCCTCGGCTTCCGGGGTCACAAAGGGATCGCAGGCGGGGTAAATCAGCAGCGCCAGAGCCGGCATCCGGCCGCCCTGCTCCTGGGCCCGCAGGCAGGTGGTGGCCGTCAGGGTCGCACCGGCGCTATTGCCGCCCAGCACCACTTTTTCCGGGTCGATGCCAAGCTCCGCAGCATGGTCCATGGCCCACTGCACGGTCTCATAGCACTCGATCATAGGGGTGGGGTACATCACCTCCGGGCAGGTGCGGTAGTCAATATCCAGGACCGTGCTGCCCAGTTCCACTGCATAGTGGGCGCACAGAGCCCCGTCCCATGGGTTGTGGGGCTGCACAAAGCCACCGCCGTGAATGTTGATGACCAGCACATCGTTGGTCACACCGCCCTTGGGGGTGATGAGGTAGCTGGTGTTTTCGCCCACCGAGGTCGGGATCTTCAATGTGCGGGTATCCACCTGCTTCAATGCATCCATGTACCCCGCCGGGGCTTCAAACGGGAGGTTCGCGGGAGCCCGTAGCCGGGCCGCCCACTCCTCCTTGAGCTGTTGCGTCATGACCATTGCGAATTCCTCCCTCACTTGTTTTTCTGCCGGGCAGCCTTGATCTGATCGCTGAACAGAGAGCCGAAAATGCTCATCACGGCCACCACCAGCAGCACAAGGCTGACCGGGCGGGTGAAGAACGCGTGCCAGCCGTTTTCGGCCATGTTGCAGCCGCGGCGCAGATAGGTCTCGATATTGCCACCCAGCACCACCGCCAGGATCAGCGGCGAGGAGGGGATCTCAAAGTACTGCAGGAACAGGCCCAACAAGATGGCAATGAGCATCATGAACACATCGAACATGTTGTTGGAGGCCATGTATGCACCGGCAAAGATCAGCACCAGGATGGCCGGGTAGAGGAAGTGATAGGGGATCTTGAGCAGCGCCGGGAACAGCGGCATGCCAAGGATCTCGACCACGAACACCCACACCGCCGCCACCGCAGCGGCCAGGAAGATCAGGTTGAACAGAACCGGGTTGTTGGTGGAGAACAACGGGCCGGGCTGCACGCCCTGCAGTGTCAGGGCCGCCATCAGCAGCGCACAGGCACCGTCGCCGGGGATGCCCAGCGAGACCATGGGGATGATGGCACCGCCGATGGAGGCATTGTTGGCCACCTCCGGCGCAATGACACCGTCCACGCAGCCGGTGCCCAGCAGCTCCGGGTGCTTGGAAGCACTCTTTTCCTGCGCATAGGCCACCATGTTGGCCAGGGTTCCGCCCATGCCGGGCAAAAAGCCGATGACCAGGCCGATGCACCAGGAGCGGATGACGTTGATCTTATTATCGGAGAAATCTTTCCAGGGGAACTGGAAGCGGCTGATCTTGACGATGTCCGCCTGGCTTGCCTTGGAGTTTCGGGCAAACTCCAGCAGAATGGTGACACCGGCAAACAGGCCCATCATCACATCCACAAAGCTGATGCCGCCGTAAAGATAGTAGGTACCCATGGTAAAGCGCTTGGTGCCGCAGATGGGCGCATAGCCCACGCAGGCGATCACCAGGCCGATGCCCATGGCCAGCATTCCCTTGGCCATGTTCCCCTGCGAGAGAGTGATGACCAATGTCAGGGCACAGAGCATCAGGCTGAAATACTCCCACGGGCCCAGCTTGACCGCCCACTCCGAGATCCAGTTGGCCGCAAACAGGGCAATGAGCACTGAGGGAGCCGTGCCGATGAAGTTGGCCGTGGTGGCCGCCGAAAGTGCCCGGACGGCCTCGCCTTTTTTGGTCATCTCATAGCCATCGTACACGGTGGCAATGGAGTTGGTGGTGCCGGGGATGCCCAGCAGGATGGAGCCGATGTAACCGCCGGACACGCCGCCAATGTAAATACCCATCAGGGTGGCAATGGCCATGTTGGCTTCCATGTGGAACGTCAGCGGCAGCATGATCACCAGGCCCGTGCCGCCGCTCAGGCCGGGGATGGCACCCAGAACGACACCGGCAACGGCACCGAACAGCAGATAAAAGAGACACTGCGGCGTGAAAAGCACCGCCAGAGCTTGTACAAATCCTTGCATCCGGAACACCTCCTTACCCAAACAGGATACCGGCGGGCAGCGTTACCTTGAACACTGAGCCCAGCAGATACCAGATGCCGACACCCAGGATCACGGCGTACAGCACACGGACATACAGCGGGATCTTTTTTTCGCCCGCAAACAACGTGCAGCAGACAAACAGCATCACGATGGAAGAATACAGGAAACCGAACACCACGATGCAGACGGCGTACACCACAAAGATACCGTACAGCAGCGCGGCACGCTTCCACTCCCCTGCCGTCAGAAACGGCTTGGCCGCTGCTTCTGACTTGTCCAGCAAAAGCACCACGCCGCAGATGCCGATGAGAGCAGCCGCAATGATGGGGAACAGCCAGGGGCCAGGGTCGCCCGTGGCCAGCTGCATGGAAAGCTTGAGCTGAGAGGTCGCAAAGAGCACCAGCGCCGAAAACGCCAGCGCGATCACGCCCAATACCTTATTTTTCTTCATATTCTGGTCCTCTTTTCCAAAAAATGCCTGCGGAAACGGGCCCGCAGGCACTTTTGATCACATCCTAAGACGGGTAGGCCCGTTACTTATTGCTCACGTCAAAGCCCATGGCGGCGCTCATGGCCTTTGCAGTTTCTGCCTTGGTCTTGTAGGAAGCGGTGGCATCCTCATGGTCCTTGTAGCTGAACTCACACTTCATGACGCTGGTGTAGGACTCCATGGCATCAGCATCTTCCGAGAAGCCTTCCATCGCAGCGTTGATATCGGCAATGACATCGGCATCCATATCCTTGGGACCGAACATGTACATCTCCAGGATCCAGATGTTCTTGCCGCCCAGCTCGCCCATAGTCTGGACACCGGGCCAGTTAACAGTGTCCTCCGTCTCGCAGCCTGCGATGATCGCCTTGAACTTGCCCGCCTCAATGTACTGCTGTGCGGTGGCGGGGGTCAGCAGAGCCATATCAATGGTGCCTGCCATCATGGCGGTGACCCAGTCGGCCTCGTTGCCGGCATCCACTAATGTCAGCTCAATGCCCACATCGTCGGCAAAGCACTGGACCATGGCCTGCGAGTTGCCGCCCATGGTCACACCCACGCGGACCTTGCCGGGGTTTGCCTTGGCGTATTCAATGAACTCCTCGCCGCTGCTGTACGGAGCATCGGCCGGGACACAGAACGCGCCGCTGGCCTGCTGGCCGCAGGAGCAGATCACGCACAGTTCCTCCGCCGGGTTGAAATCCAGCTTGCCCTGGTAGTAGTTCATCAGGGTGGAAACATGGAAGAACAGAATGCTGGAACCATCGGTCTTGTAGTGCAGGGCGTTCTGCACGGCGACCGTGTTGCCGCCGGTGGTGTCGTTGACCACGTTGAATGCCTGGCCGGTCTTGCGCTGCAGATAATCGGCAAAGATGCGGGCGGCCGTGTCGGTACCGCCGCCGGGAGATGCGGGAACGGTCAAGGTCACTGTGCCCTTGGGCCAGGCGCTTCCTGCCACTGCCGTTGCCGCATTGGAAGCGGCGGCAGAGGAAGCGGCGGTGCTGGACGCTGTGGTGGAAGTGCTGGAACCACCGCAGGCGGTCAGAGCCATGGCAGCGGTGGTCAGGCCGGCAGCAGCCAGGAAATTTCGACGAGTGATCTTCTTCATCATGGGGTCCTCCTTTTGAATTCTGTTATGATTTTTTCTCTCACTGTTTTTTCCAACAAGCCAAAAAGTCACTTTTATTGGATGCAAGCACAGTTTATCTTACATCCGCTTGACTTTTTTGTTGGATTTGTTATCATCATTATAGACGTATCGGCTCTATTTGTAAAATGAATAATTCTTTTAGTATCATAACCAAATTCGCAATCAGAGGTTTTTATTATGAAAAAGAGTATTCTACTCTATCTGACCGCCCTGCAAACCCATGGGTACATTGCTGCTGCGGCCGCCAGCTGCGGAGTCTCTTCCTCCACCATCAACAGCGCACTGCGGCGGCTGGAACAGGAGTTGGGGATCATGCTTTACGACCCCGCTACGCGGCAGCTGACAGCCGAGGGTGCCTTGTACGCCCAAACCGCGCAGGCCATTCTGAACGAGGACGAAGCCCTGCGCCGGAAGCTGAAAGTGTTCCAGACCCGGACCATCCGCTTTGCCTGCTCCGACTTTGTGAACCGGAGCTTTGCCACCCAGCTTTCGCTCAAGCTGCTGACCCGCTACGAGAACACCCGGCTGCAGTTTGCTTGGAAAAGCCCGGACGGCCTGCTGCAAGGCCTGCTGAACGATGTACAGGACATTGTGTTCAGCTGTGAGGAGACCGCCCCCTCCGGCAAGCTGGTCTATCTGCCGCTGCTGCGCAGCACCATGATGCTGGCCGTTCCGCCCGACCACAAGGTGAACCCGGCCCAGCCCATGCGGAGCGTTGCCGACAGCAAGATGATCTCCATGTTCCGGGGCAGCCGCCTTTACCAGCAGGAAATGACGCTGGCCTGCCGCGACGGCACTCCGCCGGAGATTCTAATTGAGACGAACTCCTACGCCCTGGCCGATGGCCTGATCCAGGAAAAGGCTGGGTATGCTGTGGTGGACGGCTTTGCCATGACCGGCGATACCCTCAAACAGGCTGCACTCTGGCCCATCCCCAACAGCTCCATCACCTTTGGGCTGTGGTACCCGAGAGAAAAAGAAAATCTGCCCATCCTGCAGGAGGTCTGTGCCCTGACACGAGATGTGATCACGGAGTTTTGCAGCGGCAGCAAGTATGTCACCATCCTGTTCTGAGAGGAGCGCAGCCATGTATCTGAACGAAGAAGAATATTTTACCATCCTGGCCGAAGAACTGAACTTTACCCGTGCCGCCCAGCGAGCCTGCATTTCCCAGCCTGCCATGAGCAAGGCCGTCGCCAAGCTGGAACAGGAATATGGTGTTGCCCTGATCCAGCGCGACGGCAAAAAGGTGAGCCTGACCTCGGCGGGCAAAGTCTACCTTGCCTCTGCCCAAAAAATGCTGCAGCTGCGGGAGGAGACATACCGCAAGATCTGCCCCGCTCTGAACCAGACCCAGCCCCGGCTCCGAATCGGGATCAACCGGCAGTATACTCAGCAGCGCTTCGCCGAGCTTCTCCGCCGCTCTTACCGTGATTATCCCGGCCCCCTGCCGGATGTGTACGAGATGGACTCCAAAGAGGCACTTTCCATGCTCCGTTCCGGCCTGCTGGACATCGCCATTGCGCTGCGGATGGAACCGGTGAACGAGGGACTGACCCAAATCCCGCTTGCCTGCGAGGAGCTGGTGGTGTTTGTGCCGGACGCTGAGGACTATCACGCCCTGACCTCACAATACGCCATCGGGCAGGCCATCCCGCCGGAAGCACTGCGTGGCCTGAACGTGATCCAGACCCGGAAAGGCTCCATGCTGGACAGCATCGTGCTTCGCTTTTACGCTGAAAACGACATCACGCCCCGCTTTGTCTGCGACGTGGGCGACACCCAGACCGCGCTTTCCATGGCCAGCCGGAACTTTGGCATCGCGTTTAACTACCTTTCCCGCCGCCCCATGTACCCCGGCGAGCACTATTACCGTTTGCAAGACGCTCCCCTGCTACGCCACTACCTCTTTTTGCAGCCGGGGACGGAAGAAAACGAGCAGATCACGTTCCTGATCCGGATGCTTCAGGGCGGTACCCTGTAAGCGATGCAAAAAACCCGCACAGGGGCTTCTCCACGGAGAGGCCGCACTGTGCGGGCTTTTGATTCAAGTTTTTTCCGGGTGCATGCCGTCGGAATTACTTCTGGGCAGGCTTTGCCTGAACGGTGGTGTAGATGCGGACGACCGAGGAGTTGGGCAGGGTGAAACGGACACGGCCATTTTTGCCAAAGGTGACTGCGATCAGCCGAGCCTTGCCGTTTTTGTCGTAGTACTGGACAAAGCCTTTGCTGCCCTCAGCAGCACCGGCCACTTCCATGGTCAGGGTCACGCCCTTCGTACCGGCCAGATCCTCTGCGGCCTTGTTGAACGTAACATCCAGCGTCTGCGCCTGCGCATAGTTGCTCAGGTTGGTATCCATGCCGTTTTGGCTCAGGTAAGTCTGGGTCTGCTGTGCCAGGCCGGTCTGAACCTTGTTCAGGCCCTCAGCGGTGGTCTTGGCATCGGCGGTCTTGGCGTTCTCATAGACCAGGTTGTTGTTCTGGCCCACGGTACGGCTGTTGCTGGTCAGCGTGGTGGAAGCAGCCTCAGCGCCTGCAGCCTTGTTGGCGTTGTCTGCCTGAGAAACGGTGGTGACCTTGACCACGGGTTCCGTGGTAGCACCCAGATCGATCGTCTCGCCGGAATTGTTTTTCACGGCATCGGTGGTGGTGGTGATGGTGACCGTGGTGCTGCCGACTTCAGCAACAGAGTCGTCCACCGTAACGCCGCCCACCGGGCTGCCCACAGCAAAAGCGGAGACACACAGGACAGCAGCCAGTGCAGCGGCCGTCACAACGGTTGTGATTTTCTTTTTCATAAAGATTCCTCCTGTTATTTTTTTTCGTTTTTGTTCTGGTTTCCGTAACCATAACCTTTATAATAGTAACCGGACTTGTAGTACCGATGGTAATACATGTTCGACTTGCTATTCATTTCCACACGGTTCAGCACCACGCCCAGCAAGGGCACCTCCGTACGGCGCAGCAGCTGCACCGAATCACTGACCAGCTTGCGCGGGGTCTGCCCGCTGCACACCACCAGAACCGTGCCATCGCAGTGGGTGGCAATGTTCAGGCCGTCGGCTACGCTGCCCAGCGGCGGAGTGTCGATCAGGATCATCCCAAACTTTTGCTTGCAGACCTCGATCATCTCGGTAAAGCGCTGGTTTTCCAGCAGCATCGTCGGGTTGGAGACCGTCTTTGCCACCGGAATGATATAACCATTTGGAATATTTGTCTCGTAGATCACATCTTCCAGCTTTGCCTTGCCGGCCAGATAGTGGGCGCTGCCCACCAGCGTACTGTTCGGCACAGAGAAGCCGTACTTGCTGCGCAGCTCGGATTTGCGGAAGTCGCAGTCGATCAGCAGGGTTGGGGTCCCCAGCTCCGCCATCATCTTCCACAGCTGCATCGTCGCAAAGCTCTTGCCCTCGTTGGGGATGCTGCTTGTGATCATGATGGTCTGGACCTCGCTGCCGCAGAAGCTCAGGTTGATGCGCAGCTGATTGATGGATTCTTCCACATCAAAGGGAAGCTCCGGCATCTTTGTAATTTGCAGCTTATTCATTTCTTATGATGCTCCCCCTTAAAAATTTCTTTTTTTCTTCGGTACTCCCCCGGAAAGTTGCCCTCCGGAATGGTAGCCAAAGGCTGCGTGCCAAAGTATTTTGCGATATCGTCCGGCGTTACAAACGTATCATTCATCAGGTAACGCACCAGCAGCACGCCGCAGCAGAGCACCGCGCCAAGCAGCGCGCCCAATACGGTGTTGCGGGAGTAGCTGGGGCTGAATTTCTGGCTCGGCACCACAGCATCCTCCACCAGATTGGGGGACTCGGTCTCCATGATCTTGGGCAGGTAGATACAGGCCTGCTTGACCAGCTCGTTGGCAATGTCTGCCGCCAGCTGCGGGTCTGCATCGGTCACCGTGATCTTCAGGATGCGGGTATCGCTGGTGTTGGTGATACTGATCTGCCGGGCAAGGCTCTTATAGGTAATGTCCAGCTCCAGGTTCCGGATCACGTCCTGAAGCAGCGGGCGGCTGAGCATCAGTTCCTGATAGTCTGCCGTCAACTGTGCGCCGATCTGCAGATCGGTCAGGTTGACGATGGAATCATTGGAAGCTGACACGATGTAAATGCTGGCCGAAGCCTGATACTTCGGGGTCACGAAGAAAAATGTGAACCCGAACGCCAGCACGGCACCTGCCACAACACAGGCGAGGATCTTCAGGATATTGCCCCAGAGCAGGTAAAAGACCTCGACCAGGTCGATCTCTGTGGTACTGTCCTGTGCGGGCCAGACCTTGGGCTCCTGGCCCACAGACCCTTGGATCACTTGTTGTTCCATCTTTTGTTCTTTACTCCTTCTTTTCATAGAACAGCTGCAGGATCGTTTGCTGCAAGCTGTTTTCATCCAGATGATAGGCCCAGTGCTCGTCCTCCACCACATTCTCGCCGTCGATCGTCAACAGGTCGAGCTGGGTGTATTGTTTGAGCTTTTCACCGATCCTGCTGGCCGTCTTGCTGCCAATGTCCGTGACCATGTAATCGCTCAGGGCATCGTAAGCCTTTGCGGCAAACTGTGCGTCCTGCTGCCGAAGCCGCTGTTCCAGCGCGGTCAGGTACTGGCGCTGACGCGCCATACGGGCCAGGTTGGTCCCATCATCAATGCCGGTGCGGCTGCGCACATAGGTCAGTGCGCGGTCTCCCTGCAGGGTAACGGTCTCGCCCTCCACCAGGGTGGGGTCAATGGCGGAGAAATCCGAACTGACGGTCAGTGTCACGCCGCCCACCAGGTCGGTCAGGATGCCGACGGCATCCATATTCACCGCCATGTAGCCGTCGATCGGCTGGTCTTGCAGCAGCAGCGAGACGGCCAGTTCCGTATTTTCACAGCTGGACTCCCGGCCATCGCCGTAGTAGTGCGCCAGGGCAAGCTGTTCTTCCTGGTAGCCGATGACCTGCCCCTGCACACCCAGCACCGGCACCTGCACGATGCTGTCGCGGTTGAGCTGAAGCACCTGCCAAGTCTGGTTGGCATCGTCTACCACCAGAACCATCTGCACGTCGGCCTGGCCGCCGCCCTCGTAGCTCTGCACGCCCTCCGCCGCGCCCTGGTTGTCGATGCCCATGAGCAGGTAGGTAGAAAGCCCGGTGCGCTGGCGGTAGGTCTGGCCCTGCCAGGTCAGCTCTTTTGGTTCGGCCTCCTCCGCGATCACAGCGGAGCCGGATTCTGTGGAGCCGGTGGCGTATTTCCGGCTCTCCCATCGTCCGATCAGCAGCCCACCCGCCAGCAGAAAAGCCACGGCCAGAAGCACCACCAGCACAGCCCGGATCAGGTCCCGCCTGTGCAGGCGATGATGTCTGCGATAACTCATGTGTGTTCCGGACACGGTGCAGTGATCCGCCGGGCATTCTCATCCATCCGGGCCAGAAATGCCGCTCCCAGCTTTTTCTGCACGATGTCCCGTCCTCCTTTCAAGTTTGGCGGCCGGGTGGTCAGGTTATGGCAATCACTGCCAAGCAATGGCAGGCTTGTCAGCTCCAGCAGCTCCAGTGCCAATCTCCGGGTGTTCCAGTGAAGCAGGCTGTCCGCATTCATCTGCAGTCCGATGGGCAGCTGTGCCAGCTCCTCCAGCTTCCGGCGGTTCCCCTTACTGAAGCAGAACCGTTCCGGATGCACCAGCACCACCTGAAAGCCCCGGTCCAGCGCAAGGGCGGCCACCGTCTCCGTCTGAAGCTCTGTCCACTCCGAAAACGGCATTTCCAGCAGCAGCGTCCGGGTACCCTCCACACACAGCCGCGAAAGATGGTGCTGCTCCATCGACGGGAAATAGGCCACCTCCGCCGCCGGGAGCAGCCGCGGCAGCCGCTCATCCGCAGGCAGTGCCGCGCGCAGAATGTGCAGTGCCTGCTCCCGCCGGGCGCAGAAATGCGCGGTGTCGTTCTGCTGGGCGTAGAAGTGCGAAGTTGCACACACGGTGTCCACCCCCATGCCCGCCAGCGTCCGGAGCATGGCCAGCGACATCTCCACATCTTTGCTGCCATCATCCATTCCGGGCAGGATATGCGTGTGCAGGTCCGTAACACAGGCCGATTCCCTTGTCACCTGCCGCATCCCCTTTCCTGCTGCTGTACATTGTTTTTGTCTGAAGCAAACCATAAAACGAGACTTTTTCCCATTTTATGATTTTACCAGTTCATTTTACCATAATGAGAGGTCGGTTACAAGTAAATTGATGGAAGAAGCTGTAAAGCTCGCAGCCCGCCGCTCACCACGGAGAGGCAGCACATTAGAGCAACACAGCCATGCTTTTCACATGACTGCTGTGTGGATAATTAGTACTTTCTCCACACCATTTTATTGACCACGTTTACATACCCCTGAATGATGCGAACCACTTTCATTGACACGGTTTCGTCCACATAGTCGGGGCAGGGTTTGCCCAAAACGCCCTTCTGCTTCATCTCGATGGCCATATCGGTAGCGTTGAGAAGTTCCCGGGTGGTGATGCCAGCCAGAATAAAGTCACCGGCTTCCAGTGCCTCCGGGCGCTCGGTAGAGGTACGGATGCACACGGCAGCAATGGGGTGACCGATGGACAGATAGAAGCTGCTCTCCTCGGGCAGAGTACCCGAATCAGAAACGATTGCCAGAGCGTTCATTTGCAGCTTGTTGTAGTCGTTGAAGCCCAGCGGCTCGTTGACCCGGACACGAGGGTCGAGTTTGAAGCCGCTCTTTTCCAGACGGTGCTTGCTGCGGGGATGGCAGGAGTACAGGATCGGCATATCATACTTTTCTGCCAGCGCATTGATGGCGGTGAACAGGCTCAGGAAGTTCTTTTCGGAGTCGATGTTCTCCTCACGGTGGGCGGACAGCAGAATGTACTTGTCCTTTTCCAGTCCCAGACGCTCCAGCACATCGCTTTTCTGAATCTTGTCCAGATTCATGTGCAGCACTTCTGCCATGGGAGAACCGGTCTGGTAGGTGCGCTCCTTGGGCAGTCCGGTATCCGCCAGATACTTCCGGGCGAACTCGGAATAGCACAGATTCACGTCAGAGATTACGTCCACGATGCGGCGGTTGGTCTCCTCGGGCAGGCATTCGTCCTTGCAGCGGTTGCCGGCTTCCATGTGGAACAGCGGAATGTGCAGCCGCTTTGCACTGATGGCGGACAGGCAGGAGTTGGTATCGCCCAACACCAGATAGCCCTCCGGCTGCAATTCGGACAGAAGCTCATAGCTGCGCCCCAGAATGTTACCACAGGTCACGCCCAGATTCTCGCCCACCACGGGTACCAGAATGTCCGGGCCATACTCCCCGAAAGTGTTCTTCAGTTCAAAGTCTTCCCAGAAAACGGTAGAAAGGTTTCTGTCCCAGTTCTGATTGTAATAGACCACGCAGCAGTCAAAATATTCCCGGCAGCGTTTGATAACCGCAGCCAACCGAATGATTTCCGGGCGTGTACCGCAGCCGATCATGACCTTGGTGCGCCCGTCATTTTTCCATGTAAAGTTGTGTTCCATAAAAATCTCCCAAGCGTAACAAGAACACTTTTAGGCAGTATCGGCTACGCTTTTTCTTGATTAGTTTCATTTATCTCAAGGCAAAAGCAATGGTAGAATCCGGTTTAGACTGTATCCCGCAAAAGGAAAGGAGCCTAGTCAATTTTGAATATGACACTAACCGGCTAAAAAACAGACAACTTCAACTGCCTATTATCAGCCATTGTTTCTCCATTTCTGATTAAATTCGTTCTGCCATCCAATCAATATCATGCTTTACTTCCTTAGCTGGAACACCCGCAATAACACAGTTGGGATTTGAATATCGTTTACATAAAAGAGATGCTGCTCCAACCATACAGTTCTCAGCAATTGAGGTTCCTTTGAGTATCGTAACGCCTGTTCCAATCCAAACATGATCACCAATTTTAACAGATGAAGAACGATTTAGACGATTTCTTGTTCCCTTCTGAATAAGACTGTGCGAATCGCCTGTGCGAATATCAATTTTACTGGAGAACAAACAATCCTTACCGATTTCGATTTTTGTTCCTTCAATTGCTGCAAGATGTATCGTTCCACATAAAGCAGTATGTTCGCCAAGCTGTATCGAATTATTATCATCTTCAATCCAAAAGCTCGCTTGATTGCACACACAACGATTACCAATGTATATCGTATTATTACTCCCAGAGATATTAATACTGCAACCAGTTAGTCTTGAATAGTCGCCTATGATAATTCGATTATTCATACCACGGTTAACAATCCTGCACTTTTTTAGAAGGGAAAGCCCAATATCAGGTTTTACCCCCCCCCCCATGAATTATTAAAGGGAAACTTGTTAATCACGCTGAATGTAGCCCGAAAAAGTTTGCTATGTCTATCTACAATTTCGAGAATTTCTTGTTTATTCATAATCAAACCTCTTCGTAGAAAGTGTCCGGGTGGTTCGGGTCAAAGATCTCGTTGCAGGTCATCACCGTCACCAGATTTTCCGTTTCCGACAGGTTGATAATGTTGTGGGTCCAGCCGGGAATCATGTGAACAGCCTCAATCTTATCGCCGGAAACCTCGAATTCTACCGTTTCGCCGGTATTGATGTTCCGTTCCTGAATCAAGCCGTGCCCAGCTACCACAATGAACAGCTCCCACTTGGAGTTGTGCCAGTGCTGCCCCTTGGTGATGCCCGGGCGGCTGATATTGATAGACACCTGACCGCAGTCGGCGGTATGCACCAGCTCCGTGAAAGAACCACGGTTGTCCACGTTCATCTTCAAAGCATACTTGAACTTGTCCGCAGGCAGATAGGTCAGGTACAGGGAATACAACTTCTTGGCAAAGGAACCGTCCGGCATTTTGGGCATCATGAGCGTAGTCGGCTGTGCCTTGAACTCCTGCAGCAGATCCACGATTTCGCCCAGTGTTACCTTGTGTGTCACGGGGACGCAACAGTATCGGCCATCTTCTTTCAGAACTGTTTCCACGCCATCGAACTCACAGTGCTGTTCCTTGCTTTCCAGTAGGTCAAACATCCCTTCTACCAGGTCGTCGATGTACAGCAGCTCCAGTTCCGTACTGCGGTCGTTGACGGTGAAAGGCTCATCATTGGCAACCGCCCAGCAGAAGGTGCTGACGGCGCTGTTGTACTTGGGGCGGCTGTGTCCCATCAGGTTCACAAAGCGGTAGACGGCGACCTTTGCTCCGGTCTCCTGAGCATACTGGAAGAACAGCTCCTCGCCCGCCTTTTTGCTGCGACCGTACTCGCTGTTACCGAAGCGGCCAGCTAGCGTGGCCTGAATGGAGGAGGACAGCATAATGGTTGCCTTGTTGTTGTGCTTTTTCAGGCAGTTCAGCAAATCAGATGCAAATCCGAAGTTACCTTTCATGAAATCTTCCGGGTTCTCCGGGCGATTCACGCCTGCCAGATTGAACACAAAGTCCGCCTTGCGGCAGTACTCGTCCAGCTCTTCCGGGGTAGAGCTCAGATCATATTCGTAGATTTCTTCAATATTCAGCGCCGGGCGGGTCTTGTTTTTCCCATCCCGGATGTTTTTCAGGTTGTTGCACAGGGCGGTTCCTACCATGCCCTTGGCACCTGTGACTAGAATGTTCATTCTCTCACCTCTTAGTGTACTGCGGTGCAGTCCGGAATATCTGCGCCATCCGGCACAGTTGCATTATTGCAGATGGTGCAGTTGCTGCCAATGCGAGTAAAGTTGCCCACAGTGGCACCGGTTCGAATCACACTGTTGGTATAGATCAAGGCATAGTTCTCCACCGTTGCGTCACAGTGGATTTCCGTTCCGGCATTCAGCAGAACACCGTTTCCGACAGATACACCGTTCTGGACACAGGCATTTTGCAATACCACACAACCACAGCCGACTTTAGCATTCGGGCTGATGTAGGCACTGGATGCAATAATGTTTGGGAACACATAACCAAGTGCCTTTGCTTTCTCATACACCTGCGCCCGAAACTGGTTGTTGCCGATGCCAACTACCAGCAAACCATACTCTTTCCGCAGATCTGGCAAATCAGCAAGACCGCCAACCACTGGAATGCCGCAGATTTCTGTGCCCACAGGTTGCCCATCATCCACAAAAGCGCAATCGTATTGGAGCATTGCCTGCTCCGCCACCATGCGTCCGAAGCCACCGGCACCGACCAGCAGCAGCTTTTCCTTAGACATTCGGGATGCCCTTCAGCGCATTCTGGACATACTCGGTGGTCAGGATCTTCTTCACAGTGCCCTCGACATCCAGACGCTCGGTGTTGTGGCTGGTGTAGGACTCGTCCGCCATGGTATGTACCTCGCCCTTGACCACGAACTTGTCGTAGTTCAGGTCACGGTTGTCAGCGGCAACACGGAAGTAGTGACCCATATCCTGGCTGCGCAGACGCTCCTCACGGGTCATCAGGGTCTCGAACAGCTTCTCGCCGTGACGAGTGCCAATGATGTTCGTA
>OIZP01001068.1_pt1 | contig 14905 bp, 7 predicted proteins | sample 1588531 | NCBI WGS metagenome assembly OIZP01 (sample SAMN03283283) | human gut metagenome | biome: human-associated habitat; material: feces | host: Homo sapiens | place: Peru | collected 2012 | reverse complement strand
AAGCAGCCAGCACAAACATAGGAGGCTATGGCGTCTCGCCGTAGCCCCGCAGCCCAGTATAGCAGATCCGCACCCATATCCGTGTAGATCCGCGTAATCTGTGGGAGACTCAAACGCACCCTACGATTAAGCGAACACAGATGTTGCTTGAGATAATGTCCTCCCACGGATGCCACAGATTGTCACAGATGTTGCTTGAGATAATGTTCTCCCACGGATGTCACAGATTGTCACGGATGTTGCTTGAGATAATGTTCTCCCACGGATGTCACAGATTGTCACGGATTTTTCTTTTGATTAATCTGATGTCTGACCTCAAGCAGCCAGCACAAACATAGGAGGCTATGGCGTCTCGCCGTAGCCCCGCAGCCCGGTACAGCAGATTATCAGTTAGCGCGGGACACGTTACCCATCCGAACCCCACTGCAAGCTGCGAAGCAGCGCAGCTGTGGGTATAAGCCAAACTCCCTTGTGTCCGATTCCTTATTACTGCACGAATCGGACAGTAAATATAGTCTGATACTTTGATAAATATAGGATTTATATGGGATTTGTGAGATTTTTACCCTGCCTAAATTTACAAAAACTTGAGAAAAACATGTAAAATGTTGCAGAAAAACGTTCAAACGGTAAAAAAATCATAGAAAATTACGATTTGTTTAATTTTTATACTATATTCACAAATGATTTCCGAAAATTTGATGTACCTTTGCAATGTCCAAAATAAAGAAGGACAATGACGCTAAACACAAAGTCGTAACGACAACACAACGACGACGCTAAACTAAGACGCTTAAACGACGCAAAACTAAAAAACCGACTATCTATAACGTATATAATAAGGTTTAGAAGACGACTTAACACAACAGTACAGCCCCACAACCCCACTTATTACATTATTAGATAAGATACGTATTATCACGGAACATTAAACAACGAACTAAATAGAATAATAATATGGCTAAAAACGTAACATACAGATTGAGACTGCTCATCGTAGCTATGCTCGTGGCTGTATCGGCTAACGCCCAGCAACTGGGACTCAAGACCAACTTACTCTACTGGGCTACCACAACCCCGAACGTCGGTCTCGAACTTCAGACCGGCAGAAAGCACTCCGTTCAGGCCTTCTATGGCATCAACCCCTGGAAATTCAATGACAATAAGAGCATACGCCACTGGGTGGTACAACCCGAATACCGCTACTGGTTCTGCCAGACGTTCAACGGATGGTTCCTCGGAGTACACGCTATGGGAGGACAGTTCAACGCTGGTGGCATCGAACTGCCGTTCGGAATGTTCAAGGAGTTTAAGGACCATAGATATGAAGGATGGTTCGTAGGAGGCGGTCTGACCGCAGGCTACCAATGGCCTCTCTCAAAGCACTGGAACCTCGAGACTTCTCTCGGAGTGGGTTACGACTACATCCACTATAAGAAATTTGAATGTAAGACGTGCGGTAACAAGAAGGGTGAGGGACATCACAATTATGTAGGACCCACCAAGGCAGCAGTGGAGCTGATCTACGTATTCTAAATATAAAAGAAGACAGCCCACTATTCACCACACATTTTCACTAACAATAAGATCCACCATTATGAAATACTACATTATACTATCAGCAGCCCTCGCCATCAGCGCCGTCAACGCGTCGGCACAGACGAAGAGGTCGACCAAGATTCTTGACCGTCAGGTGGCGGTGGAGAACATCAAGGCGACAAGAGCTGACGACCAGTTCTTCGTAGGAATGGACCTCCGCCTTGACTCGCTACGTATGCCTGCCAACAGACGCATTGTCCTTACGCCGGTTATCGAGTCGGGAGAGAACAGCGTGGCTCTGCAGCCCATCGTCATCAACGGCAAGAGACAGAAGGTTATGTACGACAGAAGGGACGCCAAGCAATATCCCGGTGCTTATGACGTAACAAGGAAGAACGGTAAGGAGCAGACGTTCGCTTACCAGACCCAGACCGAGTTTGCCGAATGGATGCGTTCAGCAGACGTCGTAATAAAGGAAGACCTCTGCGGATGCGGCAAGATTGACGACCAGGAGCAGGAGACCGTAAAGAAGATGAGACAGCCCAAGGTGGCGTTCATACAGCCCGTCGCTGTGGAGCAGAAGACATACGAGATGTCAGGAAGAGCGTTTATCGACTTCCCAGTCGACCGCACTGAGCTGCATCCCAACTACCGCAACAACCCGCGTGAGTTGGCGAAGATTGTGGACACCATCAACGTGATAAAGAAGGACGCCAATATGACAATCACCAAGATTGAGATTCATGGCTATGCTTCTCCTGAGGCACCTTACGATCACAACGAATACCTCGCCAAGAACCGTGCCGCTACGCTGAAGAACTACGTGCGCCAGCTCGTCCATCTGGACGACCGCCTCTTCACCGTAAACGCTACGCCGGAGGACTGGGAAGGTCTCTGCAAGTATGTCAAGGAGAGCAACCTTGACAACCGCAGCGCCATCCTCAAGATTGCTGAGGACAACTCTATAGAACCCGACCGCCGCGAATGGCTCATCAAGTCGCAGTATCCTGAGGAGTATCGCACAATGCTCGCTTCATGGTATCCGGCTCTCCGCCATTCTGACTACGTCATCACCTGCAACGTGCGCCCGTTCTCAGTGGAGGAGGCTAAGGAGCTTATCAAGACCAAGCCGCAGCTGCTCTCGCAGAACGAGATGTATATGGTGGCTCAGACTTACGAGCCGGGATCGAAGGAGTTTAACGAGGTGTTCGCCATCGCAGCGCTCATGTATCCCAACGACGAGACTGCCAATCTGAACGCTGCCTGCGCCGACATCAACGAGGACAGATTCGCTGAGGCGCTCCGCAAGCTCGACAAGGCTGGCGACTCCGCTGAGGCTGACAACGCAAGGGGCATCTGCTACTGGCACATCGGCAACGACGAGAAAGCCATCGAGTGCTTCAGGATTGCTTCCGACAAGGGATGCGAGATTGCCAAGCAGAACTACGAAGACCTACAATAATAAGAAGACATAAACAACGACACACATACAACACAAAGACTAAACTCGGCTTCACAAACACAAAGACAAGCCAAACACAGAAACTCTTTAAAAAAGAAATATTTTTACTAAACACAAAAATTATTAATCACTTAAACTTCACAAGTATGAACAAGTTTAAATTATTCCCATTGGCACTTGCTGCCTTTGCATTCAGCGCTTGTACATCAGAAGACGCTGTTGAGAACAATCCTAACGTGGAAGGCGTTAAGAGTTATGTAGCCGTAAACATCAACAATGTTGGTGTTGGTGGTACACGTGCTGACGGCGCTACTTATGAGAACGGAACCGAGGCAGAGAGCAAGATCAACACTATCCGCTTCTACTTCTTCACATCGGATGGTGCTCCTTACAAGTTGGCAGAAGGCACGAACTGGTTGGAACTTAGACCTAACCAGATGACACCTTCTACTGGTAACGTTGAAAACATTACCAACTCAATGCTTGTAATTTCGGGCAAAGACCAGTCTTATCCTCAGTCTATGATGGCTGTCGTAAATCCTGAGACAATCGAGGATGGTAAACTTACCGATTTCATGACAAAGTCTCAAGTAGAGGGTGTTGTTACAACTCAGAACTTCAATGGTCAGAGTGCCACTGCTTCTGACTTCGTTATGACAAGCTCTGTGTACGCAAATGGTAAGGATAAGGTTTGGACATCAGACATTTCTGGTCACGTTGCCTTGTCAGAAGATGACGCTAAGGCCGATCCGGTTGACATTTATGTAGAGCGTGTTGCTGCTAAGATTACTTCTACAGCAAGTGGTGCTACAGCTGATAAGTTCGAGGTTGGTGTGACTGCAAACGGTGATAAGGTTTATGCTATGATCAAGGGTTGGGGTATTGCCAAGGAGAACACAACGGCTAACCTCATCAAGGTAATTGAGCCTACTTGGACAGAAGCTACAATCGGCTTTAACTGGAACGATGCTAACTTCTATCGTAGCTACTGGGAGATAACTCCTAATAACGATGGCACATACAAGTCATGGGCAGACTACACCCACACAGCTATTGGTGATGTTTACTACACCGCTCCTAACACAAGCTATGCAGAGACCAATAGACCTATCTATGTTGCTGCAGCTCAGCTCGTTGACGCAAACGGCAATGCTCTTGAGATTTCTAAGTATAAGGGCGTTCAGTATCTTTCTGAGAATGATGTTAAGAAGGTCATTCTGAATGAGAACAAGAACAAGAAGTTCTTCAAGAAGACTGTAACTGAAGGTGGTACTTCATACGATGGTCTTGAAATCACTGATATTAAGTTCGTAGTTGACGCAGACAAGCCTTATGAGGTTAAGGCTCAGGTTGCTGATGGTGTTGAGGTTTACCAGAAGATTGGCGAAGCTTATGAAGTGGCTACAGCAGCAGCTAACGAAGCTTTCGGTGCCAACAATGCAGTTATCTACAAGGATGGTATGACTTACTACTGGACTTCAGTTAAGCACCTCGGTGCAGCTGGCAAGACTGGCCAGTTCGGTATGGTTCGTAACCACTTCTATCAGGTTGACGTAACTAAGATCACTGGTTTCGGTACTGCAGTATACAATCCTGATAATGAGTTCGTTCCCGTTACTCCGGATGAGGATCCTATGACTTATCTCGCAGCTCGTATCAACGTTCTCTCTTGGAGAGTTGTTGCTAACGGCGTGGAGCTCGGTAAGTAATCTTACATCTCACAACGACATTACTGACACATAATATTGTGACACCTGTTCCGGCTGATGCCGGACACTCTAAATAGAAATATGAGGGGGAGGCTGTCGGCTCACCCGATAAGCTCTCCCTCATATTTTTTCCCAAACTAATATCCGCTCCATATAGAGGAGGTATCAAGCCGACAGATACAAAAGAGAGGTCGGCATGGCGAGACACTGAACAAGGTGACAAGCCCACTAAAAGAAGACTTAATAACGACTACATATACATTATATATATAAGAGACCATCTCACAATATCACGAATAGAAAACAAAAGCTAAGCAATATGAAACACAACAAGCGCCAAATAATAAGCGACCTCAAGGCCATCGCAGCTGTGATGGCAATGATGTTCACCGTTACCTCGTGCGGAATGATGGAGGACGACCAGTCGGACTGTCCACAGGCGCTGCGCGTTAACTTCAAGTATGACATGAACATGAAGTTCGCGGACGCTTTTCCTAACGAGGTGAAGACCGTTACGCTCTACGCTTTCGACGAAAACGGACGTCTGGCCCTCGAAAAGCAGGACCGCGTGGAGGACATTAAGAAGCGTGGCGGATATATGAACGTGGACGAGCTGAAGCCCGGCGACTACACGCTCAAGGTTTGGGCGGAAGGCGAGGAGAGATACACAGGATCGTATGTCTTCGGAAAACCCGAGACGGCTACTCGTGCTGACGACATCAGCGTGCTCACAAGCCGCATCAACAGAACCAGCCGCACCTTGGACCACGACATAAACGGCCTTTATCACGGACTCGTGCAGAAGGCAGACCTCAATCTGGAGGGATTCGGCGTGAAGACTGCCACTGTGGACTTGATGAAGAACACCAACGTCATACGCGTGGTGCTCCAGAACACATCGGGCAAGCAGATTAAAGCCGACGACTTCGACTTCTACATCGACGACGACAACAGTTACCTCGGATTCGACAACGCCGCGCTCACACGTGCTGCGATGGCAGATAACGAGGAGCTGCCGGAAGACTCAATACGCTACGTGCCATGGTCGAAGTATGACGGCATAGTCGGACAGAACCGCACCGTAACACGCGCTGAAGGAACCACACAGGCTTCGGCAGTGGTGGCAGAGATGACCGTCAACCGACTCTTTACAGGCAAGAACCCGCAGCTCTGCGTTCTCAAGCATGAGACGGGAGAAAAGGTTTTCCAGATTCCGCTTATCGACTACGTGCTCCTCGTAAAGGGCAAATACAACAGGGCGATGTCAAATCAGGAATATCTTGACCGCCAGGACGAATACAGCTTCATCTTCTTCCTGGACGCCAACAACAACTGGCTGTCATCACACATATTCATCAACTCCTGGAGAGTGGTGCTGAACGAAACAGAGCTTTAAGCGCCACATCCCCGAAAGGGAGAGAGACTTAATAACACAAAAACTAAACACCAAAAGAAACTGACTATGCTTAGAATAAACCGCAATACCTCCGCGCTGACAGTTTCGCTCCTGTTGGGTCTGCTGTCCATAACGTCGTGCGGCTTCGATGACGGCTACGACAAGGAGGACACGGGCGACGATAATGTGAAGGTGGCATTCAGGATGGCCTTCGTCAACGACAACACAAGAGCTGTAAACGACGGCTGGGAGGACTACGATCCGACTGACCCGGGCGATGCCTACGAAAACGCCATCAACGCTGACCAGCTGCAGATTAAGGTCTGCGACAAGGACGGAAACATCATTGGCGACGTGCAGGACGTGAGAGTGATAGAAAAACAGATAACGGGTACTTGGGAAAATGCTGGAGCACTTCTGAAGAAGGCAAACAAGATTATGGTGTTTGCCAACTGCGGAACCGACAACGTCACGCAGGACAACATCTCGTCGCTTGCCTTCCGCGTGGACCAAACCAAGCAGTATATTCCCATGTGGGGCGTCACCACGCTGACCAAAGACCTCGTTGTCGGAAAGCAGAACAATCTCGGCACCATCGACTTGCTCCGCTCTCTCGCCAAGGTGAAGGTGAAGATGGCTGACGGCATGAAAGCCAGAGGCTATGCCTTGGGCAGCATCACCTTCAACAACTACAACACCGAGGGCTATACGCTGCCAGTGACCTACAACACGTCAAAGAACACAAAGGAGATATTGTTCAGCGGTTCGCTTAACGCAAAGCCTTCGTGGAGCCAGTCCGTAACGATGACCAACACCACGACAGACGAAGAGAGCATCATGCTCTACATTCCAGAATATGACAACAAGACAGCCGCTGCTGACCGGAAGGCAAGCATAACCTTAAACCTCAAGTGCGACGGCATGGACGACGGAACTTACACATTGCAGTTCTGTAACTACGTGGACGGTGTGGCAGATCCTGCCACACTCTACAACATACAGCGCAACCACTACTACGAATACACGGTGAACAAGGACGACAGACTGAACGTCACACTGAAGGTGCTGAAGTGGAACAAGCGCACACACTCTGAGATTATAATGTAACAACATAGAGTATTTACACAAAAACTAAAATAGCGATGACTCACGCCAAGAACATTTTCACATACATGCTTGCGCTTTTCTCAACGCTCGCCATCGTAGGATGTAGCTTTGAGGAAGACCACGCCGATTGCCAAGGGAAGGGTGAGGGCGAGAAGATGCAGGTGGAGCTAAGGCTCACCGCTTCGGCTAACTCGCTGACACGTTCCTGCAGCACCTCCGACGGCGTAACGAGAGCGTCATGGGTGGACACAAACGCTGCCCGAGAAGGAGAGATGATGCACAATTGCTTTGTTGTCATCGTCCAGAACGGCAAGATACAGAGCATAGTACAGCGCGACTTTACGGAGGAAGTAGAGCAGACCAGTCTTAAGGCGAAAGCCGAATTGGGCAACGCCACGTTCTATTCGTTTGCCAATATCACGCCCGCAGAACTCGGAATAACAATGACGACAACGCCCACCGAGATAGAAAGCAAATACTATAAGGTGGAGGGCAATACCCAAACGCTCAGCGCCAATGGCATTCCGATGAGCAACAAGCAGACCGTCAACATCACCAGCAAGAAACAGCAGGTGGACCTCGAGGTTATCCGTATGATGGCAAAGGTGGAGCTTAACTTTACCAACGACACGGGCTATGATCTGAGCATCAAGAGCGTCAAGCTGACCGACATCACCGACAACGTTGCTGACAACGTAAGCCTGCTGCCTATGAAGGACGTCTCGGGCAATGTGGTGCCGAACATCAACGCCGCTGCCACATACAAGGATTACACAGTAAGCATCGGTGGCACGTCAGGCACTCAGGTGAAGAACGGCGGCACGCTGCAGACCACGTTCTACGTGAACGAGAGCGTCGCCCGCAATCCTAAGTACTTCGTTCTCAGCATCAACACCGACAAGGGAACAGTGACGAACCGCATCGCCATGACAGAATGGAGCAAGATAGCGCGAAACGACTACTTGGTAATCCCCGTCAAGCTGGTTGACTATCGCATCGAGCTGGAGCCGCAGGTCTTCACTGCCATCGGCGTAATCCCCGAACTCAACTATGTTGGCGACCGCATCACAGCCACATTCAAGTCGTACGGCGAGTTCCATCTGAAGCTGCACGTCATTAAGCGCAGCGACGACACGGAGCTGACCAACTGGACTTTCAAGAGCATCAGAACGCTTGAGGCTGATCCGGCAGGAGGAGAAGGAACATCCATCTACGACGAAGAGCCTTACTTCGAGAAGCGCACCAAGACCTTCGAAGGATATATCAGCCCGCGTAAGGGATACGCCATCCACGAAATCAACGTCGAGATAAACGGCGTAACAATCCCATATCGCTTGCAGATAAACAAGGAATAACATTTAATAATAGGTGGGTATGGCATTCCTGCCATACCCACTTTTAGATTTAACAAGTACGAACATAACACCTTTTGAGATATGAAAAGTCGCAAAAACAACATAAACAGACTCGCACCGTCAAGAAGACTGCTACTGCAGCTCCTTGCGATGATGGCACTTACCGCAGCGCCAAGCAGTGTGTATGCGCAGAACTTAGGCTTCCACAAGGAGGGCCAAAGTGGATTGCCGCTTGACAGCCGCGGCATGCAGCAGACTGCAGAATGGCATTACTATTATTATCTGCCGACAAATAGCAACACAATGGAACTTGAGTTGCCTTTTGATGGATGGAAGAAAAGCTCAACCAATGACCTTGAGCCTTACGGATGGATTCGTTGGTATGACTATAATACAGACCTAAAGTCGGACAAACTGACAGTATATTCAAGTTCTACAAGTTTGAATAGTTTGAAGGACTACACCAGCCAAAAGGATATAGGACTTATTGCCGGTACTCTCAGAAATTCTGCAAGAGATTATGCAGGAGTCAAATACAATAAACCGACGGGAGCAGATGCAGAAGATTGGGCTGGAGAAACTATCGCTTGTGACGTAAGCCGATACAATGATTATAGTTTTCAACGAGTAAATATTGGCACTAAGTATAATCCTAAATATACAAATCGTGTTGAAAAGGAACCAACCCTCTCCATCCGATACATCTTCCACATCAAGTCTGCAGCATATCTGGCAAAGCGAATCAAGGATGCTTTATGTGATCACAGCAGGGCTGCTGACCTGACTCTTGAGGACAACAAGCGTATCGTGTTCGGTGCAAAGGACGCAAACGCAACAATGTCTCTGCGTACAAACCTCAAGAACTCTGGTGGTCAGACTTACTGGTTCTATCCTTTGAACACCGCTCAACCCAAGTCGGTATATCCAACCACGGAAAGTCAGAAGATAACTGCTTCAGACTTTGGCTCTAATATGCTGAAAGCCGAGTATGTCAGTTGGATTGCCTACAACGAGGATAAGACAAAGTATAAGGTGCTTGGAACAACATCTACTCAATTCTTCGATTTGAGTATTAGCAAACTTAAAGGATCTGGATGGCTGAATGTAAAAGACGACAAATCAACCGGTGTACCTGAAGACATTGGCTTTGGTCATACTGTATACGTAGTGGCATGGGCAGTAAATGGCACTACCGATATGTGCCCCGTTGCTAACTATGAGGTTTTCATCCATGAGGGATATCCTAAGACAAAGGACGAGATAACCGCTGACAACAACACTGACCGTACGCTCTCTTATCTTGAGGATGAAGACAGATATGAGAAGAAGATGGACATCTCGTTCGATGACGACAATCCTGATCTGACATTGGATGCGCCGACAACGCCATTGAACAACATGAGTCTTAAGCCGTCCGACTTCAAATCACGTGCATACGGATTCACCTATGCGGAACTTGCACGTTATGATTATTATTATGATGGTAGCACACCACACCACAGTAAGTCACCTATCCACGGTGATTATGGTCTCTATAAATCGGGTAACCTACGTGGCATTTCGTATGATAATGAAAACGGATACCAATGGTGGGCAGCCGGTTCTCCTACTATCTACGATCGTACCCACGCAAAAACCAGCGGCAAGCAGTACGGACACTTCCTGTATGTGGACGCTTCGAACGAGAGCCGTCAGATTGCATCTGCCGACTTTAAGGCTAACCTCTGTACAGGTTCACAGCTGATTTTTAGTGGAGCCGTTGCCGAGTATACCGCATCATACAACGCAACTGCACCGCAGGTGATGTTCCGCCTTTATGGTATCAATAAGGACGAAAACGGCAACGTGACCGACCAGAAGCTTATCCAGTCGTTCTCGTCAGGCGACTTTAAGACTAATACAAAGACACACGAATACGGTAAGTGGTATCAGATTTACAGTAAGCAGGTGCTTCAGAAGTCTGCTGCTGCCGACAACTACACCGACTTCCGCATTGTGCTTGACAATATGTGTCAGAATACAAAGGGTGCCGACTACTGTATTGACGACCTTTGCCTCTACACTCAGACATCCAAGCTGGACGTGCTGCAGAACAAGCCGCTCTGTCCTAATGAGACAGGTTATGAGACAGCTCCCGATGATATTACACTGAAGCTCCGCGGCATCTACGAGACATTCCAGGCGATGGTGAACCAGAAAGAGTCGAAACTCTTCTATCGTATCTGCGACGCTACAGGAACACCAGTGGTCAACATCGACTATAACGGCGACGGAAAGCCCGACGAATACGGCACTGCACGCATTCCTGAGTCTTACAACGCAGCATACGTACTTCCTCCCGCAGCTGCTGACGGCAAGACAAACGAGCCGATGTTCGAGAACGACAACAGCGGCAACCGATGCTTGGTAATCGCCAACCGCAACTTCAACATCGTACCGGGCAAGGACTATTACTTCTCTATCGCCTACCCGAGCGAGGACAACTCGGAAGTACCGGGCAAATGGGGCGAAAGCACTGAGGTCTGCTCTACGTATAGTGGACTATTCCAGGTGGTGGAGCAGAACATCAAGCTGACCGACAAGAACAGTAACGTGCTCACAGCTCTGAGAGTGGACTGTAACACCCACATTCCGACAGTGGAGATGATAGCCAAGATTGAGACGGCTGACCCCGTGAACGGCGGTAAGGTGACCATTGACAACGTCAAGTTCGACTGGTTCCTCTCAAAGCCTAACCAAGAGAACGAGCTTTACACTACAGTAGGTCTGTTGGAGGCATTACACGATTATCGTGCCAAGTATCCGGCATACAATGGATTGAGTACTGATTTCCGTAATGATAACCGTACGCAGTACGATCTCTTGAAGCAGTACGTGGACAGCAAGCAGCTGATTCTGAACGCCAGCAACTCAATGGGCAACCGTCAGTTTGCTTCCAACGAGATGGGTCTTTACAAGATTGCTGTCATCCCAGTGCAAGCCAAAGCCACCATCAACGGTCGGGAATACGATATCTGTTCTGACCCGATGTTTGTGGATCTGCGCGTGGTGACCGACGGACCGAGCATCAACTTCGGCTTCTCCGATGTCATCTATCCGAACGACGCACGAACAGTACGTGTCGGTCTGCCGCAGATAAAGGCGATAGCCGCAAATAACGGCGCTCTGAATCTGCCGATGACAGGCATTGAGGGAGCCACAAGCGTAAATATGAGGGACTATGCTAAGGTATTTATCTCTAACACCAACGACCCAAGCTTCAATTCCACAAAGCAGGAGATCGGCGTGGTGACATCAAACACCATCTACAGAACCGATAATACTGTAGGCATCCGCTTCAACAGCAATGCCAAAACAATCCTGAAGGAAGGCTACTGGTATGAGATAAACTTCAGCTATGACAACGCAGACGGTTCTATGGCAAGCTGTCCGGGCGAGACATTCATCAAGATGTGCATCGTGCCCGAGTATGCCACATGGAACTCGTCACCAAGAACTGCCAGCACAAACTGGAACGACGACAACAACTGGCTGCGCTCTACGAAGGCTGAGATCTTCAAGGACGCTTACGCTGACTATAACACCACCACGGCATTCATGCCGATGAAGTTCACGAAGGTGACTGTGGCTAATCAGAATGACAAGGGTAAGGTTTATCCTAACCTCGACGAGATAAGCTACAGCAAGAACGGCATCGCTTCTTCCAAGAAGATGAAGAACTTTGCTTATGACTTCGTGGCGAAGTGGAGCAACACGACAGACGGTTCGGACAACGGCAACGGTACTTTCTCTTGCGAGAAATGGGCTGGCAACTTCTGCGACCAGATCTACTTCAAGCCGGAGGCAGAGCTTCTTTACGCCAACTACCTGACCTACAACAAGGCTTACGTGGAGAAGGAGCTGACGCCTAATACGTGGAGCATAATGTCTTCACCGCTGCAGCAGACCTACGCCGGCGACCTCTACGTTCCGAAGAACAACGGACAGGAGCAGTCGGAGGCATTCAAGCCGATGACATACGACGAGAATGTGAACGACCGCAGCGCTTATCCCGTTTATCAACGCAGCTGGGACGGCAACGCTCAAGAGGTGAAGGACAACGTCACCAATTACAGCGCCAACCACGACGGCACCGTGGACGTAACCACAGACAACGAACTGTCAATCAACTCTGGCTACTGGTCGCACGTATATAACAAGGTGGACGAGCAGTACACTAAGGGACAGGCGTTCGCTGTAAAGGCGGGCGATAAGTACACCGCAGGTGCGCAGGGCGCCAACGCTACAGCCGTAATCCGTCTGCCGAAGGCTGACACCCAGTTCAGCTACTACGACAGCGAGAGCCAGAAGCCGGTGAATGTAACGGTCAACCGCGACGCTAATAGCTACCGAATGCTGCAGGGCGACGTTGCCGGCGACAAGACTATGGCAATGACTCAGCCGCTGAAGAAGAACCTGCACAGCGAAAACCGCTACCATCTCGTAGGCAATCCTTACACCTCATCGTTGAGTATGTATCGCTTCCTCAAGGCTAATACAGCCTTCGAGAACAGCATCTGGACTCTCGACAACGGCGTTATGAAGACCCACAGCGTACCAGTGGATCTGGACTACGACAAGAAGACAGACGTAATAGTGAATCCCACTCAGGCGTTCTTTGTAAAGGTGAAGGAGGGCGAGACCGCTCCTGCCAACGTAACATTCAATGCTACGATGCTCATCAACAAGGATGTTACTCCAGGCGAGAAGGCTCTCATCATTCGTCCTACCGTAACGCTGACCACCGTCAACGGCGAGAGAAGCAGCCAGTCTGAGCTTATCGTCAACGATGAGGCAAGCCGCGAATACGTGGAGGGCGAGGACGTGGAGATGCTCGGTGAGGGCAACATTGCCGAGATAGCCCAGGTCTACTCTGTAGCAGGTTCGCAGGCTGTGGCGCTCAACGCTTCCGACGACATCAACTGGATGCCGGTGGGCGTAGTGGCACCAAAGAGCAAGGACATCGACGTGAACATCAGCCTTAACAGCAAGATGCTTATCAAGATGAACAACGAAGGCTCGCAGCTCTTCCTCTTCGACGCCACAACAAAGACGTTCTCAGAGATTAAGGACGGCATGACGGTGAAGATGATGGCCAACGACCACGGTCGCTACTACATCACCAACCAGTCGTCACTAAGCACTACGGACATCAACACCATCGACTGCTTCTCACCGACGGAGAACACCATCGTGGTGGCAACGCTGAAGGGCGACATGAAGCGAGTGATGGTATACGATGTGGCAGGAAGTCTTGTGACTAGCAACCACAGTGTAAACGGCGGTCGCTGCCAACTCAACGTACCGAAGGCAGGCATCTACGTCGTGAAAGCCACGACAAAGGAGGACCGTACGGAGACATTCAAGATTGTGGTGAGATAACTATCGCACGCACAAGAACTAAACAATAAAAAAAAATCTTATCGTATTATTAAAAAAGGGAACGCTGTGAAGCGCTCCCTTTTTTGTTACTTACTCAAGTTTTGCAAGCGAAAGGAGTTATAGGAAGTTATTCTCCCACAGATTCTTTTAGTTGTTATTTAGTAGTTATTAGTTATTAATTGGCTACGCCCTACGGTTAGCAGCTTGAGATTGTTCTCCCACAGATGCCACGGATTTTCACAGATTTTTTTTGATTACGGATTTATCTGAGTTTTACTGAAGATGCGCCGTTGAGAAATCCAGAAAATCTGATTAATCTGATGTCTGATCTCAAGCAGCCAGTGCAAACTTAGGAGGCTATGGCGTCTCGCCGTAGCCCCGCAGCCTTGTAGTGTTAGCTGTGGTAGGCAGGGCTTTGACAAAAACCTTTATCCACATGCCTTTTGTTGGCACACCCTACGGGTTCATGATATCGTTTGGCGAATGGGCTTTACGAGAGCGTTGCTCTCGACACCCATCCTCCAAACGATATCATGAGTGATGCCGAAGCATCACTGTGCCAACAAAAGAAAAACATAAAAAACACAAGGTAGCGGACGGCACCCGCCGTCCGAATTAGGAATTTTGAGTTTTGAATTATGCGCCAAGGCGCATTGTGAACTGTCCTGTTTTGAATTAATAGAACGAAATCTTCCAATTAAGAATTGAATAATTCAAAATTGCAGGCGAAGCCGAGAATAATTCAAAACTCAAAATTCCTAAATCCTAATTCGGGTGTTACACACCCGTTTGTGTTTTTCTTTGTTTTTTCCGTTTATAGGCGCGTGCTGTGCACAAATAAAAGGCTTTACGTTAGGTTGGCGAGAACTGGTTCTCGTAAGACCTAATGTAAAGCCTTTTATTTAAATCCGATAGG
>OIZP01001064.1_pt1 | contig 14924 bp, 10 predicted proteins | sample 1588531 | NCBI WGS metagenome assembly OIZP01 (sample SAMN03283283) | human gut metagenome | biome: human-associated habitat; material: feces | host: Homo sapiens | place: Peru | collected 2012 | reverse complement strand
TGAAGGAAATTAGACCAGAACTCATATTTGATGAAGAAAGCCATCACAGGACGTACCAATCTAAGGAAACGGATGGCGTTCAACCGAGTATCCACCGGCATATAACAGATGATATCAGCTCCCTCATAGTTCTTGCGCACCTCATAACCTGAAGGAGAATAGAAGGTAAGCAGAATCTTATACTGAGGATAGTCCTTACGGATACGTTCCATCAAAGGTCGTCCCTGTTCAAACTCACCGAGCGATGCAGCATGAAACCAAATGTACTTAGCATTAGGATCCACCTTCTGCTTCAATATTTTGAAAGCCTCACGCTCACCACGCCACATCTTGCGCACCTTTTCATTGAACAGACTTGCAATGGCTATGCCCCAAAGGACGAAATATATTACGATATTATAGATCATGATATTTCTTTATATTGGTTACTATCTATAAATACGTGAACTCTCTGAATAGCCTTCAGCAACATGCTGCAGAAAGCCATTCAGAGAGAAATTATTGTGAATTAACCCAAAACTTCGATTGCCTTGCGAAGACGGCGCAGAGTTTCCTCCTTGCCAAGGAAGGCAGAGATATCGAACATACCCGGGCCCTTGCCCTCACCAACGAGAGTCAGACGGAATGCGTTCATCACATCACCGAGTTTGTAGCCCTTATCCTCTACCCATTTCATCACGACAGGTTCCTGACCTTCGATAGAGAAATCCTCAATACCTTCAAGCACGTCAGCAAGTTCTGTCATCTGCTGTGCAGAATATTCCTTCCAGCGCTTCTTGGCTGTCTTAGCATCATACTCTGTAGGAGCAATGAAGAAGAAAGAACACAATGGCCACAGTTCATAGACAAAGTTCACACGATCCTTCATCATGTGTACCACCTGCTTTACGCGGTCCAAAGTTTCCTCTACACCATTGTTGGCAACAATAGGTGCAAAGAGGTTAGCAATTTCATCATCGCTCTTCATCAGAATGTATTCGTGGTTGAACCAGATTCCCTTCTTGAAGTCGAACTTGGCACCAGCCTTAGAGCAACGTGAAATATCAAAAGCCTTCACCAGTTCATCAAGAGAGAAGATTTCCTGTTCTGTACCAGGATTCCAGCCGAGGAGCGCCAGGAAGTTGACTACAGCCTCTGGGAAGTAGCCACTCTCACGATAACCGGAAGAAACCTCGCCAGTCTTTGGATCATGCCATTCCAGCGGGAATACAGGGAAACCGAGGCGGTCGCCATCACGCTTACTCAACTTACCCTTACCTTCCGGTTTAAGAAGCAAAGGAAGATGTGCAAAACGAGGCATGGTATCTTCCCAACCGAAAGCCTTATAAAGAAGTACGTGCAAAGGCGCACTAGGCAACCACTCCTCACCACGGATTACATGAGAGATTTCCATCAGGTGGTCGTCTACGATATTTGCCAGGTGATAAGTTGGCAATTCATCAGCACTCTTATAAAGCACCTTATCATCCAGGATATCGCTCATTACCTTCACGTCACCACGAATCATATCGTTCACGTGAATTTCCTGTCCTGGTTCAATCTTGAAACGCACAGTATACTGCTTTCCGTCAGCAATCAGCTTATCAACCTCTTCCTTAGAAAGAGTCAGAGAGTTGCGCATCTGCATACGAGTATGAGCATCATACTGGAAATTCTGGATTTCGGCACGTTTTGCTTCCAACTCCTCAGGAGTATCAAAAGCAATATACGCCTTATCATTATCCAAGAGCTGCTGAACATACTGCTTATAGATATCACGACGTTCACTCTGGCGATAAGGTCCATGCTCTCCACCGAAACTTACACCCTCGTCAAACTGGATACCCAGCCACTTGAAAGATTCCAGGATATATTCTTCGGCTCCAGGCACGAAACGATGAGAATCTGTATCCTCAATACGGAACACCAGCTCACCTCCATGTTGGCGAGCAAACAAATAATTATACAGAGCGGTACGAACACCGCCAATGTGCAATGCACCCGTTGGACTAGGGGCAAAACGCACCCTTACTTTTCTATCTGCCATGTCTTTTTATAGCTATTTTCAAATTTTTCTGCAAATTTACATCTTTTTTTGCGATTTTAGCCGTTTTTTTTCGTATTTTCGCACTGTAAAACGAAATAAGTAAGAAAAAAGTAGGAAAATGAGCATATTTAACAACCCAGAAGAGAACTATTGGCGCAATTTCGCCACAAAAACGGTTTTGATATTAATAACCGTTGCTATCATTGTTTGGTTCCTTCCTCGCAACGAAGGAAGGATGTTCCGGTACGATGTTGGAAAGCCATGGATGTATGGTTCCGTCATCGCAAAATTTGACTTTCCGATCTATAAGACCGATGAAGCCATCAAGCGTGAACAGGATTCGCTGATGAAGCAATTCCAACCTTATTATTCTGTCAATGAATCCATCGGCAGCGAACAGGTGAGCCGTTTCCTGCACGACTTCAGCCAAGGTGTACCAGGTTTGCCAAAAGAATATGTGGGACTCATAGCCCACCAGCTTCAGCGCCTTTATCAGACCGGCATCATCGCTACCACGGAATATAATCGTATCTACAAAGATTCTACCAGTATGATACGAATTATCAACGGCAAGAATGTGAAGAGCGTACCTATCGGTTCGTTCTACTCTACCATTGCCGCTTACGAACGCATCTTCTACGATGAGAAGCTGGCAACCCAGCGACAGCTTTTATCCCGTTGCAACCTTAACAATTATGTGGAAGCTAACGTCATATACGATAAGGGAAGAAGCGAGGCCGAGAAAGCCGACATGATGAGCAGCATTCCACTGGCAAGCGGAATGGTGATGAGCGGTCAGAAGATTGTGGATCGTGGTGAAGTGATTACGAACAACACCTATCGGGTGCTCAATTCATTCGACAAGGAGATGAAGCGCCGCAGCTCTACCCAGGAAGAACTGACAACCACTATCATCGGACAGGTACTGTTTATCTTCATTCTTGTCATGCTGTTTACCTCTTATCTCTCACTTTTCAGAAAAGACTATTTTGATAAGCCGCGCAGCATTACCATGCTTTATGCGATGATTACGCTGTTCCCTATCTTTGTGTCACTCATGATGAAACACAATTTCTTCAGCGTCTATATCATCCCATTTGCCATGGCGCCTATCTTCGTACGTGTATTTATGGACTCGCGTACAGCCTTTATCAGCCACGTTACGATGATTCTCATTTGTGCAGCAGCTGTAAAATACCAGTACGAGTTTATCATCGTACAGCTGGTAGCAGGTCTTGTTGCCATCTACAGTTTGCGTGAACTCAGCAAGCGCTCGCAGATATTCATCACAGCCCTGTTGGTAACTATAGCCAGCGGTGTAGTATATCTTGCCCTTCAGCTGATGCAGGACAACCAGGTGTTCAACGTAGATGCCAGTATGTATACCTACTTTACCGTAAACGGCATCTTCCTGCTACTCTCTTATCCGCTCATGTACATTATAGAAAAGATGTTTGGATTTACATCTAATGTTACACTTTTCGAGTTGTCAAATACCAACAAGGGATTACTTCGCAACCTGAGTGAGATTGCTCCAGGCACCTTCCAGCATTCTATCACCGTAGGTAACCTGGCAGCAGAGATTGCCAACCGCATCAGAGCCAACAGTCTCCTGGTACGTACCGGAGCACTCTATCATGATATCGGTAAGATGACTAACCCTGTTTTCTTCACAGAGAATCAGGCGGGCGTTAATCCTCACGACCAGTTAAGCGACCTTGAGAGCGCACAGATTATCATAAGCCATGTTTCAGAAGGTCTGAAGATGGCAGAGAAGGTTGGTCTGCCAGGCATCATAAAGGATTTCATCACTACTCATCACGGAACGGGCATCACCAAGTATTTCTATATTAATTACTGTAATGCTCACCCTACAGAGGTGATTGACAAGTCACAGTTCCAATATCCTGGTCCGAACCCATTTACCCGCGAACAGGCCATCCTGATGATGGCAGATACGGTTGAAGCGGCTTCGCGCTCTCTGAACGAATATACAGAAGAAAGCATCAGTAACCTCGTCAATAAACTCATCGACGGACAGGTGGCAGATGGTTTCTTCAAGGAGTGTCCTATCACGTTCCGCGACATTGCGCTCGCTAAACAGGTACTCATTGAACGACTCAAGGCTATTTACCATACCCGTATTTCGTATCCTCACTTAAACGTAAGACAGAATGCCGGCAAAAAGACGAGTCAGGAGTCTAAAGAACAAGAGTAAAGATACACTACGTGCAGTTCTTATGCCGTAAAGCGTAAAAACGGATATACAAAAAGGTAAAACATAACTAATAATAGTCCTTTTTCTTGCACAGTTTTTAAAATCTGTGCAAGAGAAAGGGCTTTTTGCGTTAATATGTTTTAAATATTTTACGAAATAAATAGCGAAATAGAACATTATAGTTACCTTTGCGGACGTTTTTATTTAATATAATTAAGATGAAGAAACTAAAATTAGTTAGTTTAGCCATTGCGATGGCTTGTGCAACCCCTTCTTTTGCAGGCGGTTTGCTCACCAACACCAATCAACATGTAGCATTCAACAGAATGATGAGCCGTGAGGCTTCAATTGGTATCGACGGTGTTTATTACAATCCAGCCGGAGTTGTATTCATGGGTGAAGGTCACCATCTCGCCATCAACTGGCAGTTGGCTTACCAGACACGTAGCATTGAAAATGATTATGCATTGTTCACAAACAATGTGAACAATCCGATTACTCCTCGTACATTCAAGGGTGAGGCTTTTGCGCCTGTCATCCCTTCATTCCAGTATGCTTATAATAAAGGTAAATGGTCACTCCAGGCTAGCTTCGCCCTCACAGGTGGCGGCGGCAAGTGTACCTTCGATAATGGTCTTGGCTCTTTCGAGAAGATTGTAGCAGAGACAGCAATGGCAGCTTGCGGTTTGGCAAGAACGGTTGACAACGTATTGGGTAATACACTTGGACAGCCAGAAATGCAAATGTTTACAACTGACCAGGCTTTCGGTCAGAAAGGCGAATATAGTTACAATAGCTATATGCATGGCCGTCAGTACTATTACGGTCTCTCTGTAGGTGCTGCATATAAATTCAGCGATAACTTCAGCGCATTTGCAGGTGTACGTGGCGTCTATGCTTCAACAAACTACTATGGATATGTTGAAAACATCAAGGTAGGCAACATGCCTCTGTACAAGGTTCTCGACCCTACCAAGGAAAATGCTGCCAACATTGAGTTGAGCTGCGATCAAAGTGGTGTAGGCTTTACGCCTATCATCGGTGTAGATTACAAGACTGGCCGTTGGAACTTCTCTGCAAAATACGAGTTCAAAACCCGTATTCGCCTGAAGAACAAGTCTGTAAACCAGGCTCCAAGTATCGGTAACTTGCCTGCCAACCTTTCCAATCAGATGACAGGCATACTGACTGCAAAATATCAGCAGGCAGGTCTTACACTTGAGCAGGCCAAGCAACAGGCAGAAAATAAGGCTAATGCTGTATTAACTGACCCAACAGTAGGAGCTACAATGTTAGGCTTGAAGACCCAGTTCGACACCGAGCTCGAAGAGGCTATCGGCGAATATGAGGATGGCAAGAAGATTGCAGGCGATATTCCAGCTTACCTGGCACTCGGTGTTGGTTATAGCCCTGTCGATGCTGTTAGAGTAAACGTTGGTTTCCACTGGTTCGATGACAAGAATGCAACATCTTATAAGAATCGCAACAAGGATTTGAAGCGTGGTACATTAGAGTACAATGCAGGTGTTGAGGTAGATGTAAACAAGAAGATTACCTTGAGTACAGGTTGGCAGAATACCAACTATGGCTTGAGCGATGAATACATGGACGACAAGTCATTCGTTGTCAGTTCAAACTCTGTAGCAGTTGGTGGTGTTTATCACATCAACAAGAAGATGGACTTGAACGTGGCTTACTTCCACACCTTCTATCAGCACAAGAAGACCTCTGAGAAGGTTCAGCTTTCTGCTGAAAAGAGCATCAACTACGGTTCAGACTACACACGTAACAACAATGTTTTCGCAGTAGGTCTTGACATCAACTTCTAAACATAACTACAATTATCATAATTAAAAGGCTACCCGTTCTTACAACAAGTAACGGATAGCCTTTTTCATTTTATTTACCAATCTTATTTTCTTCCTTTCTGCCAGAGAAAAGGATGTCCTGGAAACTACAATGGGTCTACATCATAATAAATCTGCAGAGCTCCATATCTCGGATCCTTTCCCATCTGTTGCTGAGCAAACTTCAGATATTCTCTTACCTTCTGCTGGTCAATACCATTTTCCAGTTTGATAACAATCTTTCGAATGTTCATCGTCTTAACCCTTGCCACAGCAGGTTTATCGGGTCCCAACACACGCTCGCCAAACCAGCTTCTCAGCGTTTTGCTGAGCTCATGGCTAGCCTGTTCGCATACCTTATCATATTTATGTTTTACATACACATTAATCAGGTGGAAGAAAGGTGGATAATGAAAAGTTCTTCTCTCCTCCAGAATACCCTGATACAAGCCTTCATAATCATTATGTACCACTTGTCCGATTACAGGCAAGGTAGGATTCTTGGTCTGGAGAATCACCAAGCCACGCTTACCTTTTCTTCCAGCTCTACCACTCACCTGTGCCATCATCATGAAAGCATGCTCGTAGGCGCGGAAATCGGGATAGTTGAGCATTGAATCAGCATTCAGGATACCTACAACACTCACCTTATCGAAATCAAGACCCTTAGAAACCATTTGCGTGCCTATGAGAAGATTCGTCCTGCCTTCAGAGAAGTCTGCGATAAGACGTTCGTAGGCATTTCGTGTACGTGTTGTATCCAAATCCATTCTGGCAATCTTGGCTTCCGGAAAGATTTCCGCTATCTGGTCTTCTATCTTCTCGGTACCAAAACCGCGTCCCATGATTTCCGTACTGCCACAGTTAGGACATTCCGTAGGAACCGGATAAGTGTAACCACAATAATGGCAAGTCAGCAGGTTAATGCTTTTGTGTAACGTAAGCGAGACATCACAGTTCTTACATTTCGGCACCCAACCACATACCTTACATTCAACCATCGGCGCAAAACCACGACGATTCTGAAAGAGGATTGCCTGTTGCCCATTCTTCAAAGCCTCTCTTACTGCAGCCAAAAGCTGTGGAGAGAAAGGACCGCTCATCATCTTACGGCGGCGCAAGTCTTTTACATCTACCACCTGAATTTCCGGCAACTGAATACCTTTGTATCTTGTCTTCAGCTCTACCAAACCATACTTGCCTTGCTGCGCATTATAATAACTTTCCATCGAAGGCGTAGCCGTACCCAATAAAGTCTTAGCCCCATACATCTTGGCAAGCACTATGGCAGCACTTCTGGCATGGTAGCGCGGAGCGGGATCCTGTTGTTTGAAGGAAGTCTCGTGCTCTTCGTCTATAATGACGAGTCCCAAAGCCTTAAAAGGCAGGAAGACGGCACTTCTTGCACCCAGGATTACATCATAGGGATGATCAGAGAGTTGTTTCTGCCAGATTTCTACACGCTCAGCATCACTATATTTAGAATGGTAGATGCCCAGCCGGTCGCCGAAAACTCTATGAAGGCGCTCCATGATTTGTACGGTCAGAGCGATTTCCGGCAGAAGATAGAGCACCTGCTTATGCTCCTCAATGGCTTTTCTGATAAGATGAATGTAGATTTCCGTCTTTCCGCTGGATGTCACACCATGAAGCAATACAACATCCTTTTTCATCATTTGCATCAGGATACCATTATAGGCATCTTGCTGAGCCAAGGAGAGAGGTTTAATCAGGTCTAGATGAGATTCTCCATTCGTATTCAATCGTCCTATTTCCAATTCATAAGTAAAGAGAATTCCCCTGTCGATAAGTGCCTTGACAACAGCAGCCGTACAATGGCTCTCGTTCATCAGTTCTTCCTTGGTCACTTTTTTTATGCCTTCCCTAGGCGTATCGCCATCAAGACTGTCCCAATGAGAGAGAGTCAGAAAGGTGGTTAATGTTTTGGCTTGCTTCAAGGCTCTCTGCACCAGGTTGAGCGCTACATGAAGTGCCTGCTCACTACGGTACGTACTGGCAAGTTCCACATAGAGTTCCATCTTGGGCTTGAATTTCTCTGTAGACTTCATTCCACCAGGCATAGCAGCATTATAGACATCGCCGAACGGAGCCATATAATAATAGCCAATCCATTGCCACAATCTCATCTGCTGAGGCAACAGCGAAGGCGTATTGTCAAGTACCGCCTCGACTGGTTTGCAGGAGAAAGCAGGCTTATCATCATGCAGTCGGGTAGCCATTGCGATATATTTCTTGCTTTTACCAAGAGGAACCAGCAAGCGTACCCCGGGCACAACTTTTCCTTCCATCCCATCAGGGACAGAATAAGTAAAAGTTCCGTCGAGCGGAAGGGGTAATATCACATCTACGTACTTCATATCTAATCTTCTTTAACCTTGAAATATCCACCATTCAGACTTTCGACTTGCAAAGTTAGCAAAAAAAAAGCAGATACCCATCATCGGATACCTGCTTTTATATATTTTAAGATGTACTAGGCGAGACCATACGATGTTCTCACCCATAATCTTTCCTGTTCTTTTGCAAGATTAGAACCAATAACCCAAAGCGATCTGCCAACTGTTATTCTTACTGTTACCATTCACAATCTTTTCGCTTGTTTCCTCCCAGGTAACATCTGCAGTCTTACCGCAAGCGATGTTATAGTTTGCAGAGAGCTGGAGATGGCTCAGCAGGGTAACACCCAAACCTACGTTTACGCTGAAGTTTGTTTTCTTCAGAGAATAGCAGCTGGAATCATTCCACTTGAAGTTCTTGTCACCAACGTTGATACCCCACTGTGGACCAGCGAAAACGAAAACATTAGCCAAGCTGCTCAAACCGAAGCCATAACGTACGTTTACTGGGATATTAAGAGATTTCTGAGTCATTGTAGTCTCTGCATCATTTACAGACACCTTAGCTTCCTTCTGATCGTACAAGGCAGCAGCATCAAAACTCAAACCAACAATAGGGATAGTAACTTTTACCATTGGACCAACAAAGAAACCTGTCTTGTTAGATGCATCGAATACATCGTTACTCAAAGACATGTTAGTAACATCCAAACCGCCCTTCAAACCAAACTTAATCTGGGCATTTGCATTTGTAGCAAACATCATGGCTGCTACAACCATCAATACTGATAAAACTTTCTTCATTCTATATTTACTTTAATTCTTATATAATTTAATGACGTTCTCTACGAACCGTTACCCTAGCCGAGCCACCAGAAGAAACGTTACTTCCCCCCGACCTGCGTTTTTTAACAGTAGAAGTCTTAGCTGGTTTATATGCAGAACCACTTCTTCTGTTACGTTTTTTCTTCAGAGTCTTGGCATCCATATTCTTTTCTGCCTTGGCAATACTGTCAAGCGAATCCTTCCGAGCCTGATTACCCCAGATATTCTTCTCAAAGGCAGCCAACTCAGCTTCTATGCGTTTCTGTTCCTTCGCCATGGCTGAATCCGAAGGACAGTATTGTGCCAGGGTATTGCCCTGCATATTATTGGTCTTGTAGATTTTACCCCGATACAGATTCTTGGTAAAAAAATCTTCAGCACTCATCACAGCAGCATTGTTCACATTACTGGTCATCAGCTGCTGCTTAGCCAGGAAAGGAGCCAGATCATCATACTTCACCCAGAAGAGCGGATACTTGTTTCCTACATCTCCAAAATCATCATTACGGGTCATGATAGGGCACAAAGCCAATACCTTGGTATGGAAAGAAGCTGTTTTCTGGTCATAATAAGAAGTCTCCTTCACATAGTATGCCTTCACTTCAGCTGATGGAATATCGCTGTCATCAATATGCACCTTTCCGTTATCAGTTTTCTCGTAGTAGATATGATAATTATCTACGAATGCTTTCGGAGTAAGACGGTTGGCAGCAGAAAAATCTTCATTACCATCCATACGATACTGATAAACAGGCACTCTACCCGTAAACATCAGTTTAAAGATATAGGTAAAGAGATTCATCTTACCATCTGTTGGCTCTACAGGATAATACAAGGCAGCATTGGCATCATCTGTGAGATTGAGTTCACGATAGATGTCTCTTCTCCAAACCACGTCCTCATCCATCGGGATGGCTGTAGGGAAATAAAGTTTGGCACGCAAGGTCATATTGTCAGCATTCGACTGTTGTGCCTTTTGCTGAGCCTGCTTTCTGCGAGCCGCTGGCTGTGCCATGATGCTCTGCACCATTCCCAAAAGCATGAATATGAATAATATCTTTTTCATTACATTGAACTTTGAACATTGAACTTTGAACTTTATGATAAGTAAAGCCGTTGAACTCTTCACTTACCTGACGATAACTTCCATCGCCGCTGGCAGATTTCGGGTAATTCCATCAGGACCTACAGCCTTGATATGCGAGATATAGAAGCGTCGGTTTCTTGACAGTTTTCTGAACTCTTCGCGCTGTCGTTCTGAGAAATTGGAACCCGCCGAAGCCAAAGGTATGGCATTGCCCATATTATCGAAGAATACGGTTTCGAAGCCCAGCACCTTAAACGGAATATCAAGGAGTCCGTCATCTATGGCTGCATGAATGCCTGGAGCACCCAGCAGAGCACCTTTCGATAGAGCACCTCCTCTAAATCTGTCTGTACCCATCGCAATATAAGCAGTTGGGTCAGGAAGTTTTCTTACATGAAAAACGAATGGAGGCAGACTTCTCACCTGTCCCTTATCGCGGGCAGTCACATGGATGGTAACATCTTTACCCACCGCTGAAGGTGTAGCTACAAAATGACCATTACCCTTAGCCACGAAAGAACCGCCTGTCATGGTTGCAGAGATGGCATTTGCCGGAACACCAGGAACGCTGATACTGATAGGATTGGCATAGCCTGCATAGAGCACATTCATCAGGTCGGCAGCAACGGTAGCAGTGTTAGGAACAGGCAATACGGTGTATTTCTGAACGAAATTGCGTCGCATCATCTCGCCGTTCTTGCCTTTCATCAGGATATAACCGCCAAACTGATGCTCACCTACGCCACCTGCCACAAAACTGTATCTGCCATTCTCAGCATTCAGCCTACTGCCATTCACATAGATTTCAGGGCGCTGCGTGCTGTCTATTGCAGCCATCACCACATGCGAATTAAAGCGTTCACCGGCATAGAGGGTTGTTTTCTCTGGAATAACGAATGCATCGAGTTCATTCACATTCAGTTCTACCAGATCTATATTTTTCTTCTCCTCATCCGATTTCTTCCCATCATCTGCAAGACTTTTCCTGATTTTCTCGACAACAGACTTGCCTTTGACACCGAATTCCTCATCCGTAGGAGTATTCAGCGCCAACATAGCCATCAGGATGACATACATCAGGTTAATCATCTTCTGGCGAGGCGAAACCGGTCTTTTCTTGATTGCCATGGATATAAATTTGCTTGATTCTATTTATTTTCTTCGTTCTTTACTCTTCACTTGTTACATGAGGAGCCGCCACACGCATATTGATGGTCATGGCATCAATCATACGGGTATAAATCTTGTTCAACTGTTCTATCTGCTTTGCCATCATCTTGGTCTGCTCATTGATCTGGTCAATGGTACCAATCTGCTGGCTGGCACTTTTCAGCTGCATCTCGTATACCCTGCTGATACCTGTCAAGGTACGGTTCAGATTCTCCATCTCCTCGCTGTCACGAGTCAGTCGGCTACTCTGTTCGTTTACCTTACTCAAGGTTTCTACCAGACTCTTCAACTGTTCTACGTAGCTGTTCTGAACTTCCACCACCTCAGGATTAAGCGGAGTCAGTTCTGGCGCTGCAGTCATTACGGGAGATGCCACCGCAGCCTGAGGTTGAACGGTCTCAGGATGTTTCTGATCAACTTTCATCTCTTCTGCCGACACCTTTCCTTCCAGATACTCCTCTGTAGCATGGGTAGGCAAGTCTCTACCTTCGGCAGTCTTGTCGAAAGGACGGTCGAAAGCAGAAAGGAAGAACACGAAAATCTCGGTTCCCATACCTAAGAAAAGCATGAAATTGGCACCAGGAAGATGGGTCAACTTAAAGAGGGTACCAGCGATTACGATAGAGGCACCCCAACTGTAAGCATAGTTAAGGAATGTCTGACCCGGCACACTATCCATCCACTTCTGCAAGCGGTATACGATATTGAATTTGCTATAATAGCTCATATTATTTATCTCCTATTCTTATTCTTCAATGGTTTCTGTTTTCCGCTTGCCGTGGTAGCAAGACTTCTCACGCAACGGAATCCGATGTATGAGCGAGGCTGATTCTGGTACTCGAAAGTGCGCCATGCCGAACGGATAAACGACTCAGGATCTTTCCATGAACCACCTCTTACACTCTTCTTCTTCAAACGGTAAGGGTCTTCTATGGCAGCGTTATACTGTAAAGTTGGGTTAAAATCGCTCATTGCATCTACACCCGCCTCTGTATAAACGGTACTTGTCCATTCTGCCACATTACCAGCCATATCGTAAAGTCCATTAGAATTTGGCGAATAGATAGCCACCTTGCTGGTTATCAGGTTGCCGTCTTTGGTATAGTTGCCCCTGTCTGGTTTGAAATTAGCATAAAAACAACCATCCCCGTTCTTTACATCCGCATTGTCCCAAGGAAATTCATTCTGGTTCTTGCCTCTTGCAGCATATTCCCACTCTGCCTCGGTTGGCAGACGGTAACGCTGCACATATCTTGCTTCAGGACCTAAGCCCTTCAGAAGATAGTCTGTTCTCCAGGCGCAGAAGGCATTTGCCTGTTCCCAGGTAACACCTACTACCGGATAGTCATTATACGCAGGATTGCTGAAATAACTTCTCAGATAGGTTTCATTCTCTGCATTCTTGAAGTCGTTTACCCAACAGGTAGTGTCAGGATAAACATTCACGATATAGGTGTTCAGGAAATCCCAAGGTCCTGAAAGCGGACGGTTGATGGTCTCACGCACCACTCTACCCTCATCATCGTAATAAGCAGTATCTTTCGAAATCATCACCACCTCGTCCGGATTTATCTTCACATCGGTGTTTAAAGTACGTTCCTGCGGATTCAGACGAAACTTACGCTGAGCCGCAGCCGTATAATCATAGATTTCGTATTTATAGTTGAGCTGACGACAGTCGATGAGTTTTTCTCCTGTAACCGGATTGGTTTCATACAAACTTTCAAAAGCTCTCTGCTCATCCTCATTAGGTTTCTTAGGCAGCGCTTTCTTCCAGTTTACATGAGGTGTAACCGGATCACCATACTTGTCTTCTGTAATCATGTAAGTCTCGTCGCCTCCATAAGCAGGATCAGCCAGACGGGTACGAAGAATAGAATCGCGCACATAAGCCACAAACTGCTTATATTCTGAATTGGTGATTTCGGTATCATCCATCCAGAATCCATCCACCGACACATCCTTGCGTGGTGTTTTCATTCCCCAGAGTGAGTCTTGGGTCTCCATTCCCATTTTCAGGAAGCCACGGTTTATCTTTACCATACCATAAGGGGCTGGCTCTACAAAGCTTCTACCGCTCACACCAACCACCTCGCCACCTCTGCCTGCAACAGAGGCTTGCTTAGCACCGAAGCAGCCGCTCAAGGTGAGCAATATAGCGAATGCACTAAGGAGCAATATACTTTTCTTCATTGTTTTATGATTCTACTATGTTCTAATTTCTATTTACATTATAATATTCTGACGCTCTGATGGCGGTTTCTGCCTTTCTTGGTCAGGTTGATATCGGTCTGATACCCTACAAAGAGTTCATGACTGCCATTTCCGGCACTGAGTTTGGAGGTGTATGCCTCGTAACTGTAACCAAGCACTACCCCATGAAAACTACCGCCTACCAGCACGGTCACAGATCTGTCCGGACTGTAGGTCACACCACCATACAACATCCGTTTCTCATATTGGTAAACCAATCTTCCTGTCAGGTCGCCTCGCCATGTGGTACCATCTGTTGTTACAAGAACAGACGGCTTTATTGTTAAGAACGGATTTCTCAATCGAATATTGTATCCACCTGTCAAATAATATGTGGCATCTATTTTCAATTCGTTGGTCTCACCAATATTGATTGTAGGCGATGTAAGATGCTGGGCAGACAATCCTACGTACCAAGCCTTATGCTGGTAATACAGACCCAGACTCAAATCCATTCCGCTTCCATTTACGTCTGAAGTAGAAAAGGCTGGGTCACCGCTTTCGCCCAAATCCACCTTACTTCCATCAAACTTCTCACTCAGCATGCCTCCTTGCACACCCACGCTCAGCGTTCCACCTAGGAGTTTATTCTGCAAAGCATACTGTAAAGCCAGCCGCTGATGGGTAAAAAGACCAATCTGGTCATTCTGTAGCGACAAGCCTACTCCATGCCGGTGATTGAACAGGAAGAAAGGCATGTCAGCCGCCACCTGAAAGGTACGGGGGTTATGTTCGAATCCAGCCATATCAAGTGCGTAGGCCGCCGCAACATTAAGTTTCGACTGCTTACCCACAGCAGCAGGATTGAATGATGGTTCCATGTCAAAATAATGACTGAAGGAAGGATCATACTGTGCCCTCATTTCGAGCACCCCCACTAGCAGAATCCATATAATGATAAATCTTTTCAACACAATAAGATAACGGAATTTCTTACACATTATTATATATAAGCAAGAAACAAAAGATGAAAAAGGCTACCCTCTTATAAGAGAGCAGCCCTATCATCGAGATTAATACTCGTCATCATTCCAGAGGAATATTAGGGCTGAATACCAAGCACTTATAGTCTTCCAACTTTTATAGTGAACATTTTATTAAGGAGTAAAAGTCGCTAAAAGGCTTTTCTAAACCTATCTTG
>OIZP01001062.1_pt1 | contig 14940 bp, 17 predicted proteins | sample 1588531 | NCBI WGS metagenome assembly OIZP01 (sample SAMN03283283) | human gut metagenome | biome: human-associated habitat; material: feces | host: Homo sapiens | place: Peru | collected 2012 | reverse complement strand
ACAACAATCCCCATATTTAGTTACTCTCTATCCTTCCCATATAGTAAAATCCTTTGCATTCATCAAGATGAACGTCAACCAGCTGACCGATCAGGCTTTCATCCCCCGGGAAATGGACGAGCAGGTTGTTGCTCATACGACCTGTCATCAGATGCTTATCATGTTCGTTGACACACTCTACGAGAACTGTCTGCACGGTTCCTTCATGAATTGCACATTGTTCTGCGGAAATTGTCTGAACCTCGTGTAAAAGACGATTGAAACGATCTTTTACAACGTCTTCTGGAATCTGATCTTCCATTACTGCAGCAGGTGTTCCGGTACGTTTTGAATAAATAAAAGTAAATGCGCTGTCGTAACGGACTTTTCTTACAACATCAAGGGTCTCCTGGAAGTCCTCTTCTGTCTCACCCGGGAAACCGACAATAATATCTGTAGTAAGTGATATATCTGGAACTGCTTTGCGGATCTTTTCAGCAAGTGCAAGATACTGTTCTTTGTCATAATGACGGTTCATAAGTTTCAGGATTCGGCTGCTTCCAGACTGAACCGGAAGATGCAGATGTTTACAGATTTTTTTTGATTTACTCATCACTTCAATCAATTCATCTGAAAGATCCTTCGGATGTGAAGTCATGAAACGAATTCTTTCAAGTCCTTCAATTTTTTCAATCTCCTGAAGAAGCTGTGCAAATGTCATCGGTTCTTCAAGATTTTTTCCATAAGAATTGACATTCTGTCCAAGTAGCATGACTTCTACAACACCATCTGCAACAAGGCGTTCAATCTCACGGATGATCGCCTTTGGATCACGGCTTCTTTCACGTCCACGTACATAAGGTACAATACAGTAACTACAGAAGTTGTTGCATCCAAACATGATATTTACACCGGATTTGAATGGATATTTTCTTTCAACCGGAAGATCTTCGACAATCTTGTCTGTATCTTTCCAGATATCAATGACGGTTCTGTCAGACTGCATTGCAGATGTTAAAAGCTCTGCGAACTTGTAAATGTTGTGTGTTCCGAAAATAAGATCGACAAATCGATAGCTCTTCTTCAATTTCTCAACAACTTCAGGTTCCTGCATCATACACCCACACAGTGCGATCATCTTATGAGGATTCTTTTTCTTCATTGCGCCAAGCTGTCCGAGACGTCCATAAACACGAAGGTTTGCATTCTCGCGGACAGTACATGTATTGTAGATGACAAAGTCCGCTGTTTCTTCATCTGTTCCTTCTACATAACCGATTTTTTCCAAAATTCCAAGCAATTTTTCAGAGTCGCGAGCATTCATCTGACAACCAAATGTTTGAATTACCGCGACTAATGGGCGTCCCAGTTCCTCTGACATTTCAGCAACATATTCTTTTGCTTTTTCCATAAAATAATACTGGCGTGCAGGCTCTTCCAACGGAGCATTCTCCACCAGCTTTACATTTTCAATTATTTCTTTCATTCTCATTTCCTTTATACAAACTGATTGCAGGATGCATCATAAGCATAGTCAATCAGATCTAATTTATCTGTAAGTTCTTTTTTATTCACTTCCATCTCTTTACATAACTGATCCAGTGATGGATAAAAATCTCTGAGCTTTGTATTTATGACGCTCAGAAGGATGACAGGATCCTGTGGTAAATTCTGTAACATGACCCTAATTTCCTTTCTTGTTTATATATTTTTCGCCATACTTCTCACCAAGATTAACAATACTTCCATCTTTTTGTTCCATGTCAATATTGTTCAGCTGGCTTCTTAAGTTCACCCGGATAAGTTCCATATATTCTTTACGAAGAATCTTCTGTTCTTTCGCTTCTTCCGGAGTGAGTCCTTCCGCTTTTGATTTTTTATATAATTCATTGATACGATCAATCTTCTTTTGTTCCATTGTCTATATCTCTCCTTTTTCTTGTTCCGTTTAATGTTGCGATATCTTTACTGTTCACTCCCGTGTGAACAGTAACCGATATTCTTTCCGCTGACTCTGTATTATACACGATTCTGTGCACTTCGTCCACTTTTTTAACTGGAATAATTCTCAAGAAAACCATACAGTTCTTCGGCAGACTTAAGATAGATTCCATTTTTCAGATCCTGTTGTACTTCATCCGGCAGATTATTTACGGATAGGCTGGTTGTTTCGTAAAGGGTTGTCCCATCTTGCAGATAGACCGCAACATATCCATGCAGCTCTTTCAGATAATATGCATCATCTGAAACAGACTCTCCTTTGGCTGAACTGCGTCTGGTTTGAATGGAATTATTTTTTTCATTTTTAGTCAGTTCTATAGCTTTTTCCTTTTCCAGTAGATTGTTGTAACTAACCTGGTAACCTGCAATCAAACATCCGGTAATCAGAAATAAAACAGAAAAAAAGCCAATCATGTATTTTTTCATCGCAAATCGCTCCTTTTTTCATACAGTATTGGCTTTTTTATTTTTTTTATTCTTCTACTTTTACGGCTGGAAGCAGATGGAATTTCTTAGAAATTCTCAGGATACGTCCACCCATTGGAAGATCAAGGATATCATCTTCAGAAAGTGTTCCGATCTTCAACATAACAACCGCATAAACAAGTATTGCTACAATCAGTGAAACGCATACCGGAATTACACGACCGCCGATCAGTGTATCAAACAGTCTGAATACGCCGAAAGTCACAATCCCCATCACTGCTGCTGCAGCGAATGGTTTTCCGAAAGTGCTTACAAAATCGATTTTGAAACCGCTGACTTTTCGAATCTTGAGCAGGTTCAAAATACTCATTGCAAGTGCAAATACAATATTTCCACCCACCAGTGCATAGACGTTCATCTTGAATACAGTCATCATCAGTACAAATGCTACCAGATGAATTCCAAGAGCTGCTGCAGCATTCTTTGCGGGACTTGTCATATAGTTTAATCCATGAAGAATGGAATTCGTTACAGAGGAAAGTCCATACAGTACAACAACGATAGCTCCTGCCATCAACAGACGCGCCGGTGTTGCACTGGAGTCATTGTACAGCAGAACCATAATTGGGGAAGCAAGTACAAAATAACCGATACAACTTGGAATAGCAATTACCATTGTAAGACGTAAAGTCTGGTTAATCTTACTGTGAACCTGTTTCTTTGTACCTGCTGTAACAACAGCTGTAAGACTTGGCACAAGAGATGTTCCAAGTGCGTTCGCAATTGCCATCGGGACATTAATCAGGGTGTCGTATTTACCGGTGTAAATACCCTGAAGAGCCATATATTCTTTCTCTACATAGCCTTGTGACTCCATAACATGATTAAAGATTGTAAGGTCGATAATCTGGTTAATATTATATACAGCGGTACTGAATACAACGGGGATTGCTGTTAAAAGTAATGCTTTCAGAAGGAAAGAATAACTTTCAACATTCTGGGTGCGGTCTCTTTTAAGCTGTTTGCGTATTACATTTTTATATAAAAAAATGACAAACAAAAGAAATAACAATCCAGATAAAGAGCCGACAACCGTTCCAAGTGTACTTCCGGCAGCACCGTAAGCAGGTCCGAGAAGCTCCTCTCCGGATTTTTCTCCTGCTTTTGTTCCGATACCAAAGAGAACACTTGCGCCGACAATACTGATCACGGCATTAAATACCTGCTCAATGATCTGTGAGATAGCTGTTGGAAGCATTGTTCCCATTCCCTGGAAATATCCACGGATAACAGCCATGACTGCAACGATCAGAAGTCCCGGGGCAAGAACCCGCAGTGCGTAAACGCTAAGTGGAGATTTCATTAAATGTGTTGAAATCAGTCCTGCTCCCAAAAAGATTGTCAGCGAGATGAATAATCCAACACCGATTGCAAAAGCAAGTGAACAGATAAATGCACGGAATGCATTTCGTCTCTGACGCTTTGCAAGTCGGATCGATACCAGCTTGGATACGGCAGTCGGAAGGCTGAATGATGAAATCATCAGAGCGATTGCATAGACCTGATAGGCATATCCATAAAATCCGTTTCCTTCATCTCCTAAAATATTCGTCAGCGGAATCCTGTAGACTACGCCTATGATTTTTGTAAGTACAGCTGCTGCTGCAAGTATCGAACCCTGGACAATATAATCATCCTTTTTCGTTCGTTTTTTCGTTGTTTGTGCCTCAGTTTCAGACATAACTATAACTTCCTCCTAGTGTCCCATTCCTTAAAATCTATTTAATATATGTATCCTATCAGCGGAAAATACCGACTTTTTCCATGATTTCTTTCTGTTTCGCTTCCATGACAACACGTTCTTCATCAACCATGTGATCGTATCCAAATAAGTGAAGCATACTGTGTGCAATCAGGAAAGCATACTCTCTTTTGGGTAAATGTCCATATTCTTCAGCCTGGGATAACACTTTTTCCTTTGATATAACGATATCACCAAGCATCAATTCTCCGGATTCCGGATTAAAGGCTTCTGCACTTTCTTCATCAATCACGGAAAAATCTCCCGGCTCTTCGTATTCGATCATAGGGAAAGAAAGTACATCTGTTGGGCGGTCAATTCCACGTTGTTCCAGATTCATTTCGTGAATCTGGGCATTCTCAGTCAAAAGAAGATTGATCTCTGCTTCATAAGGACAGTCTGCAAGTTCTAATGCAGCGTCAATAACTAATGTGGCAATCTCTTCTGTATCAAAGTCTAACTTTATATTCCCCTCTTCTTCGATAAAAAGACTCATCCTTTTTTCCTCCTGTTTTCTCTCGGTCTGGACGATTTCTTCTCATAGTCCTCATATGCTTTTACAATTTTCTGAACTAATGGATGTCTTACAACATCTTTGCTTGTCAGCGTACAGATGTTGATCCCTTCCAGATCTTTTACAACCTTTACAGCGACATCAAGTCCGGATATTGTTCCGGATGGAAGATCTTTCTGCGTAGAATCACCTGTAATGACAACTTTGGATCCAAAACCAATTCTTGTTAAGAACATCTTCATCTGGGCCGGTGTTGTATTCTGTGCTTCATCAAGGATGATGAACGCATTATCTAAAGTACGCCCGCGCATATATGCCAGAGGAGCAACTTCAATCAATCCTTTCTCAGAATTCTTAAGAAAACTGTCAGCTCCCATGATCTGATAAAGCGCGTCATATAAAGGTCTTAAATACGGATCAATCTTGCTTTGCAGGTCACCCGGAAGAAATCCCAGCTTCTCTCCGGCTTCAATTGCCGGGCGTGTCAGGATGATTCTGCTTACTTCTTCGCGCTTGAATGCTGTGATTGCCATTGCCATCGCAAGATAGGTTTTTCCTGTTCCGGCAGGTCCGAGACCGAAAGTGATCATTCCATTACGAATTGCATCAACATATTTTTTCTGACCTAATGTTTTAGGTTTGATTGGTTTTCCCTGTAGTGTATGACAGATCAGATCTTTATCAATAGAAACAAGGGCTTCTTCCTGATCTTCAAATACGAGCGAGATTGCATAGTCTACATTCTGTTCCGTAATCGTATTCCCTCGTTTAGCAAGTTCTACAAGCTGTGTAAGTACACGCTGGGCTTTCTGTGCAGCAATTGTATCTCCTACAATCTTGGTTGCACCGTCACGTGAAATCAATGTGACATGAAAAGTTCTTTCTATTTTCTTTATATAAGTATCAAACTGGCCAAATACATTCATCTCGTATTCAGCCGGAATATCAATGATCAGTTCCGACAGACTCATCCGGTTCGTTCCTTTCTAAAGTTATTCTTTCGGTCTCTGTTTCCTCTTCAATCTGCTGATTCAGATAGAGCGTACCTGAAGCCGTTGCCTTTTCGGCAGATATATATATCTTAACATTTTTTTCATTAATTTGAATACCCTTTTCCTCTAAATCTTTACAAAAATAGCGAAATCGACTGCTTAAAATTGTCTGCATCTCTTTTTTTGTATATTTTATTTTCTTGAAGCCGTATTTTTTTATTGTTTCATGCCCATAAAAAACAGGAAGTGAAAAATTTTCTCCCAGTTTTAATTGATGTGCTATACACAATTTTTCAGAAGTAGCGGACATTTTTGGCTTCCATGTTTCTAACCGGACAGATCCGATTTGAATAAATCCGGACTTTTTAGTTTCTTTTGTATATACTTTTTTATTATGATAACAGGAAATTATATCCAGATAAGAAATCTGTGTATTGGCGAAAATATCTGCATCGGCATGCGTATATTGATATCCGGTAATTTCACCACTGTCATCCAGGATGTCAATCCGTCCAGATACAAGTAAAGTTCCTTTCGTTACAGAATCCCCGATATGTACCTGGGGAATGCCGGTGCGTGTAATTAATTTTGTAATGATTCCATCAGTAGAAGCAACAAGATCAGCAGGTAAAGGATCGGTCTTGTTACTCTTATCTGCCTGAGTAGATGAGATGATAGGAAGCGCATCTTCATTTTCTTTTATCTGTATTTTTAATCGGCTGCCGTCAAGAGAAGCAGATACCCAAACGATATCATTATATTCTTTTCGAAGGGCTTTGACAATCCCCTGACAATCTACATTTTTCTTTTGCATTCCAGGATAAATCCCCTCTTCTTTCAGAAACGTTGTCAAGGTCGTGTCGGTCCATCTTTTATTTCCCTGAAAATGAATATCCCATAGAAATTGCGAGTAACAATCGATTAGAAAAATGCATAGGAAGATGCTGATAAAGAATAGTTTTCTTTTTCGGTAGCGATAAAGAAAAAAAGGAAAGCCATACCGTTTTTTTAGTATGACTTTAGTATGTGTTTTTCTGACATAAGGACGAATCTTTCGAAAATCAGATAAACTCAAGTATAATTCATAATTTGTTCCGATCCGGGTCAATCCCCAGAATCGGATGCGGTGATAACAGCAGAGATTCAGAAATCGTTCTGGGGAGTATCCTTTGATCTGAATCTTCACATAACCGGACAAGTAGCGGATCAGGCAATGAATCACTCCGGATTCCTCCCCTCGGTAAATTCTAAAGATGATAATGCTCCAGTTACTTTCATCTCATCATTTGTGTAGTATTGAATCCGGAGTCGTTTTCCCTGGATCCGGATCTGTCCTGCCCGCGTCTGCACACGGATCAGTGTATCTGTGTATTCAATAATGCCCCGATAATTTTCAATGCATAATTCATTTCGTCCTAAAATGGTTATAACAGAAGCATTCTGAATCACATCTTTTGGGAGATCCATTGCGGATACCATCTTTTCTTTGATCTGCTCTCGGTTCATTGAAGTTTTTTATATAAAAATCCTTTGTCATCAGTATATGAATATATCACGATGTCCTATACCAGTTGTTTTCTGTGACAGATCTCTATTTATGATAAGGTTCACCGTTGATGATCCGATAACTTCTGTATATCTGCTCTAACAGAATGACCCGCATCAACTGGTGTGGAAAGGTCATCTTGGAAAAGCTTAATGCATAGTCCGATCTTGCGAGCACTTCTTTGCCCAAACCAATGGATCCGCCAATGATAAATGTGATATGGCTTGTCCCCTGAATTCCAAGTTGATTGATTTTTGCAGAAAGTTCCTCGGAACTAAGAAGTTTTCCGTTAATCTCAAGAGTGATCACATAGGTATCCTCTTTTACATATTTCATAATGCGTTCAGCTTCTTTATCGCGAATGGTATTTTCCACGACATCACTTGCATGGTCAGGTGTCTTTTCATCAGCTACTTCTATAATCTCCAGTTTGCAGTATCGGCTTAATCGCTTGCTGTATTCTGCAATTGCATCTCGCAGATATTTTTCTTTTATCTTTCCTACGGTTATTAATGTAATCTTCATTTTTCTGTTCTTTCTGAATAAATTTTAATCATGCATGCTTGTTAACTGTTATTTTGATAAGCTGTCAGCAATTTCGTAAACATAGAGTTCGTGAAGAGCTCTTGTTGCGCAAATATATTCCGCCTGATTTTTAAGTGGATTTTCTTTTGCACCGCGAAGTGCGAAAACCTGGTCAAATTCCAGCCCTTTTGCGAGATAAAATGTCGTTACTGTGAGACCTTTCTTAAATGCGGAACTGTTACGATCTACATAAGATACATTGATACCACGCAGTTTCAGGAGACGGCTTAAGTCAAAAGCTTCCTCTTCTGTTGTTGTGATCAGGGCAGCAGTTTCAAAGTCTCCCGGACATTTTAAATGACAGACAAGTTCATCAAGCAATTCCGTATCTGTGTTAAATGTCTTTTCTACGACTTCTTTTCCATGGCGGTCCAGTAACTCAAGATCAGATACTCCACTGACTTTTTCCGCATACCGGGCAATTTCCAATGTGTTCCGGTAACTCTTTTTGATCTCAATCGTTCGGATCTCACGTCCAAGTAATTTGGGGAGAAATCTCAGTACATCCTGTTGCTCTGTATCCAGTGTCTGTGCACGGTCTCCAAGAATAGTCATTCTACAATGAAACAAGGATTCAAGGATGGTGTATTGCAGATAAGTGTAGTCCTGCATTTCATCAATAACAAGATGCTTAATGTTCTTATGAGTTGAGTTCCCACCGGAAAGACGATATTTCAGATAAAGCATAGGAAATACATCTTCATAAGGGAGCTTTCGTTTTTCGTACGGAACTTCCGGCAACAAATCACAACCACAGTCATCGAGCATCCAATTATAAATGGTGTAAATATCTTTCGTTGTGTACATCTTGTCGAACTTCATCTGAAGCATCTCCTGATCATCATCTGAAATATTTCTGCCTTTCAGAGTTTCCCAGGAATCGATAAAATAGTCTTTTACAGCGTCCATACGTTTCAATAACGGAGTCTCTGTGAATTTATAATAGAACAATTGGATCAAGTCTTCTTCTGTCAATGTCATTCCACGGAACTCAATTTCTTTGAATTCCATCAGACGATCTTCCAGAATCGCAAGGAAACCTTCTATTTCACCAATAAAATCTTTGGATTGTTTCCAGTCAAAACGATTCTGAGATGATTCATCCGGAAACTTCATCCGACGTTCCAACTGATCATAACGATCCTCACAGTCTGCAGCGACACCTTTTCGAAGCTCTTTGTAGGCGTAGAGATCAAAACTCATCTCACGGATATTCTCTTCTCCTAATTCTGGAAGAATATGTGAGATATAATCTGCAAATACGCTGTTCGGTGAAAGAATCAGTATGTTGGATGATTTTAGAGTGTCGCGTTCATGATATAAAAGATATGCAATTCGGTGTAAAGCAATCGAAGTTTTTCCACTTCCGGCAGCTCCCTGGATTACAAGGATTCGATCTTTCGTATTTCGGATAATTGCATTCTGTTCTTTCTGGATCGTGCGGACGATATTTTTTAATTTTACATCACTGTTTGTTCCAAGTTCTTTTTTCAGAATATCATCATCGATCTTTGTATCACTTTCAAAGGCATAGACAAGTTCTCCATTCTGGATCTTAAACTGCCATTTTGAAAGAATCTCTCCATCCAGTCTTCCGGCAGGAGCCTCATAGCTTGCAGGGCCTTTATCATAATCATAAAACAAACTGCTGACCGGAGCTCTCCAGTCGTAGATCAGCGGTTGCATACCGTTCTTTTCAGCAAAATTTCCGATTCCAATATAAAACGGTTCCGGTTCGTCATCTCCATCATACATAAAATCGACACGTCCGAAAAACGGTGCATCTAACATTTTCTCAAATCTATGTTTTAATTGCAACTTCTCATTATTAGCGTTGACCTGATGAAGGAGTGCCTGCTGATTATCGTAATCTTCGTAACCATACTCATCCATCTCCGTATAATTTTCCCAGTAATATTCCTGCATGTTATCAATCTCTTTCTGTCCATCAGAGAGAGACTGCCCTATTTCTTCCAGTCGTTTTTGTAACTTTATCTCAACATCTTCAAGGAAGCATCTTCCATCAAATCGATTGTCATTGCTGTTATAATTCGTCATATGTTTTATATTTCCCCCAAAATAGATTTTTGCTTCTTAGGTTTATTGAAATGTATGACAAATTTCCATAGGGTTCTCTTTTTAATAGAACTCTATGGAAATTTGCAAACATTTGGTTTATTATTTTACCATATCTTCGAACAGGTTGTCATCTAATTTGAGCAAAATTGCTGATAAAATGGGTAACAGTTCAGCTTTCGGGTTGAAAAGCTAATACATTCAAAATATCTATGGAGTTTATTGTCCTTTATGCCGATTTCTTCTCGATATTCACCTATTATCTATTCTTCTTTCTTATAAAATAAACAATAAGAGCTACAATAACTATAATTAATGCAATATTTATGATTGTGTAAATCAAATTTATCATATTCTTACCTCCCTCGTATAATATTCCACCTTTTTCGTGAAATATCATAGCATATATAAGAGATTTTTAATATCACTAATTTTATCTACTATTTTAATTCTTATTCCATGCTATTTTTTACTTTTGTTGTAATGTTCTTAATAATTCCAACTTGCACTGTACTTTGCATTAGAAGTTGAAATATGCGTCAAAGAACTATTAATCAAAATATAATGATCATAATGTCCATAAACCGTTACAGACAAATTTTTTCCTGAATTTGTTATTTTGCTAGAATATGTATCTTGCTTCCATTTATTACCTATTGTCAGTCCGCTATAAGAGCTCGTCACACTTGTAATAGACTTAAATTTTGAATTTGCATAGGTATATTTTGCATAAAGTGTCATTGACTGTCCCGCTGTAACACTAAGTTTTTTGCTTTTAACATCTGTATTGGAATAAACAGCAACATTCGCAATATTTTCATTTGAAAAAGTTGGTTCTGTAAAATCAGCTTCTGTAATATTATAATTTGAAAAATCTATAATATTATTAGTTTCATCATAAAGTTTATTAAATATCTTTGGAGAAAGATCTAAAAATTTGCCTTCGCTTGTCATTTCAGTTACAAGTGAAAGATATTTTTGCGTTTGTTCAACATTTGAAAATTTAATAGGTATTACTCCCTCTGGAACGTCTTCCGAATTTATTAGATTACCTCCTATTTCAGATACTATCTTCTGTTCGTTCTCATTATCTAATTCTGCTGCAAAAATAGAAAGCGAAGAATTAGATATTCCTAACGCAAATACCAACATTCCTATTATCAATCTTATTTTTTTCATTTCGATTTACCTCTTTATTCATCTTTTCTTATACATTTTGTAGAAATATAATGCCATTTGTTATTAACTTTAAACTTAGCCCATCCTTCATTAATAGATCTAACCCAAACAATATCATTTTTATATAAAATTCCCAAAGATGTGTAACTTGTCCCAGGTCCTGATCTCATAGTTGCCTTACTTACACTTACTCTATATTTTGTTGTCAAGATTCCTTTTTCTGTATTTTCAGAAAATGTTTTTTCGCTCTCATTGCCATTCCAATAATTTGTCTCTGTTTGAATACTATCATCTGTATTTTCAGCCGCATATGTTGTTACATCCGATATGGTTAATATATAACAAAATGCCATTCCCACAATACATATAGCTAAATTTCTTTTTTTCATTTTTTCTCTCTTAAAATTAGTCTATTTCTTATTTTTTTTTGCAATTCTAATGCTTATACTAACAACAATATAACTACTCCAAAATATTATAAAACCATAATTCCAAAATAGGTTTTTAAAATTCCATTTTTCATCTATTAAACAAGATAAAAGAACACTAATCAGAATTTGAATAGTTAATATTAATAAAATTCTAATAATTTCTTGCTTTGCTCTTTTCATATTTAATGTCCCAACCGTTTACTAAAAGTCCAAGAACCCACATATTTTGTACGTGCAGAATTTAAATAATATTTGTTCTCATATCTTGTATATATTTTCCCTGAAGTTTTTGATCTGTAAACCTTACTTGTTACATATAAATAATCTGGTAATGCTGTCACACCTGATCCTGCACCTCCTGCAATTGCTGAAACAATAATCTTTGTTGCTATTGATAGGCTTACATATGGTGTTACTGCTACAATTGCTCCTGCTGCAATTGCTATTGTGACTTTTTTCCCTACAAGTGAAATGCCATACTTATCCGTTCGAAGATACGTTTTACTTCTTGCAAGTTTTTCATTATCTGCCGCTTGTATTAGGTCTTCTTGATCCACAGAAATAGTATACTGTTCCACATCACCATTACTGTTAGTTTCAATACATGTAACTTTTCCTTCTTGAACAGTACTTAATATACTAGATTCTAAAATTTTTTCCTCTCCGTCAATTTTATAAAATGTGCTTTCAATATTGCTTCCATTAATTTTTTCTGTTATATAATACAAGCCATCTTCTCTTTGTTCAGTATAATTAACTGCTGAATCTTCTGGCATTTCAATATCATTAATTTCACCCACTTGAGTATAGCTATCTTCATTATTTGATGCATAAACTGGTTGTCCAACTGTACACATCATAATTGTTGCCAAACCAAAGCATATAAACTTCCTAAAACATTTCATTATTTTCTCTCTCCTTCATCACATAATCTTCCAATGTAACTAACTGAATTTCCCGGTGAACCAATTAATTCTTCTTTAATTTATCAAAAACTCCTTAAGTTTTATCTTAAGAAATCTGAAGAATTCTTAAGTCTATTCTCTCTTATTCATTGTTATGGTATTATAAATAAGCCTACTAATTTATAAAATGCATAAAATATAGACCGCTCTGCACTACTTTTCATAGTATGTTTTGGGTAGTAACTAATCAGCAGACATTATAATTTAATGCTTTTATCTTAAATTTTTTACAATAATAAATATTAGGAGACATTCATGGAAAAAAATATATTAATCATTGAAGACGACAAAGATATTCGAGAAGGAGTAAAAATTTTATTGGAAGGAGAAGGTTATTCCGTTGAAGAAGCTTCAAATGGTGCAGATGGACTGAAAAAACTCACTCCGAACACAAATCTAGTCATTCTCGATATTATGATGCCTGGCATCTCAGGATTGAAGACTTGTGAAGAAATCAGAAAAATTTCTTATGTTCCGATTCTTTTTTTAACTGCCAAATCAAAAGAATCCGACAAATTAATTGGATTTATGGCCGGAGCAGATGATTATCTTATAAAACCATTCTCTTATACTGAACTTTTTGCAAGAGTCAGAGCTCTTCTGCGCCGTCATCAGGTTTATGATCGAGAAATATTGAAAATTCAGAAAGAAGAGTGGATTGAAACCCATCAGATACGCATCAATTCTACAAAAAACATTGTGTTCCAACAAGGGAATGAAATTCAATTAACCGAAATAGAGTACAAAATATTGCTTTTATTAATACAGTACCCCACTAAAATATTTTCTCTTCAAAATCTCTATGAAAGTATTTGGGAAGAACCTTTTATAAGTACTTCGGCTAATACTATTATGGTACATATAAGAAATCTTCGGACAAAAATTGAAGAAAATCCTCAAAAGCCTAAAATTATTCAAACTGTTTGGGGAAAGGGGTATCGTCTTGGTTAAATTAAAACGCAACAGTCTTACGAAAGAAATCATTTTCTTAGTTTTATCTGGTCTTGCAGCAGCTCTTATTCTCTTTTTGATCCTTTTTCAGGTAGGAACAACTTTGCTAAGTGAATATTTTGCCAGTTCAAATTTCATCTATAATTCAGAAACATCGTACATTAATGAGCTCACAGAATTTGTTCATAAGAAAAAGCTTGCTGCAACAGATACCGACCAACTTGGCGATTGGGCTCATCAAAAGGGAATTCGGCATTTTACTATTTCTCGCGAACGAGTATTAATCTATGACAGTACCTATTCAAACTCTATCGTTCTGGGAAATACTTCTGAATCGGATACTTTACATTACAATTGGCAATATTTTCATACTGTATCTTTTTCTGATGGAGATGCAGACGTTTACATTTATGCGAATTATGAATTGAAGTATTATCTGTTATACTATATAGCTGCCGCATTTATCAGTATTTTTCTATGGATCTTACTTTTCGCTATTGGAATCGGAAAAAAGGTGAACTATATTCAACAGCTAAGTTCTGGTGTAACACAAATTGAATCGGGTGCATTAGACTACGAAATTCCTATAAAGGGAAATGATGAATTGGCCACTCTTGCACATGGCTTAAACGAAATGCGTCTTTCCTTGATTGAAAAGCAACTAAAGGAAGCTCAAATGAAATCTGCCCAGGACCAGCTTGTACTTAGTATGGCTCATGACTTAAGAACACCTTTAACTGGTCTTATGACATTTTTAGAAATTGCTAGAAAGCAAAACTCCTTGAATGAATGCACAGACTACATTAGTAAAGCTTATGTCAAGACAACACAGATACGTGATTTATCTAACCAGCTCTTTGATTTTTTTCTAATCAACTCAGAGAATCCTATGAAATTAGAGGAGCCGGAAAATGTAGAATATGCATTAGGAGAATACCTTTCCGAACTATGTGGATTACTGGAAATGGACGGATATCATGTTTCTATAGAAAAACTCTACTGGGAACCGGTACAGATACAAATATGCACAGATTTTGCTGGACGGATTATTAATAATCTTGTTTCTAATATTAAAAAATATGCCCATCCTGATCTGCCAGTTTTTCTGATTTCTGAATACACTAAGACATCTGCCTGTATTACCATCCAAAATACGATCGCTGTTCCTGATCAATTTGTACACGGGACAGGCATTGGTGTAAAAAATATACATGCTATGATGCATCAGATGAATGGACTTTGTCAGGTAAATATTGAATCCGATTCTTACTCTATTACCTTGAAATTTCCAGTTATTTAAAATATATATAGAACAAAGAATGTGCTTCGGCACATTCTTGCGCCTGCGGCGGTCGCTTGCGACACCTCTACCTTATACGCCGCAGTGCGCATCCTGAGCGGAGCGTTCTTTATATATTAGGAAAGGACTTTCCTAATATGATTAGGGTGTCAAAAGACACACTAACATTCATTGATTTTTGTTTGTACCTTGAA
>OIZP01001054.1_pt1 | contig 14981 bp, 13 predicted proteins | sample 1588531 | NCBI WGS metagenome assembly OIZP01 (sample SAMN03283283) | human gut metagenome | biome: human-associated habitat; material: feces | host: Homo sapiens | place: Peru | collected 2012 | reverse complement strand
AACAGGGAGGAGTTGTTGGGGCCGCGTTCTGATTTTTCAAGGCCCCGCCAAGGGGCTGCGGAAAATCAGCAAACGCAACCCGTACAGGCCGACAGCACGTTACGGCAGCTGTTTCTCCGCGGTTCCTAGACCCATAGGGATGTCTACCAAGGTTGTACGAACCCGATTCTTTACGAAAAAGGGTTCGGGTACGTTTTTTGTTTGCAAGAGGTTCTGAGAAAGGACTACTCGGAACTGTAAACGAGCAAAGGCAGGGTATCATCGTGGCGATGGTATCCTGCCTTTTGCTTTGGGTAGCTTGAGCGAGCGACAACCACAAGCTAAGCTGGTGGAGTAAACATGCTCTAACTGCAAGTTTCAAGTAAAGCGAGATAACAAGAAAATTGTCATCTTAAAAAAGGCGCTTTATGATACTGCTCGTTAGAGCGGTAGGATCAAAGTAATCACTAGACATGAAAAGTTCTGTAATCCTACAAGCATTTGCCCAAAATCGCATCCACAGTGAACCGTGCCGCGAGGAAGGCGACCCGTGCGGGCGGCAATGCTCTCCAACAGCAGCGAATTTCTATCCACGCCCTCCGCGAGGAGGGCGACGACCGGGTGCGGGATGTATGACGTGATCCGGATCGTATTTCTATCCACGCCCTCCGCGAGGAGGGCGACAACTGATTATGTGTCATGATGCTGGGTTTACGCTATTTCTATCCACGCCCTCCGCGAGGAGGGCGACAGGCTGATATCGGCGGAGGGCTGGCGGGCTGCGTATTTCTATCCACGCCCTCCGCGAGGAGGGCGACCCGACGCAAGAGGGTACAGGCGACCCAAGCCCGGAATTTCTATCCACGCCCTCCGCGAGGAGGGCGACACGGCCAGCCCCCGCTGTGGTATACTCGGTATGCATTTCTATCCACGCCCTCCGCGAGGAGGGCGACGGGCACCGTGCTTCAGGCGGTACAGCACAGGGCTGATTTCTATCCACGCCCTCCGCGAGGAGGACGACGGAGCAGCACATCAGGAGCGAGCGGAAGCTCAATATTTCTATCCACGCCCTCCGCGAGGAGGACGACCAAACGGGACTTCAACCTGCTCACGACGATCAACATTTCTATCCACGCCCTCCGCGAGGAGGACGACACGGGAAACGCATCAATTTTTACCTACTACGATCATTTCTATCCACGCCCTCCGCGAGGAGGACGACCGGAAAAAGCAGCCGAGAGCGCAAAGGCTGAAAAAATTTCTATCCACGCCCTCCGCGAGGAGGACGACCACGCGGGAGTATTACTACAGCGGACGGGAACAATTTCTATCCACGCCCTCCGCGAGGAGGACGACTGTGCCGTCCGCAACTCGAGCACATCGGAGACGCATTTCTATCCACGCCCTCCGCGAGGAGGACGACACGACACGACATGACCCACCGGCCAGAGCTACCGCAATTTCTATCCACGCCCTCCGCGAGGAGGACGACGCCACTGGCACATTGGGCACAAGCGTACTCGGCAATTTCTATCCACGCCCTCCGCGAGGAGGGCGACCTTGAACTCGGCATACTTGAGGCAGCTGTCGTGGCATTTCTATCCACGCCCTCCGCGAGGAGGGCGACCTGAGCGAAAAGGTCAAGGACAGCGCGGGCAACATCATTTCTATCCACGCCCTCCGCGAGGAGGGCGACCTGCTGTGGGTAGTACGCTTGCGGGTATCCATTATATTTCTATCCACGCCCTCCGCGAGGAGGGCGACGGCAAGGCTTGCGCGGAGGTCAGCAAGTACGCCGCATTTCTATCCACGCCCTCCGCGAGGAGGGCGACCCCCTATGGCATACCAGCACGGCATTACCATCCTCATTTCTATCCACGCCCTCCGCGAGGAGGGCGACGTTTTTAAGATGATCGACACCACCAAGGCAGTCATTTCTATCCACGCCCTCCGCGAGGAGGGCGACCCCTCATGCTTAAGGCGCGGATAGAAAAAATGAAAATTTCTATCCACGCCCTCCGCGAGGAGGGCGACTATTTTGCGCCCGACTCAAGGCCCCGCTGCGCTTATTTCTATCCACGCCCTCCGCGAGGAGGGCGACGACCTGCCCCCCGGTCTGTGGTATACTCGGTGTGCATTTCTATCCACGCCCTCCGCGAGGAGGGCGACGCGCAACCCCAAGGGCCACCCAAATACCTAACCAATTTCTATCCACGCCCTCCGCGAGGAGGGCGACGGCGGCGCTTGCGCCGCCAGTGCGCGCGGCGGTCATTTCTATCCACGCCCTCCGCGAGGAGGGCGACAAAAGTGCCAAAAAACCTAGGTGCGGCCTACAAAATTTCTATCCACGCCCTCCGCGAGGAGGGCGACGCGGCCACCCTCATGCTCAAGGCGCGGATAGAAAATTTCTATCCACGCCCTCCGCGAGGAGGGCGACTGTCTCCGGCAGTCCACGGGCGGACAGCATCAACATTTCTATCCACGCCCTCCGCGAGGAGGGCGACCTTCTACGGTGGTATCGTGGCGCTCTACGGCTTCATTTCTATCCACGCCCTCCGCGAGGAGGGCGACAGTTAAGAGTCCAATGTTTCTTCTCCGAGTTCTATTTCTATCCACGCCCTCCGCGAGGAGGGCGACCCTCTTTCAGATAGGTGTAGCCTTTGCCATAGCCATTTCTATCCACGCCCTCCGCGAGGAGGGCGACGGGCGGACTACCGCTGAAGGTCTGCAAATACAAATTTCTATCCACGCCCTCCGCGAGGAGGGCGACGCTATTACGCCTTTCACCTCGTTGAGCCACCGAACATTTCTATCCACGCCCTCCGCGAGGAGGGCGACGCGTGGAAATGTTGCTGACAAGGATATCTGCGATATTTCTATCCACGCCCTCCGCGAGGAGGGCGACATAGTCTGCAACCACTGCTTCGCTGCCCAGGTTAATTTCTATCCACGCCCTCCGCGAGGAGGGCGACGTACAATGCCTGGCTTGCTCCACCCATCGTGTTATTTCTATCCACGCCCTCCGCGAGGAGGGCGACAAGCAACAACTGGACAACGACCAAAAAGTTAAATATTTCTATCCACGCCCTCCGCGAGGAGGGCGACTATAACATCAGAGACCAGACCACAGAACAGCTATACATTTCTATCCACGCCCTCCGCGAGGAGGGCGACAGCAAAAACAGAGAAAACAGTCTCCGCTTTTGTATGATTATAAAGCATTTTGTATGAATTTGAAAGAGAAATATTTCGTGCAAAATGCAGTGCAGGGAATAATAGAGAAAAACAGTGCTCAAATTGGTGCGAAAGGGACATGGAAAAGCTGAGAGCTGCCCTTTCGCACCGGGAACTCAGAAAAGCAGGAGGCTGTCTTGCTCAAATGCGGGATGCAAGCCGACATGCTCGACTTTCGATTTGTAATTGCTGCCCAGCTGGTAAAACCGCAGGCTGTCCAGGTCAGGATCGATCAGTGCGGACAACTCGGCTTTCAGGACAGCGTACTGGGCGGCATCCAGCAGGCACTCAAAGACAGAATTCTGGACACGCTGGCCATGGTTGACGCACTTTTTGGCGACCTTGCGCAGACGTTTGCGCCCGGCCGGAGTTTCGGTGTTGACATCATAGGTGATGAGTACCAGCATACAGCCTCCTCTATTTCCACAAAAAAGGCGGATAGATCTCCAGGTCGCCGCGCAGGGTCCGGGCAAGAAGAAGTGCCTGCACATAGGGGACAAGTCCCCACGGGATCTTTTGCGGAGCAAGGAACGGATGGGTGATCTGCTCTGCCTTTTTGTTCTGCCATGCGCTCAGAAACGCCTTGCGGCCGTCGTTTGTCAGGAGAACTGCGCCGTTTTCCTGCTTTTCAAAGTGATGCGCCTGGATCAGCTTCTGGTTGATGCAGGTCAGCACGAACCGGTCGGCATAGACAGCGCGCAGTTCTTCCATCAGATCCAGGGCCAGGCTTTTCCGGCCCGGCCGTGGCCGATGGAGAAAACCAACATAGGGGTCCAGGCCGACACTTTGCAGTGCGGCGGCACAGTCCCCGGCAAGCAGCGTGTAAGCAAAGGAGAGGAGCGCGTTGAGATTGTCCAGCGGCGGCCGACGGCTGCGTCCGGAAAAGAAAAAGTCGTCATGCTGCTGTAAGATCAGGGAGTCAAAACAGTCGAAATAGCGTTGGGCGGCTTCGCCCTCCAGCCCGCGCAGCTGGTCGGGGTCCTCGCACTGTTCGATCAAGGGAAAAGCGGCGGCAAGCTGTCGGCTGGCCTGCTTGAGCTTTTCCACAGGAACGCGCTGTGGGTGGTCACGGGTCGCACGCTCCAAAACCCAGCGCGCATTGTAAACCTTGCCAAGAATGAACAGACGGCCTGCCTTGCAGCTTTCCAGAGCGCTGTCGGAAATGCGGTACTGGGTCTGGCGCAGCAGAACATTTCCCTGTTCTTCCCCGACGGTGCGGGCGAGAAACTTTCCGTAGGGCGTGAAAAAGCTGAGGTCGATGTTCCGGCGGGCGCAGGCCCCCATCAGGGCAGGGCTGGCACCGGGGTTGCTGAAGCAGATGATGCGCTCCAGGCGGTGCAGGGGAACGCGGGCGGTTTCAACGGCCTTGCTGCGGAGCACAACGTTCTCGCCATCCAGGGCAAGATAGAGCTTCTCGTCGGTGACGTAGAGCGTGTTCAGAAATTCTCTCATGATTCCCCCTCCGCATCCAATGCTTCTTCCAGGTGCCTGCGCAGATAGGCCTTGGGATCGGCCCGCTGACAGAGGACCGGCAGGCAGAGATCTTTGAGCGAACAGGCGTTGCAGTGCTTTCCGGGCTTGACTTTTGGGGTGTGGCCACGGGCAAAATAGCGGTTCATCTCATCGGCCATGGCCTGTGTGGTATGGCGCAGTTCCGCCGTCAGGGGGACGATCTCCCGCCGCCGTGTCTCCGCATAGTACAAGGCACCCTGCGGGATCTCACAGGCCAGCATTTCCTCCAGCGCCATTGCCTGCGCGCAGAGCTGTAACCGGTCGGCATCGGACTCCTTGGCGCGGCCATGCTTATATTCTACCGGCATGGGGAGCCAGAGCCCGGCAGTGTTTTGCAGCGGGATCCCGGCAGGGTCTGCCCGGAACTCCACTACATCGCAGTTCCCGCTCAGCCGCAGCCGGTGGCTCACCACCCGCATCCCGCGTGTGATGAGCAGATCGCCCCGGCGTTCGGTCTGCGCAGCATCGTGGCAGCGGCTGTGATCCAGCCGTCCCTCTGCGGTGCGGAGATTTTCGGACCATTGCTGTTCCAGATAGGCCAAAGCCCACTGCCTTCGGCAAAATGCAAAGTGTTGGATTCCGGACATCTGCAAATATTCATCAGGATTCATTGTATACATCATAGACTTCCGGCAGAAGGCCATCAAGTGTATCACAGGTGATCGAATAATCATTGATGTGATGGGGTGTGTCGCACAGCGCTTTCATGTGGAGAGAACGATGGACTTTAGCAGAAGAATACTGACCGCTCTTGCAATTGTGTTCCCACCAGTAGAGACGGACGACTTCCATACTTCCATCCGGACGTGCGGACGAACTATCGTTTTCAAACAGTGTCAGGAGCGCTTGCTTGATCAAATCGGCATCCTCCTGGCTGAAGCCTGTTTTTTCAGCAAGCTGGCAGTTGATACTGCCAAAAGTAGTATATAAGCCAAAATTGACACGATGCTTCATTCCCATGGTATCACTGGATTTTTTGGAACCAGTGACACTGTTGACACTTTTGGTGATTTGCAGGCTGTTGATTTCGATGGGACTCACACTGAATGCAGGATGAATGGAAACAGGTCCCCGGACACCAACAGAGGCATCGTCACCTTTGAACGCAAAAACTTGACCAAAACTGCGGACATCCAGCCAGGTCTTGCAGGCCGTCTGGGCGTAGGCGGACGAATCTTTACATTTCTTGAGTTCAGGAATGGAGTCGGCACGATCTTTTAGACTTTTGAACCCATCCTGACAACGGTCATCTGATTGAACAAAAACAGGGGCACCAAGATCCATCAATCGATTGCGAATTTTGCGTTTCAGACAAACGTCGGAAACCTCACCATAGCCCTCGTAAGTCTCACGCGGACGATTTCCGTTGAGCGGGTCTCCGTTTGGATTGGCATGGCTGACAGAAAAGACAAGAGCAAAGTCGATTTTGTGGCTCAGAACAGACATAATAAAACCTCCTGAAATCAAAGTTCTTCGGTATTGGAATTGGATTCATTTTCTTGGCGCTGTGCCTCGTTTTCTTTTCGGAATGTGAGAAGCTGGGTGGCATAACCCAAGAGATAGAGTTCATTCAGTGGAGTATCGGTGAAGTTTTCTTCGCCGAGTTCAGCAATCAGATCCAGCATTTGCTGGTAACGGCGGCTGCTTCCATTTTTTGCACGGATTCGGTTTAGATAGGGAACCAGTTTACTCTGCAAGAGACAGGTCGTTTTTGCGGGGTGCTGGACAAAGCTGACTTGCATTCTTTCTGCATTCGTCGTTCTTTTATCATCACTGGAAAGATTCTGTGCATAGCGCTCCACTTGCTCTGCACAGGCAAGGATCTGCCCAAAAATATAGCTTCGATCTCGTTTTTTGGTGTCAATCTCCATTGTGTAAAGTTCTCCTTTCGAGCGTTTATGGTATCCACGGATCAGAGCACATGCGATGCTTCGCGTTTTACGGCTTTCCCATGGCTCCAGCGCAACAGCCGCAGCTGCACGACGCATGGTACTCAGAACAAGATCATAGGGGAGAGGCTTTCGTTCTACGATGCATGGAACAAGACGCTCAAATGTTTGCTGGATCAGCCGTTGGTCGGCCTTTTCTCCATAGGCGGCTTTTGCTATATCAATCGGTGAGGGGGCACCCCAAAAAGAAATGGGGTGAGATCTTGGCTTTTTTCCGGGTGTGGTTTCTTCCGATCTGGAACGATATTCCAGAAGCCATGCAAACGTTTTGTGCCAGTCAAGGGCATTATCAAGCAAACGTGAACCACTGAGTTCCTGATAATAACGGACAGAAAGCCGGCCGGAGGTTGCAGAATCCAGGACGATAACAGAAAGCTTCGAAGTGTCCGTCAATTTTGCCTGGTAACCATGAACAGCACGGTTGAATTGTTTTGCGATTCCCTCAAATGTGGAAGCAGTTTGAATGGGAGCAATTGCATCAAGCCCCAGATCATCATCGGAGTTTTCAAACTGAACCTGAGACAAGTCGTAACTATCTGCGCCAAGGTCTGGGACTGGCTCGTTCTGAGTACCCCAGACGAGAATGGTTTCGTTCCCATATTGAGTGCTCTGCTTGCTGATCAGCCAGCGCAGCGCATTGTGTGCTTCCAGGGTGGTGCGGTAACCAATGGCCAGTGCCTGGGCTGTATTGAGAAAACGGCCCCGAAATGTAAAATTCACAGTGTCATTGCTGGAAATCAACTTTGCACCATCACCTGGATTTCGAATTTTTTTAGGACTAAGGGAAGAAAGCGGAACTTTCTTTCCTAAAACGGTGCAGTAGTCAATTGTGGTAAGTTTGGATTCATAAAAGTTCAGCCAGCTTTCTCGGATGGCTGGGTCGGTCCAGAGATCATCAGTCCCGACTCGGAAACGAACGAAAGATTCGGTTTGATCTTTGCTGGGAAGTGTTTTGAGAACGGCTGGTTCCATATCTTTTTCGCCGGTGTATTTTGTAGGGAGCATTCCGCTTTGATCCGTAAAAAGGATCCCGCTTTGGATCAGATCCGGAATCAGGGTCCCCTTTTCGAGATAGGTCAGAACGGCGCAAACGAAAGGGTGCGAAAACGGAGAATGACACCATTCGAGAAGCTGTTCATGATAACAATCCCATCCGGGATCTTTCGGGCCGCCATACGCAGCATAGTTGGACGCTACATATTGGAGCTTGTCGGCCAGTGCATGAGGGTTGACATGAGTACGGGAAGCCGATTCTTCCGTGCAGGGAACGATGGTCGTGAATTCGTCCTCCCGAAGCAGCCGTGCGGCCAGAAAGTTTCCTTCCGGGTCAAGCTCTACCTGAATATTGGCTTGCTGTGTAGTGTGACCAATGGGCAGCAGAGGAACCCGTTTGGGAACCTGTTTTCCGATCAGATCAGGCTCGGTCTGACGGACATATTCATAAGTTTGATAGCAACGTTCAAGCCAGCTCATTCGGACAGCACCTCCTGATAGAGCGTTTCGCAGCTCTGAAGATTCTGACCCAAGGAGAAAGAACGAGCAGTCCCTTTTTTGATGTCTCTTACAACGGGGCAGGCTTCCGGGCGGCAGAAATGGATGATGCCATTTTCCATGATGGGGTACCAAAAACGTTCTTGAAGGATGCCGGAGCTTCCCTCGTCGGCGTAGGTAAGGCCATGAAGCATCAAACCAAGAGGAATGGAGGGGGTGTGATCGTAAGCACCGATTCCAGTCCCGAATGCGCAGGGTTCAATGTATCCTTGACATTCCCGCGTTCCAAGAAAAATATCACGTCGCCCGCCGCGCTTAAGCATTCGTTTGGCGATTTGGTAATGCTTATCTTCATTGCGATCCTGCGCAAGGTCTGGACGGTGCTCGTTCCATTCAAAATGAGCTCTTACCTGATAGGAAACATTGGTCAGGTAAGTATAAATGGATAGGTCATTGGTCCCGTTATTGTACCGGATCGGGCGAACTCCTTTTGATTGAGTTTCGATCGGATTCATGATCCGGACATCATCAATGATCCAAAGAAATGTTGGCTTCCAGTAGCAGCTTTCCAGAATACCTTTCAGGGCCTGGTAAGTTGGAACAGGATAACTGCACTTCTCACCTCCAACGCGTGTGATGGGGTCGCTGAACAATGCATAGCGCCCAAATAAATTTAAAGTAATGGAATTTTGATAACGCAAGGCAATCCCTCCTTTTGCGTTTAATAAATTAGGATTTCAGGGGCGAGTGAACTGAGGCAGACTCCTTTGGCGGCATCGTAATGGAGTGAATTCAAGAAATAAATCTGTTTTTGGGGCGAGACCTGAATCGCACCGGCCTTATTAAGATGATCGAATTCGTTTCGGTAAAGCTCCACAGCATAGTGCTGTGCATCGCGTAAAAGTGTGGCAGAGGGAAACTCTGCAGTCATCAACTGAGAGATGATCTCCTGCCCACGTTGATAGGGAACAACAACAGAGATGGTATCACTGTCCAATGCATGAAAACTGGACTCAGCAGTATCAAAGGCCTGCCGGAGGACAGGCAGGGGAGAATTGTGCGATTCCTGGAACTTTTGAACACCGGAAGTATTTTGGCTGAAAAGATCCAAAAGGGTCATCCCGGAAGAAGTCGGACTCTGCATGGTATAGGTCTGGTGTGATTCAGCATAAAAGAGCTTATAATAGTTCAAGATCGTTTCGGGAGACAGCAGATCGGAGTCCGGAAAAGAAGCAAGGAGCCTTTCGGTTGCCCGCCGACCCTCGTCAAGATCAGCAAGGCGCTCCAGGTGTTCTTCTGCGGGAGAACAGGGAACGAGGTAGACCTCCCGACAGCTTGCTTCCCCATTGCGGTTGCAGCGCCCGGCCGCTTGTGCAACGCTGGGAAGCCCTGCCATACTGCGGATCACGCAATCAAAACTCAAATCGACACCGGCTTCAATCAGCTGTGTGCTGATGCAAACGATCTTTTTGGAAAAAGGCAAGGCTAAATGCTGCTTGATCTGATGAATGAGATCCATTCTGTGCTGAGGACAGAGATGGGTGGTAAGACAAACCAATGTCACCGTATCTCCAAGGTTGGCAGTGAGCTGATCGTATAACTTCTCTGCCAGAGAGCGTGTATTGAAAATCAGGAGAATGCTGTGGTTGCAGGTTAGCTTTTCTTGCGCCAACGTGGCAAAGTCAGAGGAAGAAAAGCCAGATGGGGAAAGGAGAGGCACGATCTGTGTGCGTTTGAACTGATCAAAAAGTTTTGCATAATCAGGAACAAGATCAATCGCATGCAGGGGATAGGTCAGCTGCTCCAACGCAGGTTGAGTTGCGGTACAAAGAACAACGATGCAGCCCATTTTATGGGAAAGAAAATTGATGGCCAGATTGAACAGATAGGTATGACAGGTGGGAAGCGCCTGAATTTCGTCGAAAAACAGGATTGCATTGGAAAGCGACGGAAGTCGGCGTGCATTTTTTCGGGGAGCAGCAAACAGCGTGTTCAGAAATTGAACCATAGTGGTAGCGATCATAGGGACACCTTGCCAACGCTGCGTAAACGGAAGCAAGGCCTCATGTTCAGCTTCATCCTGGATAACATCTGAATGGTGTTCCAGAACAAATTCATCTCCGCCGAGAGCTTGGCGGAAATGGGCTGTATTCTGCCCGATGATCGAGCGATAAGGGGCAAAGTAAAAAATCCGAGAGGCGTTGGTGTGCTGAGCGGCATGGACACAGTAACGCAGTCCGGCATACGTTTTGCCGCCACCCGTTGGGACATAAAGCCGATAAATTCCAGGCTTTGCATTCTGTCCGGCAATTTTACACTGAAGTGAAATTTCGCGTCGGAGCGTGTCGATTGGCCGTGCGGCGGGAAGATTTTCAAGATAATGCTCAACATTTTGGCACAGAGTATTCCATGAAGTAGAATTTTTTACTGCTAAAGAGGGATTAGCAGTAAAAGCGGCTGTATCAGACCAGTCGGCATCGACAAGCGCAGCAAATAGAAAACGCTGAGCAAATCCAATCATGAACTGCAGAGAAACAGAAAAATCTTTTGGATTGTCAGAGGAAATACAATCATGAGCCACTGTGTTCAGGCTTTGGTAAAGTGATAAGACTTCTTTTGCAGCAAGATCCATGAGGGCAATGACCTCGGACTCGGGAATGCAGGAAGCAAAAAAAGCGTGAACGCTTTCATAATACAGAGAGTCTGCTTTTTCAGAATACATTCGCTCAAGCCAGAGTTCATTGCCGGTATCGGGTGAAAAAATATCACAACGTGTTCCGTGGTGGCAGCCAATGGCAATGGCGGCCATCTGAGAAGCGAGGCGATAAGATTGCTTCTGATTTTTGAATGTCTCCCATATCCATCGCATTCCGGCACTGGAGTGATTTAATTTTGCGGGAAAGGGCTTTCCATAAAGATAGTCTTGAACGTCCGGAGATGCCTTTCCCATGTCGTGCAAAAGTCCGCTCAATTTTCCGAGATTTTCCAATCCGATGGGACGGCAGGCTTTGCCGCAAAGGTACGATACATTACGGCTGTGCTCCTCCAATGATTGAAAGCGTTCAGGTTGTATGCTGGTATCCCGATGAGCAATCAGCTGACGATCCATAGAAACTCCTTACAAAAAATTCGATTTAATAATACTGCGATTCGTCTGTATTTACAATGACTTAGAAGAAAAAAGAGTTTTTTCTCCCGAATGCACAATTCTCCCCACGGTTCTTTTTCATTTTGACCGCGAAAGCAATGCTTGAATTTCTGTGCTTTTATTCTACAAAAATAAAAGTCCAATAATTAGTACTTTGGATAACGCGGGTGCAAAACTGCCGGAAGTCCCTTGCCTTTCCTGCCCAAAAGCCGTACAATGGTTGCGGCAAACCGAAAATGAAACACTTCGGGAGGACTGAAAAAAATGGCTTGTACAACGATTCTGGTTGGTAAAAAGGCTTCGTATGACGGTTCAACGATGATCGCCCGGAACGATGATTCCGGCTCCGGACATTTCACGGCAAAAAAATTTGTGGTCGTGCAGCCGCAGGAGCATCCGGCGGTGTACCGCTCGGTGCTGTCCCATGTGGAGATCCCGCTGCCGGGGGACCCGCTGCGGATGACGGCGATGCCCAATGCCGTGGAGGGCAAGGGCATCTGGGCGGCGGCCGGTGTCAACGCTGCCAATGTCGGCATGACGGCGACCGAGACCATCACCTCCAATCCCCGCGTGCTGGGGGCGGACCCGCTGGTGGTCTACCAGCCCGCACGGGATGGAAAGCCGGAAGTGCCCGGCGGCATCGGGGAGGAGGATATCGTCTACCTGGTGCTGCCTTACATCCACACGGCCCGCGAGGGCGTGGAGCGGCTGGGCAGCCTGCTGGAGACCTACGGCACCTATGAGATGAACGGCATCGCGTTCCAGGACGTGAACGAGATCTGGTGGCTGGAAACGATCGGCGGCCACCACTGGATGGCCCGCCGTGTGCCGGACGACAGCTATGTGGTGATGCCCAACCAGCTTGGCATGGATGCATTTGATCTGGAAGATGCCTGCGGTGCAAAGGAGAATCACCTGTGCTCGGCAGATCTGAAAGAGTTCATTGCAAAGAACCATCTGGACCTTTCGCAGGACGGAACGCTGAACCCGCGCGATGCCTTTGGCAGCCACACGGACTCCGATCATGTTTACAACACGCCCCGCGCCTGGTATATGCTGCGCTGCCTGAACCCCAACACCTGGGTGTGGGACGGCCTCGGCGCAGACTACACCCCCCAGTCGGATGATCTGCCCTGGTGCATGGTGCCGGAAAAGAAGATCACCCCGGAGGATGTCAAGGATGTGCTGTCCTCGCACTACCAGGGCACGCCCTACGATCCCTACGCCAGCTATGGCTCCAAGGACAACCGGGGCGTGTACCGTGCCATCGGCATCAACCGCAACGACTTTATGGCCCTGATCCAGCTCCGGCCCGACCTGCCGGAAGAACTGCGCGCGGTGGAGTGGATCGCCTATGCCTCCAATGCGTTCAACACCATGGTCCCGTTCTACGCCAACGTGGAGCAGACCCCGGCCTATCTGGCCTGCACCACGGGCGAAGTTTCGACCGAGAGTTTCTACTGGGTCAGCCGGATGATCGCCGCCATGGCGGATGCTTCGTATGGAAAATCGGTCTTTCATGTGGAGCGGTATGAGCTGGGGGTGCTCTCGGCCTGCCGTGCGCTGCTGAACGAGTACGATGCAAAGCAGCTGGCCCAGCCGGATGCGGCAGCCCGCGCCGCCCTGCGGGAACAGGGCAACGCAGCCATTGCCGCCGAGGTAAAGGCCCGCGCGGCCGATACGCTGGACAAGGTGCTGTTTGAGCTGAGCAGCGGAATGAAAAACGCCTACTCCCGTTCCGATATGTGAGCCGAACGATGTGCGCAAAAAAGGCAGCAGCCGGTGGGGCTGCTGCCTTTTTGCGTCGGGATGCGTTGCGTCAGCTGCTGAGGGCATCCTCAACTACGTCCAAAAGCTGGCTGGGAGCAAGCTGCAGGGCAGTACACTGTGCCGCAAGTCGGACTACCTGCGCGGGGTCCGGCGAAACATCGGAGATGAACCGCAGCCTCTGGGAGTATCCGCGGGAAACGGAAAGCGCCAGGATGCCAAACGAGACGTAGCAGCCCAGTTCCGGTGTGTGGAGCTGCTCTTTGATGCAGCGATACAAGTACACGAAGATCACCTACTTTTCCTGAATTTGGCCATTCGGAACAAACAAGAAACCCACCGGAAAACAATGCGACGAAATATGCCGCATTCCGTTGTGCTTTCGTTCCGGCAGCAGGCGGAAACGCCGCTTTTTGCAGATTGACACCCGGAATGAAACGGTTTATCCTTTTGTGAGAATGACTGGTGTAGTCATTTTATACCACAGAGCAAAAACCAATGTAAACAACCAAAGTTTCCGGATTTGACGGTGCGTTCTGCATCGTCAAATCTTTTGGCCCAAACGGCACACAATGCGCCGCCAAGGCCGGGCGAAACAACGAACGGAATTGCGTGAGAGGAAACCGGAATGCCAGATTATCGCAGACGAGTGGCCGAGGCGATCGCGTTTGCGCGCAACTCGGTGGGAATGTCTCAGCAGGAGCTTGCGGCCAAGCTGGGACGGGATAAACGGACCCTGCAAAAATGGGAAAAAGGCGAGATGAAAGTCTCGATCGAGGATTTCTTTGAAGTATTTGACACCCTGCGCCTGCCATCGGGAGCCTACCTGAAATGGATCCGCCACCCGGAGCTGTTTCCGCGCGGGATGGAGGATATCAGGCATTTTGAAACGTACCAGAAGCGGGCAGCTCTGACGGATTATTACGCCAGCAGTGCTTCGCCGGTGGAGATCGAACAGGAATACTATGTCCTGTTCGGCGACCACGGCAGCAGCTATTATGGAATGCGGCAGGAGCGGATCGCCAACCTGCAAACGCCTCTGCGGGACCGCAAGCGGATCGCGGGGCAGATCCTGGAACATTATCAGGAGGCGGTGGCGACCGGAACATTGACAGACCCGGAAGCCCCACAGCCTGACATGGAGATCTTAAAAGCCTGCTACCGCGCCTGCATGGAAAGCGTGCAGGCGGGGGAAAACCGCTATACCCTGGGCGTTCTGCCGGGTCGGCAGGACCCGAAAAAGCGGTAAAAAGACAAAGGCTGCTGCAAGCCGTTTCCGTCTCGCAGGTGCGATGGCGGAACGTTTGCAGCAGCCTTTTTTCGTTTCTCGTATCTTATTATTTCGCCAGAGCGGCTTTGATGGCATCCATCACGGCACCGCTGTCCTCACAGCAGACCATGACGACCTCGCCGGTGGGGAGCGTTGCCACGCGGGCGGAAGAAGCAATCTGGTACTGATCTTCCAGATAGTGCTCCATCGCCTGCTGCTGGCCCAGGATATAGGCATCCATGGCATCCACAACGTCCTGCGTTTTGCCCTCGGCGGGCTTGATGATGGCGATGCCGTAGCTCTGGACCATCATGGAGGAAAGGGAAGCGGCAAAATCGGTGTAGCTGCCTTCGGGCAGGTTGAGCAGGGGCAGCAGCATGTTCTCGATCTCGCTGTTCAGGTCGTCGGCATTGTAGCTGGAACTGTAACCGTACTGGGCGGTGAATCGGCCGTCCTTGTCCGGGGAGAAGATCATATAGACATCGTTGTCCTCGGCGCTGCGGGCATCGTGCAGGATCTGGGTGTAGTCCTTGGGGGCGGAGTCGGTTTTGCCGCCCTTGTTGCAGCCCGCCAGAACAAGCAGGGCACAGCTGGCGGCCAGCAGGGCAGCAAGAATGCGTTTCATGGTCAT